>Ga0247735_1000464_pt1 | contig 15865 bp, 14 predicted proteins | sample UWRJL178409R2_FD_180934 | JGI IMG/M metagenome (GOLD analysis project Ga0247735, IMG submission 180934) | Plant litter microbial communities from Arlington Agricultural Research Station in Wisconsin, United States - UWRJ-L178-409R-2 | ecosystem: Environmental > Terrestrial > Plant litter >... | reverse complement strand
ATCTAGCTAGCGTCGATGTCTTGGTGAGACCGGTCATCCTGATAGCCTCGTGCGATCCCACTACGACCCTGCTCCAATACACTAGGCCCATCCTCACCCAAGCGTAGTTCGAGCCCTTGGTATGTTCTCTGCTGCAGAAATTGACCTGTACAAGCGCAAGTAGCGTGAGCAACGGGTGGCTCAGGGAACGACAGTAAAGCACAGACCTGCCGCGCTATCAAGCCTTGCCAACGCGCCATCTTGATTCCGCAACACCATAGCAGAAGTACCATTGAGCTCTGCCGCTGGTTCTGATTCTCCTTTACCGCCGTGCCCATAACGCTTTGGATGGCGATATGTACCGGTTATGAGGGAGAATACAGGCTGACCTCCGTCGCTGTCATCGCCCTCTCCATTTTCAGTAGTCTCCTCTTCGGTCTTATTAGCCTCAGCATCGGTAAGAAGTTTGCCAAAGTCAAGAACGTATTTCCCTGTCCAACTTTGTTCGGCCTGGAGGGCCACCTCGAGCTCGTAGGGGGTGGCGATTGGCCTGAGGAAGTCCTGAAACTAGGGTAAGATATACTCTGACACATGAGAAAAACTGCCTGAAGGTCACCTTAGCTTCGATGAGGCTATTCTCAGGACATGCTATGAGTACGAAGCATTCGATCTCCAAGAAATTGGCGAGCTTTGCTGGATTAAGCTTGCCAACACTAATAGTATAGCTCTTCTTGTGCTTTCGAGCTAGAAGGGCGCGAATGTGCTTTATCAAAGGAAGATAAGATGCTGAGTTCGGTGAGTTATCATTTAGGCAAGCAGACAAGTAGACATACCAACACCCAATGTCCCAACTAATATTCCAACAACATCCGCGTCGCGGGCCTTCTGAACAACAGCATATCTGCGCATTAAAAGTCGGTTAGTGCGCGTTGATTCGATTCGGGTTGTTTGTGATTGCGGGTTGAACGAGTACACCTGAAAGGCAACTTCAGATTCGAGTCAGCATTCACATGATGGAAAGCGTACGGTACATGAAGCATTTGTCATGAGAATGTTTGTTAGTCCAAGACTTTCGCTTCCGATGTAGAATATCGCCGTTTGTTCCAGATGGATGTCTCCTGATGATACCTTCGCAGAACTTGACGTAGGCTCCAGGAGAAGGGGAATTTTTGAGTATAGGATCGTCAGCCCTAGCCTCTGCTTGAGATTCTCAACTATTGTATCTAAGCAGTAAGGAAGATTAGCTATGTCTTTGTCTTTCAAAGCTAGTTCGCAGTACCTGCATGGTGGGTGTAAACGACGTCGTGACGTAGCAGGATTACGGTTGTCGAGTCCTTCTGGGAGTTGCTTTCGAATTCGGAAGCGAGGGCTTCAACACAGCGGTCGATGTCTAGGGATTTCTTTCCAAAGACGTAAATCACGGGTAGTCGGGAAGTCCTTAAAGAATTCAGCGTAGTGTAGAAGTAACGGGAATGGATTGGTGACATACTGGCTCATACAAGCATGTCCGTAGTGTACCATCGCGTCTGCGTCGACGTGAGACGCCGCGACTTCATCTACGCAGCAGCTGGTTATGTTTAGATGGGAGCCGTGAGTTTGATACTATATTCAGATACCTGCCTGCCATAGGATGTATCAGCCAGCACGTAAAGCTCTCGTCCAGTTCCGATTCTACGCTTCAGATGCCTGAAGATGGGGACGGAATCATGTAACAGTTCGTCTGGAAATTGGAGCGCAATCTATCAAAGTTAAGTCAAAAAACATCAGAAGAAAAAGTTAGCTTACTCGTCTGAAATCTCCTTTAATTATCTCCCTTGCTGTTCGTTCGATGTCGTAGAACTCGTCAAACTCGTCAGGGGGAAGAACATCCGCTGATTGATCAGGTTGGACATCGATAACCCTCGTGATCGCATCTTCGCCAGACGTTGAAAAAGACGTTGTCTGTTCACTGGCCATGTAGGACCGTTATACAAACTTTGAAAAGTAGACGATGCAATGGTGAAAGTTGCATTTCAAAGGATTGAGTAATGGATGTCACGCCGTGACGGTAGAATCAATTGCTTGCACCTGCATTTGGGACAATTCGCCCGTTTTATACTAAGTTCATAGCGTCATTCGACGTTGATTGTCACGAAACTCCCGACCGCGACGACTGGAAGGACATTGACGAGCTAGGGCCTCATATGTCCAACCCCAAGGAGAAGCACTATTGGACACAACTTCGTGCTGCACTTACTGCCGGTCAATGGCGTTCAACGGTACCGGCAAAGGCACCCAATGGCACACCACTTAGCTGGTCAGAGCTCTTTCGCAAGTTCAACAAACATTGCAGAGGCTACCAGGAAGTAGCAGAAGCAGCTTCACGAATGCATGCGTTGGCCTTATTGCTGTCGGCTCCCTATCTGGATGACGATGAAGACGTGGATGCTTCAGTTGAGACCTCGAAAGGGGAAAGGCTAGATTTGTCTGGAGAATCGACGGTGGCTGAAGAACGGAAGGAGGAGGCTGAAGCTGGATATAAGGCTCTTAAGGCCATTGGGTCCTCAAAATTTGATGTGCGTGCATTGTTCGCTCGAGTCATACCGCTGTCCATATCGTTGTACCACAGACTCTACATCTTGCCCTCGCATACTACGCATACGCGCTCGGAAATGCGGCAGAATGTATTGTTCATCTAGAAAAGGTCCCAGAGCTCCTTCAGTTCCAGAATCATATTCCGACGGTTGGATCGACAAGGTCAATCAACACACAGACAATGCTCGCACCCTCGACCTATGCACCCTCGACAACATCATTTACTGGAAGTTTCACTTCTGTGGTTGATCCTGTTGTACCAGAGGTCCGAGATGGGAGGGGTTGGGCTATGGCAGAGACATTTCGTTCATTTTGTCTTCGAGGTTCGTGTCATCTAGTCTCATTCTGCTATGGCTAATTATGAACTAGGGATGTGCCATGAACGGCTGAGCCCTTCAGAGCCCCACAAGGCTCTTACGGCGTACGCTGAATCTCTTCCCCTCTTCTCCGCTCTACAATCAGAATTCAGCCATAAATCGTTACCAAAGTCTTCTGGAAAACTCGACTTTACTTTCTTTCATCAATTACGAGAGCTATGGCGATGGGTCGAACGGCTACTCTGGCGTGCGGTGGTACTGAGCTCGCGGACGACCGATCTACAAACGGACGACGAAATGCTATGGATATGGTTAGGGCACTACGCTAGCTGCGGTACCTTTTGGCCATCGACTTTCCGCACTGCTCATCGCTCAACGGTGTACGCGATACATCTCCGCGCTCTCGTTCTAAAGAACAGGTTTTTGTCACCCTCTCCACTAGACTCTTCCCAACACACGCTGCAACAATCTGTGACACCGTCTACCACTACCCCATCCTCTGCCTCGTCAACTTTCCTATCACTGAACGGGCAACCACCCACTTCGGGATCGTGGTTGCACTCTGCACGCACTGTGGTGCATGAATACCGGGGAGTGCTGACATCGAGCACCAAGTTTCCGCGAGCAGGCGAAAGGAACATGCAAGTGGAAAACTTCGTTGATTTGTGTGTCGCAGTTTGGGAGGCCGCTGGCGCAAATGGCGAGCAGGCAGGTTGGGTGATTGACGTATGTGCTTGTCTTTCTCCCTACATAATGGTTATTAACCAGCATCCAGATCCTTTGGTGGGCAACCCGATTGACGTTCAACTCATCGCGGGTTTTGCGACACATGTCGCGCTTACTGTACCTAGCAGGTGACAGCCGACTTTCAAAACGGACGTTGAAGCTGTACATCCAGGTTGTTGGCAAAGCTTACGAGGCGAGCAAGGAAGGTGTCGGAGAGGACAAAGACACTGACGAATACTGGGTGGATACACTGGTTTTTGGAGCGAGAATGTTGTGTAAGACTGCAGCAGCACTACCCGGAGTGGAAGGTATCGATGACGTGCGGGAAGCTGGGATTGTTCTGGAGAAGGCGAAGTTAAGGCTCAATCCAGACGACAAAGTGCTTTTAGCGAAGCTGCTCTTAGCCGAAGGCGTTTACTGGAGCCTCCTTGCCCTTAAAGGTCTCTTCCCTTTGCTATACTCTTCATTGTCGTTCTATACTGATACTTCTACAGGCCAAGACCCATTACAAAGGACTTTCCAACTCGAGAAGGCACATGTTGTTCTTCAAAGATCAATCATCGCAAATGCCACTCCCTCAGCGTATCATCACCTTGCGTTGTCATTTTCTCGCAAGGGGGGTCCTGGACAGGATCTTTCACGAGCCATTGAATGTGCTGGGCATGCCGTTGCGGGTGAACCGAAGGAAGTCCGATATTGGCATCTTCTCGGCATCCTGTTGACAGCGGAGGAGAAGTGGACTGAAGCCAAGGAGATCTTGGAACATGGTGCTGAGCTCGGTGTAGACGATGAGGAGGGCGCTGATGCAGAGGATGATGACGAGAATTTCAGGGACGAGGGGACGCCGACACCGGATGGGGCTGGAACAGTCACACAGTCCGATGTACAGACGTTGAACATCCCTGGCGCAAACGGCACCGTCCAAGCCACTGACTTTGCTAGTGGCAAGCCTAAAAAGATCAACGGTGTTAGCAACGGGGTGGCTAAAGGTAGTCCGCTCCGACCGAAGGCCAAAACAAGTGTAAGCCCCACTTCACCTAGGCCGGCGACAGCTTCTTCCACCACCTCTTCTTCGTTGTCGTCTGTTTTGGCTCTAGATGCGACAGAGGTACCGCTGGCGTCTTCGCTGCTCAAATCCACAGAACTAAGTTTCGAGTCCTATACACCGTCGAAAGCGGAGCTATTTGAATGGCATCTGCAACTCCGCATGACCCAAGTAGCGCTGGTGGAAGTGGTGGAAGGCGCCGAAGGTGCTGAGCTCACCTGGTTGGAGATTTTTGGATGGGTTGCCGATCGAAAAAATAATGTCGGCGATGGTGCGTTCCCGTTCCATAACTCAATTTTGCTTTATCTGATGGCCCCACGCGAATAGTCCCTCTTCACCCTCATGGACAAGAAGGAGTCCGTAATTCTCTAGACCGCATAAGCCACAATCGTCCGCCTTCCACAAACCATGGAGCGGAACCCTCGAGTCGACATCTGGGTCTAGACCCTCACGAACACGAGAAGAAAAGTCTTAACCATCTGGGTGCAAACCTTATGGCTAATACGAGTACGACTGAGTCACTAGTCGCACCAATCCCCATCACCATCTCACCTGCGACACCCGACGCCGAGCGAATTGAGGCAATGGCCATTGGAAGCAGTGCTGGTTCGGAGCATGGAAGGGAAGACAGACTAGATATGGAAAAGAAACACGGGACTAGTCAACAAATGAAACCTAAGCGTTCCTCTTCATCAGAAAGAGACGGTCGTGGAGATACTACGAAGACCAAGAAGGTCCAGCAAATGTTGAAAGAGCAAGTGCACAAGAGCCGTGCTGGCATCACTGCAGTTTCAAGAAAAATTGGACATGGTGTTACAAAGAATGGAAGTTTAAGGAGGTCGACCTCTACTCCTGGTTTGTGATATCTATTATTTCCGTTTCCTCAATTGAAATTTATACGCCTAGACTTTCATGCCGTATTCCAGCAAACCTCGTATCAAGCTTCTTCGATTCACTCCAGAAGACGTCTGAGCTCTATAATCCACTCTCGGGATCGCACACCCACAGATTCGCCGCCTCCGCCGCCTCCACCATCTATGCCCACATCAACAAGTCAAGACTTCAAATTGAAGAATGACCGCTCAGCGAGGGAGAATAGGTTAATGAGTGAGCTCTGGTTAATGTCAGCTGCTACATTTCGAAGACTGGGAAAGATCGAGCAAGCCAAGGGTTCCATACAAGAGGCGGAGGTCAAAGATGAGAGCAACCCGAACGTCTGGGTTCAGGTACGATTCGACTCGCATCCAGCGTCTAGTCAACAGTCAATTGATTTTCATTCCAGCTTGGACTTTATTACGTTGCCTTGGGTCATTACCAACACGCCGTCGACACCTTCCAAAAGGCACTCTTTATCGCGCCTGATGATGTCTCTGCCACTGTTCACATTTCGCGATTGTATCTAGACCCAGACATCAGCGACAAGCTGCAACATACATCCAACATAACAGCAACCCCATCTCTCTCCTCCGCCGCTTCGACCCAAAACTGGGGACCTTCATCGACCAACTCTGATGTTGACCTGGCCACCGGAATTCTTGCCTATCTGACCAAAGGCCGTGGATGGGATGTACCAGAGGCTTGGTACTATCTTGCAAAAGCTTATGGTATGCAAGGTCGGAAACAAAAGGAGAGAGAGACACTGAAGTTGGCGCTGGAGCTGTCGGAAAAAAGAGGGGTGCGAGATATTGGTATAGCTATCGGCTGGTGCACATAGTCGTGACGGAGACGGGCGCTTGTGAGTAGAAGGACGCATTTCGTACCAGGATAATCTGGTTTATACCCAGCATAGACACTCGACTTAACTTACTTTACATTGATAATATTCGCAATATTTTGTCCTTCGCATAATGAGTCGGTTAGAACTGAGTCATTTCGAGTGTTTCCATTGATGTTTCGCAGGAGGAAGGCTTCCTGCTCTTTCATTGGCGTCCCAAGAGCGACCGCTTTCTTTGTTATCCATGAATGGTGCATTTGTGGCGACCTCCACGAGTACCGATTTCCACATATGGCTCGACCTCTCCGTTGTTTCATGGGTGTCCTGTGCCACCCAATAGACCTCATATTTCCCATTTATCCTTTATTACGTTATATGCCTGAAGCGGGTGCCATTTGGCTACAAGTAACGAGTAACCCAGGACATGAAAATGGTCTTTGTCCTTTCCGTCCACTATAAAAGGCCCTCAGCCTCTCTTAAGTATTCCCCAACATTCACCTCATATACACTCTAGCATGAGTAGCTCTCCACAGGATTGTCCTCAAATTCCCGTTTCCTTTCTGGCTCGTGGCATGGCCCTTTCTCAAGCATCTGCCACCAGTGACCTGGAATCGAGTTACAGTGACAGTCTCGGCAGCTCTCATTCAACATCTTGCACTGAGGCCAAATCTGGGCAGTCTCCGTTTTTTGGTACTCGAGAAGCGTCAGCGACTCCAAACCAATGTTTCACCCCGATCGTGCCACCAGATCTTTGCGATTACGGTGCAAGTGGCATCGTCTCACCTAAAAAAGAGACCGCTCATTGCCAATCCGACTCAGAGGCGCAAATTCTCGACTCTAGAGAGAGCTACACTTACGAGGAGGCAGTAGCCTTGATCCAGAGCTTCCTCATGGACGAGAGGCGCCAAGTCGAACGTGACTTCCGTGGACAAATCGACGAACTGTCCAAGCACTATCAGATCGATAGACGCCTCTGGGATGAAAAAATAAAGAATCTACGAGCAGAACGGGATGACTGGAAAGTCCGGTCTGATTTTCACGAGGAATGGAGCAGTGACCTCAAGCAAATTTTAGACCAAGCGACGAAGAACATGGAAATCCACTACGGCGTGCTTCAGGATCAACACGACAGATTGAAAGCAGAGTACGCAACGATGCTCCAGAATTGGGATCAGGAAAGGATCGATCTGCGTAACGCTTCTCATCAGTGGGCGGCCCAGTGCTTGACGATGAACGCGGACCTACTTCGGCAGGGATACGTTTACGCCGTAGATGGAAGTATTTCAGTCTTACCGCCTCCTCCGTATAGTATTTCAGCTACATCGTAGATTTACAAACCCAATAGACTACAAATCCACCTTGAAGTTCTTCTCATTATACATAAATATCGATTTTCATTATTATGATCGTCTGAGATGTTCTAAGGAATCTCCTTGATGGCAGAGCTGTCAAGATTATTGAGCCGTGACAGCTCCTTCCCGAAATAGGTGTAGGTCCATATTGACATCGTTTGACAAAGTCGACAAGCTCAGCACAAGTGATAAAAATCAAGGTCCTTTCCTGTCCTTTCCCATCTTCTGGCCTTCAACTGGGGGATCCTCTTGGCTACTGGATAAGGGTTCCTTGGAGGCCATTTTCATGGCCAAGAGATAGCGTCGATGTCGCTTAGCTACGGAATCCGGAGATGCGGATCTCCGGCATATGACCAGAAATTGATTTCAATGGAGAGAATATTTTCAAATCGGCAATTTTTGGAAAAGTTTGTACTCAAAAACATGCAGTCACCAATAAATACAATCGTCAAACTGGCCATCACGCACCCCAGTATGGCCGACATGAAACAGGAGTTGAGCAAAGTGTGTCTAGGACCTTCAACTAGCCATATCAAAGGGCTATTATTTTAGCGCTTTAAAAGGTAGTACAGCCAGATGAACTTGTACGACGTCCGTAGTGAAGTTACTGGTGACTCGAAATTGACTCAAAACCGCTACGCACTCGGTACTTCTGCTTGTGTCATGTGGAGCATAATTGATTTAGTAGAGAGAGCGGAGAGTGAAACGGATAAGATAAAGGCAACCAGTGATTTTCGTCTCTCATTGATCCCCTTTGATCCCCCCCTCCAAATCACGTCGCAACTTGAGTAGACTGAGCTGTGCTATACACCCTCCTCTATACCCCCAAAAATTCCCTTTCAAATACAGTAAGCTAGTAGTATTATCAACGATTGTGGTAATCTGACTGGCTCGTTTGTCCTTTTAGAGAGAGAATATTATCTTTCGCCTGCTCCCCCTCCTTGCTATCAGACGCGTCTCCTAGTCACTATGGATACTTCGGACGTACATTCCTTCCGATTCAGCGCTCCAGGTCATAATTTCACCTTCAGCGTCGACGAGGAAGGGGTATCTATCACTCCAATGAAACGCAACCCGATCACTACCTTGGCTCTTCGTCCTTCGGACAAGCCTTCCAGGGCTGCCACCAAAAATCTCAGCAAATGCACCAAGTGCAAGCGGGACAATGTCAACGAAGGGGTACACCAGATGGCGGTATGGAAGAAGCGGATCAGCAACCTCGAAGACGCACTAAAACAAGAAACGGCGAGAAAGAAGAACGCAATGAGGAGTGAGGCGATGTCAAAGAAGAGGGAGGAAGAGATGATGGTGTTGTACGATAACAAGATAAGTGAACACCTAACGACGTCTGCTCGATGGAACGACGTGGAACGCACTCTTCTGGCTGAAATACACCAATTGAAAGCGAAATCGTCTGCCATTGAAGACGCCAGCTCGACGCACTCGGGATCTATGCACCCTCTGTTGGAGATCCAGAAGTTGACCTCAGAGAATCACGCGCTCAGAGAGCGTTATGACCTCTTGAAGAAAACCTTGAATGAACGCCCTACCGCCGCTGACATGGCGGAGGTGGTTTCACAAAAGCGTGCTCTCAAGAAACAGCTTTCACAACGAGATGCAATGCAGTCTCCTTCTGTTAGCGCTGCTGCGCCGCCGGAGTGGGCCTCGGAGAGACGAGCGCTTAGAACGCGCAATGCCGAATTGAGCAACGACTTAAATCAATCCCTCGCATCTCGTCACAACGCAGAACCAAAGTGGGACGAGCTCAGAAGGGAAAATGCGACGCTGAAGGACAAGTTGGCCGTGGCAAATCAAAGGATTGCGGAGTTGGAGGCTCCACGCCGACGGATCACCGCTGCGCCGATACCTGGGCGCTAATCACACAACCAACCGATCACGTCACGCCAACTTCTCACAAATTTCCCGCCAACTTCACATCCTCTGACGTCGTCGCCTCATCCTGCCTTCCTGTCTCACACAGCCACCCACCTTCTTCGCCGCCCGAATCCCGCACATCGCCTGCCTTCCTCATCGCCCGCTCCTGCAGCCACTCCACCAATACCCACAGAACAAAATTTCTTACCTACAGTCTTTATTTATTTTATGGTCGAATAGCTGTAGATACATACTCGAAACCTCCTTCTCAATTTATCAAAGGCTCATTTTCTCCCATACTTGATACGAACAAACTCTTCGATATTTCACCGACTTCCATTACTCATGCTCTTCGCACTTATATACTTGTGCCTAACTGCTTATTGTATATGTACAAGGTGCCTTCGGAATCCTCACTTGAACAAGCGCCCTAAAAACAAAGACGGTGGGAATAAACGTGTGAATCGGCAGCTCCGGCCCGTTGGTGGCGATACAGTTCGAGCCCTTTGATTCTTGAAAGGCTTGAACGTAACTTGAACCTCAGGTTACTCTATCTCACACACAGGTCGCTTTTCATAACTGGCAACTAGCCCAAATCCTGCGAGGATATCTGTTTATGAAGTCCAGAGACTTTCTATAGCATAGCAGACGACCGGCTCACCATAAGATTTGGAGCGGATAAACTGCTGGACTCGTAGGCCTATTGTGCGTGTTGTGCAATCGGCTTCAAGTTTAGGTGATTTCATTATCCTCGTGAAGTTAAACAGCCCTGACACATATGAAAGATGGTAGATACGGTCAAGAAAACTGCGAGGAAGAGAAAGAAGATCCGCAACGGCAACGAAATCAACAATGATATTGCTCAGCATGGATCGTCTACACCTTCGACTGTCACGCAATCTGTGCTCAGCTCGCAGGCCCAGCAAGATTACAACCCTTATCCTGTCCTTCACATCGCTACTGCGACTGGGAATACCAACTCTAGCGTAGAGTCGGCCAGCCATGGGCCATATCCCCCTCCTAATCCGGCCTACTCACATGTTCTCCATCATCCACCTGGCCCAAATTGGGTACACCAGCCATGGGCTGACCCGGGTTATACGTACCCTCCCTTTGATTCGTTGGCGCCTTTGCCCATGGAAGATTTCCCGCAAGACTTAGGCGCCGGTACTTTGGCGGCGCATATAATTGGGACTGAGAGCACATCCTCCTCGAACCCCACAATCGCGACTTCATCAAGCGACAGCATCACTTCAGACAGCCAGGATGCTGACCTGTCTGTATCCTCATCCGATATCAGCGAATCGACATCTCTCACATCACTTGGATCGAGGAATTTGTCTACTATTACTGGTCAATCGACGCCCGATATTGGTGACGAGGCTCATGGTTTGCTAAAATCCACCTCTATTGAAAGCAACGCAAGCGATGTGGTAGCGTTAATGGATGAGGAGCGCGCCAATGCCCATGCTCACTACATGGCCCAATTTATACCACTGGTTGATACCATCGCCCGTCTATCAGAGGAGAAAGAACGGTGGGACGCGGAGAGAAATGCGTGGGAGGACCGTAGAAGGGTGTTGGAGTATGAGAAAGATACGCTACACAAGGCGTTGGAGGAGGAAAAGCAGCGAGCCGTTGAGGAGCAGTTGCGTGCAACTGATGAGCAGAAGGCTTGGAAGGTTCGCCTGGAGGGGCAAGAGAAGAAATTGGACAGCCTTTGGCGAAAAAGAGACGAAGAACGGTGGCAATATGTCAGTGACATCAAAATCAAGGATGAAGCTCACGAGGAACGTGTTCGGCAGATAGAGGCCAGGGGAGTGGAAGAACGAATGGAATTACAGAAGACTCTCGATGCAAAAGAGGTCGAATGGGGCACGGAACGGCATCAGATCGATCAAACCTGCAAGGGATCTCAGTGGCAGCTCAGTACGGAGCGCGACAAGTTGACGGTGGCCAACGTAGAGCTGGCAGAGGCTCGTTCGGAACTGTCCAAAGTTGTCAAGCAGAATATCGAACTGAAAGAGAAACTCACCAATCTTGAACGTGATCTTCGTCAGCGGGACGAACGCTTCAACGACGCCGCGTATCGATGGAAGGGAGAACTCGAGGCGGAGAGGACAAAGCGCGAGGAAGATGTGCAGCAAGGGTCACAGGACGCCGAACGTCTCCAAGAGCAAGTGAAGACCCTCGAAGCCAAGATTACTCATTCGGCATCCGTAGAGGTAGCTTACAAGGCGGAAATGGATGTTCTAAAACTCGAGAAGCAGCAGGCGGACGCCAACTTGATCAAGGCGCAGGATAATCTCAGACAGGAGAGGATCAGAGCAGATGGTGCGGAGAAGATGGCCAAGGACGCAAAGAGGGAAGGACATGACGCGAAGGCTCGTCATAATCACCAGCTGAACGAGTTGACTTGTCGACACAAAACGGAATGCGACGAGGCAAATGAGCTGATTACGAAGCACAGGACGCTACTCTCCGAAACAGAGGCTCGAGACACGCAGTTGCGTCTGGAGCTCGAAGACTCCTTGAAGGTGATGGAAAATCTGCTTCAGAAAGCGAAGGAGAAACAGGAGAGGATGGATAGGGATCTTCGGAGCGTGCGGAGTAAATTGGCAGATAGCGAACGGAATGGCGGCGTGATGGCCACGAAATTGGGGTTGCAACAGGCTCGAAACGCAACGATGGAGCAGGAGGCGCAAAGACTCCAAGCGATCGTGGCGGCAGGGAATTTGAAGAGCGAGAGACTTGTGCAGGAGATGGCTGTCTCGCAGGAGGAGGCGAGGATAACGATACAAACTCTCACAGACGACACAAATCGCAAACTCTCGACGCTGCAGGTAGAAATTGACAGCGTTAAGCACAGTCTTGAAAATGCACAGAAGACTATCGAGACACATGAAACCACTGCCGTCCAATTCGTCATTCAACGCGCTCAACTCGACAACAAACTTAAGGCGGTCAATCTGTCATTTGACTCCTACAAAGAAGAATTCGCCATTGAACGGACCAAACTGGAGGATGCATACTCACTGCTTCTCACCGAAAAAGAGAATACCGAGAAGAAACTCAAGAGCACCACTGCCGAATTGGAGTCCCTCAAAAATGCTGCCGTCGGATTCGTTATTGCACGCGTTAAACTCCTAAACGACCACAAGCGGGCATTAGAGGCGAAAACCCGGGAAACCGCTGCAGCAAAGCAGACGCTTGAGGATGAGCACCAGAAGGCTTTCGAGGTGGAGCTGACGAGACACCAGGCAGAGACTGAGGCTCTGCGGGATGCCCACCAGGAGTCCCTGCGAGGTCTCCACCAAGCAATGTCGGAGGCAGCAGGTCGTGCCTTCACGACGGTCTTTGAGACGTTCAACGCAACCTAGAGCTCTCATTCAACCCAACGCAAGATGGCGACTACGGCATCAACTTTCGACTCATCTGAGTCTACTAAACCTCTGCAAGCGACAAAACACCAGATTTTGCACTCCTCGTCCTGGCCTCGACATCCACAGAGTAGACTCCCGCCTCCTGGTCGGGTCAAGGTTCCAACAGCCTTCACTCGCAAATTGGATCAGAAATTAGAGACGAATCCCAGCGAGACACAAAGAAGCCAAGGAGGCAATCCAAACTGCGGTTCTGGAACTCAGGAATGGAGAACGACCCGCAGCTCAGACAGAGATCGATTTCTTGCAACACCACGTGTATCACCACCCATCGAGAGCAGCTGCTCTATGTACGTTTACTTCGAAGCTTCCCTTAGAGCCAACTTTATTCGATACTTATTGGTCGACACTTTACCCAATAACAACGCCTAAAATACCGGTCGAAGAATTTAACTTACCGCCGAACACTTTCGATTGGAGACTCTGAATCTGAACGTTCGGCCCAATTTCAGATCTCATGTTCAAAAAGTGTGGGCAGGATGCATCCGAAAACCAAAGCACGAGTTTTGGGTACAGCCCTCGACGGTGTCTCCTGCTAACTAGTTCATTCCTCCCTTCTACCCGGGCAGACCTATGGGATCTGCTGCACGACCACCGATGAACTTGAACGTCTCGAAAGTCCTGCAACGCCGACGGATCACCGCTGCACCTGCTGAGCACTAATCAAACAATCAACCGATTGCGTCGCGCAAAATTAGCACGCCCTTCAACGTCCCATCATGTCCTCCACTTCCTCACCGCCCGTCTGGTGCATCGCCTACCTTACTTTCCGAGCCGCCTGTCTCTCACTTCTGCAGCCACAATTCACGACACCAGTGACCAATACTTGGAACATTCCTTTCTGTTCTATTCTTTATGTACCTAGCGCGGTCTCTTTTACGGTCGTATGGTGTTAAGACTCATTATTTCTAACATAATTACAAATGATACAAACAAACTCTTGGATATTTCACCGATTTTCATTACTCATTCATATACTCGTATCTAAATGTGCATTGTATATGTACAAGGATAAACTTGAACAAGCGCCCAAGACTGTGGGAATAAATAAAACAATGTATCGTCGGCTTCGGCCCGTCCCGATGTAAATTCGATCAGGCCCCGGATCAGCAGGGTCCTTAAGTTGCTCCTTCTCAAATACAAGCTTTCATTACTGGTACCAAGGCTAGTACCCTGCGAGGACATCCGTTTATGCAGTTTAAGAATAATAACCAGCATTCGACTTCACCATAAAGGCGGATAGAGATCTGGGAGCCGTGACTTGGACCTCCGACTATTACGGTGCGTGTTGCAGTGTACTTGCTTCAAAGTCCAGGCGACGGCTTTGTCCTTGTGAGGCTCAACAGCTCTGACGCATATAAAAGATGATACAGGCGGCTAAGAAAACTTCTAGGAAGAGAAATAAGGTCCACGACAGCAGCCAAATTCACAATGACAATCCTCAGCACGGAGCGTCTGAGCCTTTAGCGGACGCACAATCTCTGCCCAGCTCACAGGTGCAGATGGGATATAACCCTTATCTTTTCCTTCTATCTCGTGAGACACATGGCGCCGCTGTGAATAACTACTCGGCCGCCGTAGATTCAGCTAGCCGTGGGCTAGGTCAACCATATCCTCCTCGTAATCCCCCCCAATCTCGTATTCTTTATCATCCACCTGGCCCAGCATGGGTACCATACCAACCATGGGCTATCCCGGGTTACACCGCCTCTCATCCCACTCTGTTGGCGCCTTTGCCGGCCATGGAAGGCCCTGTACAAGAATTAGGCGCCCATGCTTTAGTGCTGCATACAATCACAAACGAGGGCACGAATTCTTCAAACCCCGTAACCACGACTTCATCGAGCGACATCATTGCTCCAGAAAACCAGAGTGGCTCTGGTCTGGCCATACCCTCACCAATTATCACTGGGTCGACACCACTTACATCGCTTGCGTTGAAGAAGTCGTCTGTCATCGCTACTCATTCGACGACCGACTTTAGTTGCGAGACTCAAGGGTCGCTAAGACCTACATCTATTGCAAACGATGTGGTGGCGTTAATGGACGAAGAGCGCGCCAATGATTATGCTCACTACACCGCCCAATTTATACCACTGGTTGAAACGATCACCCGTTTATCAGAGGAGAAAGAACAATGGGACAAGGAGAGGAACGACTGGGAGGATCACAGAAAGGTATTGGAGTACGAAAAGGGTGCGTTGCGTAAGGTGTTAGAGGAGGAAAAGCAACGAGCGGTTGAGGAGCGGTTACGTGTGAAGGATGAGCAGAAGATGTGGATAGCTCGCCTGAAGGACCAAGAGAAATGTTTGGACGGTCTCAGGCGGAAGCGAGAAGAAGAACGGTTGAGACATATCGCTGAAATCAACATCAAGGAGAAAGTTCACAAGGAACGTGTTCGGGAGATGGAGGCTAAGGGAGTGGAAGGACGGGTGGAATTGCAGCAAACTCTCGATGCAACGGAGGCCAAATGGGATGCGATACAGGCTAGGTGGGATGCAACAGAGGCTGGATGGAATACGGAGCGGCAACAAATGGACCAAACCTGCAAGCTAACTCGGTGGCAACTCAGCACGGAGCGCGACAAGTTGACGGTGGCCAAGATGGAGCTTGCAGAGGTTAGTTCGGAGCTCTCCAAGGTTGTCAAGCAGAATGGCAACCTCCAAGAGAGGCTCACAGAGCTTGAACGTGATCTCCGTCAACGCGACGAACGCTTTAACAAGGCCATGGACCGCTGGAAGGGGGATCTCGATTCGGAGAGGATGAAACATGAGGAGGAGGCGCGGTGTGGATTAGAAGGTGTCAAACGCTTCCAGGACCAAGTGAAGACTCTCGAAGCAATG
>Ga0247735_1000462_pt1 | contig 15890 bp, 17 predicted proteins | sample UWRJL178409R2_FD_180934 | JGI IMG/M metagenome (GOLD analysis project Ga0247735, IMG submission 180934) | Plant litter microbial communities from Arlington Agricultural Research Station in Wisconsin, United States - UWRJ-L178-409R-2 | ecosystem: Environmental > Terrestrial > Plant litter >... | reverse complement strand
CTTTGCCGAGGTGCAGGGTATCCTGCGCGCGGCTCGCGGCCGATCCGCTGTCGTTGCGCAGGCTCGTCCATGCCCTGCGCCTCGGGCATCCTCGCTGCCTATGCCGCCGCCGACACGCTAGACGGGTGCGGGGAGGAGGCAGCCTGCCGCTACGCCCTGATCGCATCGCACGGCGTCACCGACTATCGCCGCGCCCTTGCCGAACATTATACCGCCGCCCGCTGGCCTGACGCGCCCTTCTGGCAGCGGCGCATGGCGGCCATGGCCGCCTGAGGGTCACACGCCGCGGTCGACCAGTCGGGTATAAAGATGCCAGCTCGCATAACCGAGCACCGGCAGGACGACCACAAGGCCCATGAATAACGGGATGCACGCAAGCGCGAGCAGCACCGCGACGATCAGTCCCCACACGGCGATCTCGACCGGATTGCGCCGCGCGGCCCGCAACGAGGTCTGCACCGCGGTGACGAAATCGACTGGTCTATCGACGAGCAACGGAAAGGACACCAATGTCGTCACCAGCGTGACCACGGCGAAAAGAAAACCGGCCAGGTTGCCGAACAGGATGAGCTGCCACCCTTCGACCGTGGTGAAGAGCAGCCCGACAAAGCTCGCGAGATCGCCCGGCTGAAGCGTGCCCAGAGTCTCTTGATAGATCGCCCACGCCACTCCGATCCACGCCAGGAACAGCAACGCGAGGAAGAATCCGAGCGCGGCGATCTGCGCGCCGGACGGCCCACGGAACGGATCGAGGAAATGCCTCCAATGCGCGTCGCGCCCTTCCTCGCGCCGCCGTGCCAACTCGTAGAAACCGACCGCGATCAGCGGCCCGAGCAACGACAGGCCGGCGATCAGCGGCAGCAACAGCGGGAACAGCCTGCCGCCGAGCGTCGCGCCGGCCACGACCAGCATCAGCACCGGATAGAGGATCGCGGCGAGGATGATGTCGCCACGCTTGTCCAGGAAATCGGACCAGCCCTCGCGCAGCGCCCAGCGCAGATCGGCGCGACCGATCTCGCGCACGACAAGGGGAGGGGATGATGCGGCAGGCGTAGCGGGGGCGATGGCAACCATGACGAGCCTCTCCTGGCGAGGCAGAGCGGACCGTCGCCCGTCTCGCGTTCACGTCACTTGGTGGCCCTTGATATGGCCACACGGCCCGATGCCGCACGATACGCCTTTGCGCAGCGAAGATAAAGCAGCGCTTGCGCGGGAGCGTGAGGTCAGCCTCGCTGTTCGAGGATGATGTGTCGAACGGCGAGGCCATGCGGCGTCAGCCGGCTGGCACTATCGAGAATACCCAGCTTGTAGAGTGCGATCCCGACCTGGTGGCCGCCGACGAAGGAAATGAATCCCTCGACGTCATACGCCTCGGCCACGCCGTCGCGCTGCTCCTCCGTCAGCCTCGATACCGCCCTCCGGGCATGGGCGCTGGCCTTATCCGTCATGATCGCCGCGAGATGTGGAGGCGACGAGAATATTCATGCCGACAAGCTGAAGCGACGCTCCGTCGCGTGTCAACGTCGCGTGTCAACGCAATACCCGCCCGATCAGCCACCCTGCATCGCCTGTTTGAAGGTCAATTCGATGAATTCGGCCGGATGGATCATCTGAAGGGTGACGTTGACGATCATATAGCCGTTGAGCACGTCGAGCCCGCTCATCGTCGTCGGTATCCCGCACTGGACGGTGAAGGCATCGCTTGCCTTGTCGCCCATCAGGCCGCCCGCTTGCCAGAGCTGAGTGAGGAAGCTCGAAATCTCCGCGGTCACGGTCGCCCAGATGACGCCGTCATTGGCCGCGAAGACATATTGCTCCAGTGCCTGCGTGATCGATTGCTGGATGTAGATGAGCGTCCGCCGCACCTGGATGTACCGATAGTCCAGACTGTTGCCGTCGAGCGTACGCGCGCCCCAGACGACCGTGCCGCGATTGACCATCGATCGCAGCACATCGATCGCATTGCCGTTCAGCGGCATGTTGAAATCGCCCTGTTGCGCGTCGGTGAGCGGCACTTTGGGCGCGGTGACCCCGTTCAGGGCGATATTGGCCGGCGCGTTCCATACCCCGCGTTGCGCATCGTTCTGGGTCCAGATGCCGGCCAACGCGCCGCTGGATGGCACGACGTTGAGCTTGTCGGCGAGAATCTGCTGGATCGTGCCGAGCAAGGGCACGGCGTTGAGCAGATATTGATCGAGCGCCTTGATGTCCGCATCCGTGCCCGGCGGCGCGCAGCGCGAGTCGTTGGGCACCGACACCAGCAGCGGTGGGTCGGCGGTCGTGCCGGTGATGGTCGCGGGCTCTGTGTCGGGGCTGGCCGTAACGGTCGCCCCGACCGGAAATGCGGCGGCGATATGTGCCGCGATGGTCTGGAAATTGGCGGAATAGACGGTCCTGCCATTTGCATCGATCGTCGGCGGATACAGGCCGAGCAATTGCGTCGTCAGCAGGTTGTTCATGAGGGCCACGGTGCCGGCCGTGCCGCTCAGATTGGTATAGAGAATGTCGCCTCGCGTGAGCAGCGAGGATTGGAGGGCCGGGCCGTAACAGGCGCCATAGCTGAAATTGCCCGCCGCAGGCGCGATCGCGGCATAGAATGCATTGGCCTGCGCCTGCATGCCGGCATAATCCCAGCTCGACGGGATGAGCGCGCCGGGCAAGTCCAGGATCGCGACACGATCCTGCAGCGTGCCCGCCTGGTTGATCATGTCGACCGCAACCGCGGCATAACCGCTGGCGTCATAGCTGCCGTCCGGTTTGACCGTCGCGAGCAGACAGGCGTCGGGAGCCACGAGCATCGTCGGTCCGCGCGCGTCGGCCGCTACCGCGATGCCGGCCTGCAATGCCACTTGAGTGACGGGCGCTATGGCGTCTCCGGGCGTTGGACTCTGCGTGCCGGCATAATTGCCGACCGAAACCACGAAGCAGTTTTCGCCGCCATTGGCGTAGAATAGCTGCATCGCCGAATAGAGGTTGAACCGGGCGGCGAACGAGGTGGCGTGTGCCGCGTCCTCGCTCGTTCCGACGACATAGGCTGCCGAGCTGATCGTCGCGCCGTTCGACGAGGTTGCCTCGAAATCGCTGGCCGTCGCGGTGCCGACGCCGACGATCCCCCTGGCATCGAACCCGGAGCCGAAATAGCGGTGATACTCGGCGATCGAACTGATCGGCACGGCCTGCAGGTACAGCGGTTCATTGCTCGTCGGGTCCCTGGCCGTCTCGGTGTAGCCGATGAAGATCGGGACCGCCGTCGCCACACCGACGATCGAGGATGGGAAAGCCGCGAGTTCAGTCACATAAACGCCCGGCGTCTTCCTGTTCTGGGCGGGCGGCGTTGCCATGACGGTGCTTCTCCTCGGATACGCAGCTGTAATCGCCGGGCTCGGCCAGAGCGTATGATAGGGCCCGGGCGGATGCGAGTCCCGGGTACAGCCGGCAACGGGTGTAATTCGCTGCGGCCGTCATGGCGTCGGGCGTCGCGGTTGAGGTGAGACGGTGAGGGTCCTTCCAGGCTTCCTCGCCAAAGGGCTCGCATGGCGCACAGGATGGGGTGCATTCGCCAATGGACGGCCTATGCTGCGCAGCATGAGTCGCCGTAGCACCCCCTCCGCCCCGCCTTCTTCCATTATGGTGTCGCGTCGCAGCACGCTGGCGATGCTGTCGTCGACCGCCCTGCTCGCCGCGTGCGGCAGCAGCGGCGGCGGATCGGTCACGCCTGCGCCGACTCCCACGCCGAGTTCGGGGCCGACGCCGACGCCCGGGCCAGTCACCGGTCCCGCCTGGTTCGGCTATGGCCATGATGCGCAGCACACCGCCGTGAGCGCGATCGCGTCGCAGGATCTGGGCCGCATCGCATGGTCGTCCCCCGTCGACCTGGCGCCGCAATACACACCGGCCGGCGCGCTCCTCACGCATTATGGCTCGCCGGTCGTGACGACCAACAATAGCGTGGTTATCCCGGTGAAGATGGCGGCCGGCGGAAGCTACCGGGTGGAAGGTCGCAACGGCGCCAATGGCGTGCTGATCTGGTCGGCCAACACTGACTATGTCATGCCGCCGCGCAACTGGCTGCCGCCGTATAATGTGCTGCTTACCCAACAGGGTCGTCTCTACGCGCCGGGTGCCGGCGGCAAGCTCATGATGCGGGCCGATGCCGACGCGGCCACCGGCGCCTTCGCCGCGCAGATCTTCTTCGGCGCCGCGACCTATAACGCCAATGCCGCCGCGTTCGACGCCACCGTCTTCGTCAACACGCCGCTCACCGCGGATGCGACCGGCAACATCTTCTTCGGCTTCGTCGTGACCGGCACGAACCCGGCGGGGCTGGTGAGCGGCATCGCGCGGGTCGCGCCCGACGGCACCGGCATCTGGGTCGGTGCCGCCGTGGCGGCGAGCGACCCTTCGATCCAGAAGCCTGTGATGAACTGCGCGCCGGCACTCTCCATCGACGGCGCTACCGTCTATATCGCGGTGAACCGGGGCTCGACCAGCGCAGCGCAGACGGGCTTCCTGCTCGCGCTCGACAGCACGACGCTCGCGACGCGCGCCAGGGTCGCGCTGACGGATCCGAACCTGCTCACCCCGGCGCGCCTCAGCGACGATGGCACGGCGTCGCCGGTGGTCGGTCCTGACGGCCGGGTGTTCTACGGCGTGCTGGAATCGGTGTTCCCGACGCATAACGCGCGGGGCTGGCTGTTGCAGTTCGACGCCCTGCTCAACCCGGTGGGCGTTCCGGGCAGCTTCGGATGGGACGTGTCGCCCAGCGTCATCCCTGCGTCGATGGTGCCGTCCTATGGCGGGACCTCAACCTATCTGCTCGCGCAGAAATACAACAATTATGCCGGGGTGGGCACCGGCGACGGCCTGAACCGGATCGCCGTGCTGGATCCAAAGGCGAGCCAGGCCGATGCGATCGTGCCGGGCGTGCAGGTGATGCGCGAAGTGCTGACGATCCTCGGGCCGACGCGGGACGGCACGACCGCCACGTCGCGGCGCGAATGGTGCATCAACACCATGGCCGCGGATCCGGCGCGCAAGTCGATCCTCGCGAACAATGAGGACGGCGTGCTCTACCGCTGGGATCTGACGACCAACACGCTGTCGCAGAATGTGCGGCTCAACCCCGGACTCGGCCAGGCCTATACGCCGACATTGGTCGGCGCGGACGGTGCGGTCTACGCGATCAGCAACGCGACGCTATATTCGATCCGCGCCAGCTAGCGCTTCATACCGCAATGGCCGCGATCACCGGAGAGAGGCGCTGGCGGGGCCGTTGATGTCGATGCAGGGGCCGCTTTCGTCGAGCCGGGTCAGCCGCCTCGGCGTCCCGAGGTGATATGTTGCCGATGAGAAACTGGGGCGGACATGAACGATTTTGTGTTGCTGGCGGCATCGTGGTTTCTGAATCAGAAAGTGACGACCTACGACAGTAGCGGAAATATTATTCCGGACGATGGTGAGTATCAACGGCGGGGCGCCGAGCGAGTCTACGTCTTTGCGGAGTTCATGCACGGCAAGGGATTTCTGCAAGATGGTGTGAAGGTCTCGCGGACACCTGATTTCACGTTGCGTCTATCGCAGCTTACCGGACCCGGGCAGCAATTCGCTCGAGCTGAACTAGACAAGTGGATGCGGTCCTCGGACCGCGCTGGACCGAAAAAGAAGATCGACGCCACGGGACTTGAGCGGCGATGGGCCAAATTCGTCAGTTCTCAATCGCTCGGGTAGCATCAGATTTGGCCGGCCAGGTGGAAAGAAGCCATATACCTGTTACGGCACGTCATGGTTCATATGCGTAGTCTGGCTGGCATCGTCGACATCGACGGCCTCAAATATGAGTGGGAACTCCAGCGGGAGCCGCAATTCACGGCGGACGGCTGGAAAGGCATGATAGTCTCGTTGCGGCAGGTAGACACTCAGCGCGAGGCGCTGCTGGAATTCCCCACGCCCAAACGCCTGTTGAAAGGGTTACCCAAGGGTCGCTCCCAAATTAACGACGCGATTGCCGCCCGGGGCATTCGCGCGGCGTTATCGGCGGGGTGGGAGCCGGCATCCCGCGGCAAGCCGATGGTTTTCACGGTAGATGCAAATGGCGACTGATCGTTGGATCGCCGCGCAGGCGCGTTAACCAGTTTCCCCGGTTCGATCGAGCACCGTATCGTGCCGCTTCGCTTTCCAAAACCGAGACTGGCCTTCGCGATGTAGTTTTACGACAATGCGCTGGACCAGCTGTTCGCAAGCCCCCACTCCCGCCACGAATTGAGCGCCGAATAAGAATTCTTCGGGAACTGCGGCGGAAATTTTACCAATTGTGCTGCCGGAGCGGGGGCTGGCATTGCGTAGGCTGTCACCCTCGTTCCCGCGATTCCCTACGGCCAATGGGCATGGCCTTGACGTTCACCGCTCGCGGCCCCATTCTCTCCTTATGCATCGCCAACAAATATTTCGGCGCTATTTGAGCCATTCGGGACAGCTGGTCGCAGGCCTCTAGCCCCAGGCCTCGCGCTGTCATCAGCGGCGGGTCTGGGGAAAATCCAGAGCGAGACTGAAGGCGTACCGTGTCACGGTCGCCTCTTCGGCCTCAAGCACCCTCCCGAACTGGTGAGCATCATGCAGACGATTGAGAGAAGAGGCGCAAAGCCTCGGATACATATTGCCAACGAAGACTATGACGCGATCGCCCAATTGGCGTTGCAAATGGCCGAGCGCGAGCCCGGAAAATCCAGGTTGATCCTGGACGAGCTGGATCGTGCCCGGCTCCACCCAACGGGGAAACTCCCCAAGAACGTCGTGAGGCTGGGGTCGGACGTCGAGTTCGTCGACGATGCGACCGGCCGAAGCCGGCGCGTGCGATTGGTCCTGCCCTGGGAGGCAGACAGCGATGCGGCGCGCCTGTCGGTTCTGACGCCGGTCGGGACTGCCCTGATCGGCATGCGTGTCGGCCAACAGATCAGTTGGCCCGGCCCGAACGGTCGCCAGCGCACTCTCGAGATTCTCCAGGTCAGCCAATGACCTCGCCGCCCACGCATGGGAGCACGAACTCGATGCCGATGCCGCGCCCCGGAATGAGCGCGCCGGCACCTCGCAGAGACAGAGTGAACACCCATTACTCCTCTCACGGACGACCATTGTCCGACATGGGGCTGAAGGCGGGACGCCTTTTGGGACGCTATCCGTCGCTCAGCGAGCGCGAGCTCGACGACCTCATCGACATCTTCCCGCGCCTGCCGATCCTGGATCTTGCGCTGATGACGGCCGATGATCGGATTTCCGCGAAAGTGGAGGAGTTCCATCGGGCCCATAAGGCGCGTCTGAAGACGCCCAAGACGGCGCTGATCGTCCTGATCGCCATTTTCCTGCTGGTGCCGGTCGTGACGGTCGTGCTGGCCTGGTCCGGTTGAGTCGACCGGCAACACCGCTTGCGCCGTAAAGGCTGCGGAGCAGATGTTGCCGGTAAATACTCGTCCTGAGGTGCGACGGGGACGTTCATCTCGCCGATCGAACGGGGCCTGCCGAATCCCCAGTCAACCGCCCTCGGGGCGAATGCGCCGTCCGCGGCGCCCATGCCGATCGAGGCAGACGGAGTTTCCCTTGTTCTTCACGCGCTTCACGATCCTCGCGATCAGCAGCATCACCACCATCATCGCGGGCCTCAATTTGCCCGGCGCCTGGGCGTTCCCATTGTTCCTGGTCGGCGCGGGCCTGACGCTGATCGGCCTGTATGACCTTGCCCAGCCGCTTCATTCGGTCCGTCGCAACTATCCGATCATTGGTCGGCTGCGCTGGATACTCGAGGAAATACGGCCTGAAATTCGACAATATCTGATCGAAAGCGACCACGACCAGACGCCCTTCTCGCGAAGCCAGCGATCACTCGTCTATGCGCGCGCCAAGAACGAGGTCAGCGAGCGCGCTTTCGGCACGCTCGTCGACGTCTACCAGAATGGCTATGAATTCATCGCGCATTCGACCCGGCCGGCGCCGGTCGCCGACCCCGCGACCTTCCGGGTCCGGATCGGAGGAGACGACTGCACTCAGCCCTATATGGCCTCGATTTTCAACATTTCCGCGATGAGCTTCGGCGCCCTGAGCGCCAACGCCATCCGGGCTCTCAACAAGGGCGCGAGGATGGGCGGCTTTGCTCATGACACCGGGGAGGGGAGCATCAGTCCTCACCACCGGGAATATGGCGGCGACCTTATCTGGGAAATCGGCAGCGGATATTTTGGCTGCAGAACTGCGGACGGACGGTTCGATCCCGTCCGATTTGCCGAGCAGGCTGCCGACCCTCAGGTCAGGATGATCGAAATCAAGATAAGCCAGGGCGCAAAACCCGGCAAGGGAGGCATCCTGCCGGCCGGGAAAGTCACGGCCGAGATTTCGGCCACTCGCGGCGTGCCAATGGGTGAGGACTGCATCTCGCCCGCCAGCCATAGTGCCTTCTCGACACCGATGGGACTGATGCAGTTCATTGCCGAGCTGCGCGCCTTGTCGGGAGGGAAGCCCGTCGGATTCAAGCTCTGTATCGGCCAGCCCTGGGAATTCATGGCGATGGTGAAGGCGATGCTCCAGTCGGGCATCCTTCCCGATTACATCGTCGTGGACGGGGCCGAAGGAGGCACTGGCGCTTCTCCCCTCGAATTCGCCGACCATCTCGGCATGCCGATGCGGGAGAGCCTTCTCTTCGTTCACAATACCCTCGTGGGGGCAGGGCTGCGCGACAAGATCAAGGTCGGCGCGGCGGGCAAGATCGTCAGCGCCTTCGATATTGCCGCGGTAATGGCGCTGGGTGCCGACTGGACCAACGCCGGGCGGGGCTTCATGTTCGCCATCGGCTGCATTCAGTCGCTGTCCTGTCATACCAATCGGTGCCCGGCTGGTGTCGCTACTCAGGATCCCATGCGCCAGCGCGCGTTGGTGGTACCGGACAAGGCCGAACGTGTGTGCAACTTCCACGGGAATACGCTGTCCGCTCTTTCGGACATGATCGCGGCTGCCGGTGTGGATCATCCCGGAGCGCTCGGTCCTCACCATCTGGTGCGACGCGTCAGCCTCACCGAGATCCGGCTCTTCTCCCAGCTGCACCTGTTCCTCGAGGACGGCGAATTGCTCAGCGACGACCACGAGCGTGACTTCTACAGCGAAGCCTGGCGCCAGGCTTGCGCCGATACCTTCGACCGTGCGCCAGAGCGTGGCTTGGCCGTGACTCGCTCCAGGTTGAGCGGTAGCCTCCCGGCGGCTACGGGATCGGGACCGAACACGGCCGCGAGTGTTTCATCCGCTCACTAGAGCGGCGAGCGTTAAGTCTGATCCGTTCGTCCTGAGTAGCCATCGAGTAGCCGCGAAGCGGCGTATCGAGAGGGCGTCGAAGGACAGGTTCCGCGCGATAACCTGTCCTTCGATACGGGCTCTCGATACGCCTTCGGCTACTCGATCCCTACTCAGGACGAACGGGGTGTTGGTCGCTCTGATTTAATGCAAGCTACTCCAGCGGGTGCTGGCGAGTGCCAAAGTGACTCAAGGTATCCCTCTTTCTCCGAATGCTGCCGCGCCCAGGGTGGGGTCGCGCATGGTTGCCGGCGACGCGTCGGATTTCAGCCACCGGTGCGCAAGATGCCTGGTCCGTGAGGCGCTTGGGCGCTGCGCGGTCGGGGTAAGGGGGAGGGGCGGTTCGACCTACCCGGACGCGCATGTCAGCCTCGCTTGGAGCGGTGTCGCGGCCTTGTCGGTTCGATCATATGGGCTCACCACCAGCACCCGGACTTCGACCAGCCGGTGGTCGTGGTGCGGCCACAGGATCGCCTGGCCGGGCAGCAACCCTACCAGGGCGGCGCCATAGCGAGAAGCGGCACCGATGAAGCCGGGGGCTTCGGCCCGGCCATGGACGAGCACCGCAACGGCTTCCTGCCCGTCTATCGCGAAGCGGACTCGACTCCCGATATGGACCGCGTCGACGACTGGTGCGTCCGCCGGGGCTCGGCTTGCCTGGGCAAGCTTCTCCGCCAGGAGGTGCGCCACCAGGTCGTCATCCGTGTCCAGCAGGACACGTTGAAGATAGGCGGTATCGGCGGCGCTCAGGCGCGGCCGGAGGTCGGCGTGCAACGCGGCCCAGACCCGGGCGAGCGACTCTGCCACATAGGGCGAGATCGATGTCATCGGATGGCCTAGTGCAACGCATCGTTGGCGAGCCGGGCTCGCTGCGCACGCGCCAGTTCGGCGACGCTGCTCGCCAGCGCGCGGGCGCGCGGGAAGATCTTGGAGTCGATCGAGCGGAATTCCGGGTCGGACGCGACGAACCGGAACCCACCGCGCACGCGGATGGCGATCCCGACAGGCTTCCTGTCTGCCTCAACTAAAAAACGGTCCATCATGCATCTCCTCAAAGCGCACGCATCCGCTGGCGACAGCGTCGCGATTGCCGTGATGTGGGGGAGCCGGCGCTATCGCCGGCTGGAGGAGACCCTGGGTCGGACGCCTATGGCGATACGCGTCCGCCCAGGGCGGGGAGGCGCTCGGTACTGCTGCCCGGGTGCACTTCGGCCTGCACGATGGAGATAGCCGCGTTCATACCGTCAACATGGGACTTCCGGCAGGAAAGTCAAACGACCGCGTCTGGTTGGGAGCGGGGCCGCTCGCGATACACGGTGGCCATCGACGGAGCCCTGCCCGGTCCGAAACCGTCCAGCGCGGATGGCGGGACCGGCTTGCACCGGTCCCGCCTGCTCAGGGGATGGGAATGGGGCCCGGCCTCAACGCAGCGCCGTCAGCACCGCCTCCGCCAGCGGCAAGCTCGAGGCCGGGTTCTGACCCGTCAGGAGGTTGCCGTCCCGCACCACGTGAGCGCCCCAATTGGGTCCCTTCTCATAGCGCGCGCCGGACTTGCGCAATGTGTCGGCGAGCAGCCAGGGTGCGTTGTCGGCGGTGCCGAGCTCGACTTCTTCCTCGTCGCTGAAGGAGGTCATTGCCCGGCCCTTGAACAGCCAGTCTCCGTTCGAATCCCGGCTCGCGAGCAGCGCGGCCTGGCCGTGGCAGACGGGCGCGATCAGGATGCCCGCACGATATCCAACAAACCAACGTCCGCATATCTCGCCTGGTGCCCGAAGGCCGCCGATTGGGTGAGTGCGTTTACCGGTGAAACGGGTCGCTGAAGCGCGCATCCGAGGTAAGCGCGCGGTCGCTCAGCGTCATCAGGAAGGCGACGAGCGCCGCCCGGTCCGCTGCGCTGAGGTTCAGGCGCTGGGGATTGCCACCGCGCTGCAGGCGAGGGTCGAGCGCCGGGCCTTGCTGAACGCCGTGGTCGTAGAAGTCGACGACCTCCGCCAGCGTCTCGAACCGGCCATCATGCATGTACGGCCCGGTCAGTCCGACGCTGCGCAGCGATGGCGCCTTGAACAGGCGCGTCTCGCCGGCGTCCAGGCCGTTGCTTCGCGCCGTGGCGGTGAGAGCGAAGGTCGGGGGAAGGTGGCAGGCGGAGCAGCCGGCGCCGCCCTGACCGACCTTCGTCATGAACAGCTGCCGCCCGCGATTTTCCTCAGGCGTGAAATTCGGCAGGTCGATATTCAGCGCGCGGTTCGGCTGGCTGGGCGAGAAGACCCGCGCATAACCGGTATCCCAGCGGCTCGAACTCGAGATCATCGCGCGCACGAACTGGGCAAGCGCCTGCTGGATGCGCGGTTCGGTGATCTCGGAACTGCCGAACGCCCAGGCGAACAGGTCCGGATAATAGATCGTCTTGTCCATCTTGCGGATCAGGCCGTCGAATCCGCCCGCAGCCCCACCCCAGCCCAGCTCGACCAGGCTGTGGAACGGGTGGCTCGCCTGCGCCTCCACGCTGGCCGCGCGCCTGTCCCAGAAGGTGGAGCCGGGCTTCCAGTAGCGCAGATTGCCGAGCCGCATCGCGTGGAAGTCGGTGGTGGCGGCGCTGCTGATCCCGTTGCTGAACCGCATCGAGTCGGTAAAGCCGAGCGCCTGCCGATGACAGGACGCGCACGAGGCCCTGTCGTTGGTGCTCATCCTCAGGTCGTAGAACAGCACCCGCCCGAGCGTAGCCACCCGGTCATTGATCGCGTTGGAGGTCGGGCTGTGGTCCAGCGCCGCCACCGTCCGATCGAAATAAGGCGGGAGTTTCGGCGCGGCATAATTGGCGACATGGGCGAAATCGATGGTGGTGAGCGTCGCGACGCCCGCCGGGGTCGCGGACCGGCCGGGGCTTTCCCCGCCGCCACAGGCCGCCAGCGCCAGCGTCAGGGCGCTCGCGACCAGCCGCGCCATGCCGCGCAAGCGCATCAATAGCCCGCGTCGAGATCCACCACGTTCCGCATCTCCTGCCCCGCGAGAAACGCGTTCAGATTCTCCAGGAACAGCGCCGCCGCCCGCTGGAACATCTTGGTCTGGCTCCGCCCCGACAAATGCATGGTGTGGATCGTGTTCGGCGCATCCCATAACGGATGCTCGGGCGGCAGCGGTTCCGGGCTCACCGTGTCGAGGAACGCCCCCGCGATCCGGCGCTTGGTCAGCGCCTCGATCAGGGCGTCCTGATCGACCATGTCGCCGCGCGCGATATTGATCAGCCAGGCGCTCGGCTTCATCGCCGCCAGTTCGTCAGCGCCGATCAGCGCCTGAGTCTCGCCGGTCGAGGGCGCCGCCAGGATCACCCAGTCATAATCGCCGATCTTCGGCACCCACGCGTCGGGCGTCAGCGTGCCGTCGCGGCCCGACCGCGTCACGCCCGTCACCTCGACGCCGAACGCCTTCAGTCGCTCGCCGATCAGCGCGCCGATCGCGCCGTACCCGACGATCAGCGCTTTGGTCTCGAACAGCTCGATCTGCCCGGGCGGGGTCACGGTCCATTCGTGGCGATCGGCGATGCGCACGACTTCGTCGAAGCGCTTGGCCGCGGCGAGCACGCCCATCACCGCATATTCGGCGACCGCCAGCGCGTTGATGCCGGTGCCGTTGGTCACGATCGTGCCCTGCCGGCGCAGCGCGGGCAGGTCGAGGAAGTCGATCCCGGCCAGGATCGTGAACAGCCATTTGAGATGCTGCGCGCGCAGCACCGCTTCGCCGATCGTGCCGGTCCGCTGCATGTCGACCCAGGCGATGTCGGCATCGACGATCATCTCCATCGCGTCCTCGCGACTGGCGAACCAGGCGACATCGAGCTCAGCCGGCAGGCGCGGTTCTAGGAGAGGGCGGGCCAGGGCAGGGAGGACGGCTTTCATCAGGGGCACCTCTCATGGCCCCGGATGATCTTCCGGGATCGCCGCCGGTTCATGCCGCGCGGCTTCCGCCGCGACAAGCCCGGCTCCGGCTGGGAGGTCGATTCACTCTTTTGGCGAGTCGGCGCAGGAGGCGACCGCGCCAGGGTCTCCCCGACCAAGCGCGCGGCTCTTTGACAATGTTGATGAATGTTGGACGCTTTTCCCGCGGTTTTTGTCGCGGAACAGCGGAAAGTTTCGGCTGTTTCGCCGCATTTTTTCCGCTGTTATGCCGTAACAGGGAAAGCGCCCACAAGCCGTTGTAAAACTGTCGGAAATTCGCGCCGAAAATCCAACATAACAGCGGAAGGAAAAAATACGGTGCCTTTGCCCGAGTCGTGTTGGAGGTTTTCGGCCTAGAGCGTCGGCTTCCAGTCCCAGCCCAGCGGGTCGCCGTCCATCACCTCGACGCCGGCCGCCGCCAGTTCGTCGCGGATCGCGTCGGACTGGGCGAAATCCTTCGCCGCCCGCGCTTCCTTGCGTTCGGCCAGCCGCGCCTCGATTGCCTCGGGCGAGATCGCCGTGCCCGCCGGCTTCACCCGCAACGCTTCGCGCGTCAGCGTGGCGAGCTTCAGTCCGAGCACGTCGTCGAAAACCGCCAGTGCCTTGAGCCGCGTGGCCGGCGACAGCTTCTTGTCGCCGAGCATCTCGTCCAGCACCGGCAGCGCGCGCGGGGTGTTGAGATCGTCGGACACCGCCGCGTCGAGCGCATCGAGATAGCGCGACGCATCGCCCGACTCGGTGCCGTCATCGCGCGCGCGGAGCGCCTGCGCCGTCATCACCAGCCGCTTCAGCCGGGTTGCGGCGGCGGCGAGATTGTCCGGGCTGAACTCAAGTTCGCTCCGGTAATGCGCGCTCAGGCACATCAGCCGATAGGCGAGGGGGTGGATGCCCGCATCGATCAGCGTCTGCAGGCGCGTGAAGTCGCCCGACGACTTGCTCATCTTCTTGTCGCGCTCGACCAGAAAATTGTTGTGCATCCAGATCGTCGCGCCCGTGTCGGCGCAGTCGCAATGCGCCTGGTTCTGCGCGATCTCGTTGGGATGATGGATCTCGCGGTGGTCGATGCCCCCGGTATGGATGTCGAAATTGGCACCGAGGAAATGCTGGCTCATCACCGAGCATTCGAGATGCCAGCCCGGCGCGCCGCGGCCCCAGGGCGATTCCCACTCCATCTGCCGGTTCTCGCCCGGCGGGGATTTGCGCCAGATCGCGAAGTCCTGCGGATGGCGCTTGCCCGCGACCGGGTCGATTCGCCCCTCGCGCTCGTCATCGGCGACGCGGGCGAGCCGGCCGTAATCGGGCACGGTCGACACGTCGAAATACAGCCCGCTCTCCAGTTCGTAGCAATGCTGGCGCGCGATCTTCTCCGCAAAGGCGATCATGCCCTGGATATGGTCGGTCGCGAGCGGGAAGTGAGTCGGGGTGCGGATGTTGAGGTCCGCGATATTCTCCTTGAACGCCGCGGTGTAGTGCGCGGCGATATCCCAGATACTCTGCGCGCTGGCCTTGGCCGCGGCCTCCATCTTGTCGTCGCCGGCGTCCGCGTCGGAGGTCAGGTGGCCGACATCGGTGATGTTGATGACATGGGTGAGGGGGTAGCCCTTCCAGGTCAGCACGCGACTCAGCGTGTCGGTGAACACATAGGCGCGCAGATTGCCGACATGGACGTAATTATAGACCGTCGGCCCGCACGAATAGACTCGCACATTGGTCGGGTCGATCGGGCTGAACGACTCGAGCGAGCGGGTCAGGCTGTTGTACAAGGTGAGGGGCGTGCCGGTCATGCGGTGGCCATAGCCGCGAGGGCGGGCGCCCGCAAACCCGGTCGGCGACGTGCCAAATTGCTTGAAAATGCCCCTGAGCGCTGGTACGGGCCCTCCCACACGGCGCAAACCCATGTTTGCGACGACCTATTTCTATTGACCGGAGACCTGCGGGTTTATGCAAATCATCGTTCGCGACAACAATGTCGACCAGGCGCTGCGCGCCCTGAAGAAGAAGCTGCAGCGCGAGGGCGTCTATCGCGAGATGAAGCTGCGCCGTCACTACGAGAAGCCCAGCGAGAAGCGCGCCCGTGAGCGTGCCGCTGCCGTCCGCCGCGCCCGCAAGCTGGAGCGCAAGCGGCTGGAGCGTGACGGGGCGCGGTAAAACCGCTGGCGCGGAGGGGTGACCTCGGCGCTTCCTGTCTTCTCAATCCCGGTCGCCCTTCAAGGCGCCGTGTAAGGGTGCCCGACGATGTCCACGATCACCGCAGTACCGCTGCAGCCCACGAAGCGTAGCGTTCTGGTGTATCTGTGGATCGGCATCCTGGTCGCGGTGCTGGGGGCCGGCTGGCTGGCGATGCGTGGCACCGAACAGGTCGTCGCGCTCAAGGGCTCCAACGCCCAGTTCCTCGCCTGGAACAAGACTCGCCCCGGCGTGGTCGAGACGGCGTCGGGCCTGCAATATCAGGTGCTGAAGCCCGGCGAGGGCCCCCGGCCCACCGCGACCGACCTCGCCGGCGTTATGTATGTCGGCAAGCTGCGCGACGGCACCGTGTTCGACGCCTCTCAGCAGCCCGTGCCGTTCCCGCTCTCCGGCGGCGCGGTTCCAGGGTTCCTCGAGGCGCTGAAGTTGATGCCCAAGGACGCC
>Ga0247735_1000461_pt1 | contig 15921 bp, 14 predicted proteins | sample UWRJL178409R2_FD_180934 | JGI IMG/M metagenome (GOLD analysis project Ga0247735, IMG submission 180934) | Plant litter microbial communities from Arlington Agricultural Research Station in Wisconsin, United States - UWRJ-L178-409R-2 | ecosystem: Environmental > Terrestrial > Plant litter >... | reverse complement strand
GAGAGACTTTCGGGCCTTGCCCTACCCACTTTTGCCCCAAAGGATACTTCTATGGACTTTGAACTTCCCTTAGCCTTCGAGATCACCTCGATGGTCATCCTGCTTCTGATCATCACGGTCGACCTGATCCTGGCGTACCGCCGCCCCCACATCCCCAGCACCAAGGAATCGTCGCTCTGGGTCAGCTTCTATGTTGCCCTCGCGCTGATCTTCGCCGTAGTGATGTACTTCGTTGGCGGCGGGGAAGCAGCGGGACAGTTCATCGCCGGGTGGCTCACCGAATACAGCCTCTCGATCGATAACCTCTTCGTATTTGTGATCATCATGGCCCGGTTCTCCGTGCCGAGGAAGTACCAGCAGGAAGTGCTGATGGTGGGCATCATCCTCGCCCTGGTCTTCCGCGGTATCTTCATCCTGCTCGGCGCAGTCGTGATTGAGAACTTCAGCTGGGTCTTCTACATCTTCGGTGCCTTCCTTCTCTACACCGCCTTCAACCAGGCCTTCACCGGGCACGAAGACGAAGAGGAGACCGAGAACAAGCTGATCGCGTTCCTGCGTCGCCGCATCTCCATCACCGAGGACTACGACGGCGCCAAGATGCGCACCGTGATCGACGGCAAAAAGGTTTTCACCCCGATCCTCATCGTGTTCATCGCCCTCGGCACCACCGACCTCGTGTTCGCGCTCGACTCGATCCCGGCGATCTTCGGAATCACGCAGAGCCCGTTCATCGTTTTCGCGGCCAACATTTTCGCCCTGATGGGTCTTCGGCAGCTGTACTTCCTGCTCGGTGACCTCATCGACCGCCTCGTTTACCTCAAGTTCGGTATCGCATTTATCCTCGCGTTTATCGGTGTGAAGCTCTTCTTCCACGCCCTGCACGAGAACGAGGTGCCCTTCATCAACGGTGGACAGCACGTCGAGTGGGCACCGGAAATCGGCACCTTCACCTCCCTCGCCGTCATCGTCGCCTCGATGGCCGTCGCCGTCATCGCCAGCCTGCTCAAGATCCAGAGCGACAAAAAGAAGGGCATCGTCACCCCGGTGCACGGCCCGGGCGCCGACGTTCCGATCGACGACGAGAAGTCCTCGCACTAGCAGCACCCGCCGGGACCGCCCTCCCGGAAAGCAGACCACGGTGGCGTGCGGGAGAGATCCCGCACGCCACCGTTGTGCTGTCTGGCATGCCTGTCTGCGCAGCATCCGAAAATCGAGGTGTTGTCAACACAGCGGGGTATGGGGGTGGGCAACCTTGCTACCGTAGGGTGCAGGTCGGATTGGTTCGGGGGACTTCAGGTGCAGACAACAACGGTGGTGACGCTGCCCAACGGCATCGCGACGCTGACCGCGTCGGCCAGCACCGCCGTGGGGGCGGTGCGCCAGGTGAACGAAGACAGCTTCGTTGCCGAATCCCCGCTCTTTGTGGTCGCGGACGGAATGGGTGGTCACGAGCGCGGTGACCGCGCCAGCCAAACCGTGATCCGGGTCCTCACCGACCGGCTTCCCGAAGGCAGTATCCCCACTCCCGCCGACGTTCTCTCGGCGATCACCGCCGCCAACGAGGGCGTGCGGCAGCTGACCGCGGACGACGGCCACCGCCTGGTCTCCGGCACCACCCTGGTCGGTGTCGCGCTCGCGCAGGCGAACAACGGGGCAACCACCCACTGGATGGTTTTTAACGTGGGTGACTCACGCATCTACAGCTGGGACGGCCGGTTGCTTGAGCAGCTGAGTGTCGACCACTCCGCCGTGCAGGAACTCGTCGACGCCGGCGCCATCACCCACGCCGCCGCCCGGGTGCACCCGGAACGCAACATCATCACCCGCGCCGTCGGTGCGGAAGATCTCGTCGACGCCGACGTCTGGCTGCTTCCGGTGGCCGGCGCGCAGAGCTTTGTGATCTGCTCGGACGGGCTCACCAAGGAACTCGACGACGACGATATCGCCGGCCTGCTCGCCAGCCACGGGGGCGCGGTTCCCGCCGATCCGGATGCTGCGGGCCAGCCCGTCTCCATCGCCGACGCGCTCGTCGCGGCGGCCAACCGCGCCGGCGGTAAAGACAACATCACCGTCATCGTTTTGGAGTCCTCCATCGGGGGAGCCTCCCTCGACGACGAACGCACGCAGGAGCGCACGTTCCTCGCCGAACACCTCGAACAAACACGACCAAGGGCCTGACGCAGATGATGCATTACATTCCGACGCTTCCCGGTGACTGGCTGCTCGCCGCGGCCGGGCGCAGTGCGCTGTTCGTCCAGGTCGGCCCGGACTTCCCCCGGCCCGGGGCCGCCGGCGACGCCGTGACGGCGAACCCGGTGGAGGGCCTCGCGGCCGCACTGCTCGATGCCCTGGCGGCCGGCGACCCGATCCAGTCGACGCTGGAGCTGCTCACCGCCGGCGGGCTCGGTGCCACCCCCGCCTTCGCCCTCGTCACCCGGCGTGAGGCGGACAGTGTGCACCTGCTGGTGCGCGGCTCCGCCTTCGCCAACGCCGTCACCACCGCCGGCACCGAAGAAGCCAACGGCACCGGTGTCTCCACCTGGCGCGAGACCACCATCAGCAATGTCACCTCCCTCGACCTCGGAACCACCGCTGCGACTGCCGGTGACGCAGATGCCGCGGATGCCAGGGTTGCCGCGGATGCCACGCGTAACGCGGATGTCGCCGGTGCCGGGTCCGACAGCCCACGTGCAGCGCTGCGACTTCCCCTGCAGACCGGGGTCGCCTGGGCTGCCGGGGTGCGAATTGTGTTCTCGGATGTCGCGCCCGACGCCACGGCGACAGCGCTGCAGAGCCTCGGCGGTGACGACACTGCGGCCGTCACCTCTGCCCAGGCCGCGCCCGCCGTCCCCGCGCCGGCTGAAGCGACACCGTCACCGACTCCGACAGTGGCAGTGGTAACGGCAGTGGTGCCGATCGCCGAACCGATCGTGGGGGATGCTCCTGTTCCGGAACCCGAGGTCGAACCCCAAGCCGAACCGGAGGCAGACGACGCCTACGGGCACCTGTTCGAAGAAACCATCGTGCGCACGATGGAGGAAGCCGCGGTGCGTCCGGTTGCCGTCGACGACGATGACGCGCCCGCCCCCACTGCGGCCGGCGAGCCCGGAACCAGCGACTCTGACGCGCTCAGCTCCGCGGTCGAGAACACCGGCCAATACATCGACGAGTCGGACATCGCCGAAGAGGAACCCACCAACGCAGCATCCCCGTTTGTCAGCACCGAGGTCGGATCCGGAGACAGCCCGTTCGGGATCCCCGCGTTTGACGCGCCAAGCCCGACGAGTTCGCAGACCGCCGTGCAGCCGGTCGCGCGGGCGTTCTACCTCGAGGTCTCGACCGGTGGGCGTGAACCGCTGACCGCCCCGATCCTGGTGGGGCGGGCGCCGAGCGTCAGCAAGGTGCCGAGCGGACTGGTGCCCCGGCTGATCACAATCCCGGGCGACCAGGACATCTCGCGCAACCACGTGCGGGTCGCGCTGGAGGGCGACACCGTGGTGGTCACCGACCTCGATTCGCGCAACGGCACCGCGGTCATCCTGCCAGGCAAGCCGTCGCAGAAGCTGCGCCGCAGCGAGCCGACCGCCGTGCTGGTCAACACCGTGATTGACCTCGGCGGCGGCGTCACGCTGACCGTGCGGGAGGAAAAGTGAAAAAAGCCTCCCGCGAAGCGCCCGAGATTCCCGGGCTGGACTTCGTCCGGCTGCTGGGAACCGGGGGGTTCTCCGACGTTTTCCTCTACGAGCAGCACCTGCCCCGGCGCCGCGTCGCCGTGAAGGTACTCATCGCGGACGGTATGAACACGGCAGCCCAGGACGCGTTTGTCGGCGAAGCGAACCAGATGGCGCAGCTGTCCGCGCACCCCTATATCGTGACGATCTTCCACGCAGACGTGACCCCGGACGACCGCCCGTACTTCGTGATGGAATACTGCTCGGGGCCCAGCCTCAGTGAGCTCTACAAGCAGCGGGTGTTCACCACGGCGGATGCCCTGCGCGCCGGGGTTCGCCTGTCCAGCGCTGTCGCCACCGCCCACGGCGCCGGCATCCTGCACCGCGATATCAAACCGGCCAACGTGCTGACCAACGATTTCGGCTGGCCAGCGCTGACCGACTTCGGGATTTCCAGCGCCGTCGAAGACGAGCTGCCCGCCAACACCACCTCGGGCCGCGCGCTCACCGGTGTCGCCGCCGACAGTGGCCTCGGCGGTGCAGCATCCCCGGGATCTGCCGGCACGGAGAGCCAGTCGGTCGGCATGAGTGTGCCGTGGTCCCCACCGGAGATGTTCGGCGACAACCCGCGCCCCGATGTGCGCTCCGACGTTTTCTCGCTCGCCGCGACCATCCACACCCTGCTCGCCGGGCGGACCCCGTTCGAAATCCCGGGCCGCTCCAACGGAGCGCTGAACCTCATTGGGCGGATCGAACGCGGCGCCATCACCGCCATCAACCGGGACGACGTTCCCGCCTCCCTTGTCGCCGTACTGAACAAGGGGATGGCCACCAAACGCTCCGAGCGTTACGCCACCGCGGTGGAGTTCGCCCGTGCCCTGCAGCGGGTTGAACTCGAACTCGGCTACGCCCCCACCCCGATCGAGGTTCCCACCTCTTTGCTGGCGAACGAGCCGGAACCCGCAGACGCCGCAGACGAAGAGACCCGCGTGCGCGTCGGTAGCCCCGCGGCGATGGCCGTCACACTCACCCCGACGGGACCCTCCAGCCAGAGGTCCAGCCCGTCCTTCCCTGCCGCTGGCGACAACCCGTTCGACGCCACCCAGGTGCGCTCGGGAACACCACGGTCCACCCCCGCGTTCAGCGTTCCCGTTGTGGCGCCAGCCTGGCCACCCATCGCCGAGGATGTTGCCGCCGCGGCTGCTGCCGAAGCCGCTCGCCTTGCCTCGGAAGCCCGGGCCGAGACTGCCGCTGCGGCCTCGAAAATTACCCTGTCGGATGCGGCGAAAAGCATCAGGGCGGAGCAGCAGGCCCGCGAGCGCGCCCTCATTGTGCGCCGCCGGGTGCGGATCATCGTGACCGTCGTACTGGTGCTGGTCGCTCTCGTCGGGGGCTGGGTCGCCATCTCCATCGGCCTCACGGGAACCTTTCCAGCAGCATCCGGAAGCATCGTAGTTGTTGCCGGGGAACCGGTTATTGGAGGCCTGCGATGAGTTCCCCCCGCATCGAGTTCTGTGGCGAGTGGTTCGACGTCGATCCGGAGGCCGGCTTTGGTATCGGGCGGGAAGCCGACCTCACCATCGACGAGAACCCCTACCTGCACCGGGTGTTCCTGCGGGTCTACAAGGAGTTCGACCTGTGGTGGCTGGCGAACGTGGGCAACCTGTTGTCGGCGACCATCGCCGACGGTACCGGGCAAGTGCAGGCCTGGCTTGCGCCCGGCGCGAAGCTTCCCATGGTGTTCCCGACCCTGCACGTGATGTTCAGCGCCGGCTCCACCACCTACGACTTCACCATCCACAACGGTGACGACTTCTTCAACACCGGTATCGGTGCGACAACCACCGCGGGAACCACCACGATGATGCCGGTGACGCTGACCTCCAGCCAGCGGCTTTTGGTGGTCGCCCTTGCGGAGAACGTGCTCGCGCAGAGTGTGCCCGGCCGTGGGTCGATCCCGGCGAGCGCGGATGCTGCGCGACGCCTCGGTTGGTCGATGACGACCTTCAACCGCAAACTCGACAACGTCTGCGACAAGCTCGACAAGATGGGGGTACAGGGCCTTCGTGGTGGCCCCGGCGCCCTCGCGACCCATCGCCGCGCCCGCCTGGTCGAGTACGCCGTGGCCAGCCGGCTGGTCAGCGTCGAAGACCTGCCCCTGCTGGACGCTGAACCCGAAGACTGAGTTCGCCCGGCGCCCCGCGACGTCGGATCACCGGGGGGCCATAAGTGGAGTGAGAGTGACTCACCGATTCTTGGTACGGTGGTTTGAGGGTACACAAAGCTGTTCCACGGTTCAGCAGTGCAGGGGGAAGCACCAGTGATTTTGATGCCGCGCACACCGGTGGACGCCGACAATGCCGGGGCCGGAGCGACTCTCCACGATTCCCTCGAAGGCCAATCCCGTTGGTGCTGCCCCGCCCCGTCCTCGCCTGCCCTGCAGGGGCGCTGGCCTGGTCGCTGACCCGCCTCCGCAGCATCCGGACACCTCGCTCGCGCAGCGATCTCCTGCGCGCCGGCCCCCGCCAGCATCACAACGCGCAAGCGCCGACCGCACCACCGGCACCACACGACCACTCAGAACCCGAAGCAGAGACAGAATATGAAACTCAAGCTCAGCCTGACCCGTCCGAATGGCGCAGCGCGGGACGTTGTTGTCACCGCGGATGCCATCGCCACCGTCGGCGATGTCGCCACCACCCTGCTCGAGCGCGACCCTGAGCGCTTCGGTGCCGCGGTACCGGCGCAGACGGTCAGCCTCAGCGTGCGCTACCCGGGGGAGACCTCCGTCACCGCCCTCCCCGCCGATACCCCGGTGAGCGAGGCGAACATCGCCTCGGGTGTCGACATCTCCGTTGTCGAGGCAAGCCGCGGGGGAGCAGCAAGCGGTCCCGTGCTCGCCATCCTGCGTGTGCTCGAGGGGCCGGACGCCGGGGCGGAATTCCCCCTGCGCGCCGGACGTTCGATCATCGGGCGGGATGCCTCCGCCGACATCGTGCTGAACGACGTGCTGGTGTCGAAAAGGCATGCGCGCGTCGAAGTGACCCGCACCATCGACCTCGTCGACCTCAACTCCGCCAACGGCATCGTGGTTGAGGGAAGTGAACTCGCCCGGGTGAGCCTCGCCCCCGGGCAGACGGTCCTGCTCGGCAACTCCCTGCTGCGAGCCGACAGCATCGAGGCGGATGCCACGGCCCCCGCGGCCACACGCAGTGGCCCCATCGCCTTCAACCGCAGTCCGCGCGTCGAGAGCCGCTACCCCGGTGAGGAATACGAGGGCCCGGACATCCCCAAGGAGCAGGAACCGCTGCCCTTCCCCTGGATCGCGCTGGCCGCCCCCGCGGTGATGGGAATCGCGTTTATCTTCCTGCCGGGCGTCTCCGCCTTCCGGTTCCTATTTATCGCCCTCGCACCGATCATCATGATCGGAACGTTCCTCGGCCAGGTCGCCCTGCGTCGCCGGCGCCATCGCATCGCCGTTGAGCGTTTCGAATCCCAGCTGAAATACCTCGGCGAAACCCTCACCTCGGAAGCCTTCGTTGAGCGGGAGGTGCGCCTGCAAGAGGCGCCGTCCACCGCGGAGGTGCTGGCGGATGCCACCCGGTTCGGTCCGCTGCTGTGGACCCGTCGGCCCGAACACTGGTCGTTTTTGAACCTCCGGCTCGGCCTGGGCGCCGCGCCCACCCGCAACTCCGTCACCGGTCTCAACTCGCGCAGCGGCATCGCCGAGTTCACCGAGCGCTTCGAAGCGCTGGTCGAGAGCCACCGCCTGCTCCCGGGCGTCCCGTTTGTTGACAGCCTGAAGGATGCCGGTGCCCTCGGTGTCGCCGGATCTCCCACGGTCGCCGCCGAAGCGACCCACGGGCTCCTTGTGCAGCTCGCCGGACTCTACTCGCCCGCCGAGATGGCCTTCGCCGGTGTGGTCAGCCCCGCCTGGTCACCACAGTTCCAGTGGCTCAAATGGTTGCCGCACACCGCCTCAGCTTTCACCCCGCTGAAAACGGTGCAGCTCGCCGACACCCGCGTTGGTGGCAATGCCGTGCTCGCTGCCCTCGAGGAACTTATTGTGGAGCGCACCGGCCGGATGTCCGGACGCCTCGAGCAGGACCACGGTCCCATCCTCGACGACGACAGCGTGATGTCCCGCGGAAGCACCGTCGGGGAGAAAAGCGCCGAAGCCACCGACGAGCAGCGCCCGGGAATCCCGTGCATTGTGCTTCTTATCTCCGATGATGCCCCGGTCGACCGCGCCCGCCTTGTGGCCGTCATCGAACGGGCCGCGCAGGCGGGAATCTTCCCAATCTGGATCTCCGACACCGTCGCGCAGCTCCCCGCCGCCTGCCGCACCTTCCTCGACGTCGACACCGACACCGCGCCGGTACCCGGAACAGACGGCCTCGACGCCGTCAACGGTACCGTCGGATACGTCCGCCTCGGCCAGCGCTACCCGCTCACCGTCACCCGCGTCAAAGCGGCCAACGCCCTCAGCTTCGCCCGCGGCCTCGCCGGGGTCAGCGACTCGGGTGCATCCGTCGCCGATGAGAGCGACATGCCCCGCAGCGTCTCCCTCGCAAACCTGTTAGGGACCGGGATGCTCGACGCCAGCGACGCCGTCGTCGACCGCTGGCGCGAGAACGACTCCCTGCACGATCGCACCCCGGGGGCGCCGCACCGCAAACGCCGCTCCGGCAAGCTCCGCGCCATTGTTGGCCAGTCCAACCTCGACGCCATGAGCCTCGACCTTCGGGTGCAGGGGCCACACGCGCTCGTTGGAGGAACAACCGGTTCCGGTAAAAGCGAATTCCTCCAGGCCTGGGTGCTCGCGATGGCTGCCGAATACAGCCCCGACCGGGTCAGCTTCCTTTTTATCGACTACAAGGGCGGCTCCGCGTTCGCCGACTGTGTCGAACTGCCCCACACCGTCGGGCTTGTCACCGACCTCAGCCCCCACCTGGTGCGCCGCGCGCTGACCAGCCTGCGCGCCGAACTGCACTTCCGGGAGCACCTGTTCAACCGCAAAAAGGTCAAGGACCTCATCGAGCTCGAAAAGCGCGGCGATCCGGAATGTCCGCCGGCGCTTGTGCTTGTTATCGATGAGTTCGCCGCCCTGGTCAGTGAGGTCCCGGAGTTTGTGGACGGTGTTGTCGACATCGCCCAGCGTGGACGTTCGCTCGGCATCCACCTGATCATGGCCACGCAGCGTCCGGCCGGTGTCATCCGCGACAACCTGCGTGCCAACACCAACCTGCGTATCGCACTGAGGATGGCGGACGCCCACGACAGCGTCGACGTCGTCGGCAGCCCCATCGCCGCCACGTTCGATCCGACCATCCCCGGTCGTGGTGTGGTCAAGTCCGGCCCCGGTCACCTGACCAGCTTCCAGTCCGGGTATGCCGGTGGTTTCACCCGTGAGGTGGAGGAGAAGCCCGAAATTGAGGTGGCCTCCCTCGCCTTCGGCTACGAGGAGTCCTGGGACGACCCGAACCCACCGGTGGAAGACGAGCAGGCCGAGTCCGGCCCGAACGACACCGCGAGGCTCGTGGCAACCATGATCTCCGCAGCGGCCGCCGCGCAGGTCTGGCCACCGCGCAAGCCCTGGCTCGACGAGCTCGCACCCACCTACGACTTGGCGCTGCTGCGCCAGCGCTCCGATGACGAGTTGGTGCTCGGTGTCACCGATGATCCCACCAGCCAGCAGCAGTACCCGGTGTACTTCCGTCCGGACATCGATGGGAACCTCGCCATCTACGGCGCGGGCGGATCCGGCAAAAGCGTCGCGCTGCGCACCCTCGCGATCGCCGCGGCAATCACCCCGCGTGGCGGCCCTGTGCAGGTCTACGGGCTCGACTTCTCCGCCGGCGGACTACGCCTGCTCGAGACCCTTCCGCATGTCGGATCCATCGTCGCCGGCGATGACGGTGAGCGAATCCTCCGCCTCATCCTGATGCTCCGCAGCACCATCGAAGAGCGTGTCACCCGTTACGCCTCGGTGCGCGCCGGCACCATCACCGAGTACCGCGGCCTGGCGAACAAACCCCAGGAGCCCCGCATCCTGCTGCTCGTCGACGGGATGGCGACGTTCCGCCAGGAGTACGAATTCACCGGGGCCGGGAACATCTTCACAATGTTCCAGCAGATCCTCAGCGATGGACGCCAGGTCGGTGTGCACGTTGTGATCAGTGCCGACCGGCCCGCGTCGGTGTCGCCAACCATCTCGGCATCCATCCAGCGCCGGATCGCCCTTCGCCTGGCCGAAGACAACGACTACATCCTGCTGGACAACGCTGCCGATGTGCTCGGCGCCACCTCCCCACCCGGGCGTGCGCTTGTTGACCAGCGCGAGACGCAACTCGCCGTTTTCGGCGGAACCTCCAACATTGCCGGCCAGGCCAACGCCATCGACAAGCTCGCGGCAACCCTGCGGGCCAATGGTGTGCAACAGGCGCCGGCGATTCGCCGACTCCCGGTGAACATCACGCTGGACGAACTGGGCGAGTTGGGTGGTGTCGGCCGCGCAATCGCCGACCAGGCTGTGATCGGTATGGCCGACGACACTCTCGCCCCCGTGGCGATTGTGCCTGAGGGCGCCTTTATCGTCGCCGGGCCGCCGTCCAGCGGGCGCAGCACCGCGCTGTTGTCGATCGCACAGGCGACCATGGCCGCTGTGCCCGGGATGAAGATGTACTACTTCGGCAACACGAAGTCGCCGCTGCGCACCGCACCGTACTGGGTGACCACGGCGGCCGGCCCGGACGATGCCGCCGCCCTCGCCAAGGAACTCCTCGAGCAGGTTTCCGTCCCTGTCACGCCCGAGCATCGCATCGGCATCGTGATCGAGGCCATCAGCGACTTCCTCACCACGCCGGCGGATGCTCCCTTGCTTGCGCTGATCAAAGCGGCCAAACGCAACGACCACTTTGTGCTCGCCGAAGCCGAGACCAGCGCCCTGATGCCGTCCTGGCCCCTGCTGATGGAGATGAAGAGCGCACGCCGCGGGTTCGGCCTTCAGCCAGACCCCCAGGAAGGCGATGTGCTCTTCCGCACCAGCTACCCGCGCGCCAAGCGCAGCGAATTTCCTCCCGGCCGCGGCTACCTCGTGCAGGGCGGAAAGGCACGGAAAGTGCAGCTCGGGCTCCCCGGGTAGAGGGCATGGGTAGTGCTCCCCATTTGCTGCCCACGCCATCGCTAATACAGTTCTAAACATCACCACAAGCCCTACCGCACAACTTGTGCAACAGCTTCACCAACGAAGGAAAGGCACGATCATGGCAGAGAACATTGGTCAAATCCCAGAAGAGGTAGACGCACTCGCAGCGGAGTTCGAACTTCGCGCAGGCGACCTGGAGAACATCAAGATGGAGATCTCCTCAACGCTCGGCGGCACCACCTGGACCGGCTCAGACCGCGACCAGTTCCAGGCCGACTGGGAGGGCCGCTTCAGCCAGAACATCATCCAGATCGTAACCAACCTTCGCACCTCCGGCCAGCTCGCCAGCCAGAACGCGCAGGAGCAGCGCGACGCTTCCGCGTCCTAAGCACTCCCGATCTTCTCGTCGGTTCTTCCGAGCCGGCGGCCACAACATTTGTTCGACCTATTTGAAAGGCAACACCCATCATGAGTGGATTCCTCGGCCAAGTTCCTGAAGACGTAGAGCACCTCGCGGCACAGTTCGAAGCGAAGGCCAGCGCCGTTGAGACGCTGATCGCACAGGTCACCACCCGTCTCGGCAGCACCACCTGGGTCGGTAGCGACCGCGACAACTTCGAAGCCACCTGGACCGGTGAGAGCACCAACATGCTCAACCAGCTCGCCCAGGCACTCCGCGAGAACGGTACCCTCGCCAACAACAACGCCCAGCAGCAGCGCCAGGCTTCTTCCTAGCAGCATCCGCATGGTGGTCCGGCTTCGGCCGGACCACCATACGCGGGTTTCGCCCCTTTTTCCCCGTCCCAGCTATCCCTCTGCACCGGCAGGCACACCACGGAGTATCGAATGTCCTCACCACAGTTCGCCATCGCCAATGCCGCCCTGGAGATACGCACCATCCAGCGGTCACTCGAGTCGATCGTTTCGCAGCTGAACAACACCACCATCTGGAACGGCGGCGATGCCGACCGCTTCCAGGCCGAGTGGTCCAGCGAAGTCGGCTCCCGCCTGAACAGCGCGGCTGCCCACCTCGACGGATGCTCCTTCGTCCCGGCTCCCTAACCAGGCAGTTCGGCGAGCCCGACGCCTCGACCACCATCGTTTCCGAGGAAAGGTACGTTGATGACCCCGCTCGGAAAAACCAGCGCTCGATCGAGCAGCATCATTCGCGCCGCTCTCGGGACCACCGCGACGACCACAACGACGTGGATCGCGTCGCCAGCACAGATTTCCCCTCCCGCCGCGCTGCAGCCGGGGTCCTCCACACGAGCACGAGCAGCACTTCATGTCCAGTAATGCCGTTAGCTCCGACCGTTATCGGATTCGCCTCTTCCAAACCCACAACGCCTCCGGTTCTGCGGAACCGGTCGAGTTCACCGAGACGATCCGCCCGGGAATCCTCTACACCGTCGCTTCGGACACCATGATTTTTTTGGGCCCGCTGACACCAACCCAGACGGCAACACCCGGCGTATTCTTCTACACCGACCCGGCGCGCGGCCGCGGCTGGCTGCAGCTGGAGAATTTCGGCACGGGCAACACCGCCCGAATCCAGGAGTACGTGCAGATGGCGGAAATCGAACGTGCCCTCGGCCGTCAGCCGCTCCGCGCCAAAGACATTGCCTACGGTAATTCACAGGTCCTGCGCTCCAATAACCCCTACTTCTTTTTCGGCTTCGGCATCGTCCTGCTTGGATTGGTGATTTTTATGCTGACGAATGCACACAGCTCCATCCCGCTCGGGCTCATTATCGGAACCGTTGGCCTCTTCCTGGTGCTCAGCGCGGTCCTGTTTGTTTATGGTGCGATCAAAGTGACCTGGTGGCACAACGCCCGACGCTACGCGCGGAAGAATTTCGGAACCCTGCCCTCTGACCTGAAAGGTCTGTAATACATGGACACCCAGTTGCATTCCCCCCGCGGCGCCGTTCGCGGCAGCAGCGTCCTGGCGAAGAAATATCGCCTGTCCATCGCTGTCCTCGCCCTCGGTGTCGCGGTCAGCTTGAGCGGCTGCACCACGGGTTCTGCAGGAGAAGAGCCGACCAACGGTGCAGCATCCGGGGCACCAACCCCCGCGTCATCGTCGGCACCCTCCACGCCGGCGCCCCTCGAGTCCGGCCAATCAGAATCCTCGGCGGGCTCGGGTATCGCGACTGAGTTCCCCGACAGCATCACCGCTGCCGCCGACCTTCTGCAGCAGCGGTATAACGCCGTCAAAGCCGGGGACTACGAGGGCGCCTGCGCGCTGTACTCGGTGGAGTTCGCCGCCAGCTTCGCCGAGCTCGCCGATTACCAGGGTTACAGCTGTCCGGAAGCGCACGAGAAGGCCGCACTCAATGCGGAAACCTACCTCACCACCGCCGCGGAGCAGGATCGCGCGGGCTTGACCCCGTTTTTCTATGTGCCGAGCGCCATCGAGATCGACCGGACGAAGATCAGCAGTGCCGAGGAGGGTGTCGCCTTCCTCGCCCCCGGCACGGTGGTGAACCTCGATCCGACCGAGTTTGAGGACGGCACCGGCCAGGTGCCCGGGTGGATGGGCAGCGGCTATGTGAAAGAGGACAGCCGCGGCGACTGGAAATTCATCAACATCGACGAGTCAAGCCGATAGGGAGGGGAACCGATGCTGCTATCCAACGGAGCAATGTCTGCCGCGTCCGGCCAGGTGCGGGAAATCGCCAACGGAATGACCGCCATGATGAACGACCTGGGCACCCCCCAGGGCTGGTCGGGCGCTGACGCCGACCGGTTCCAGCGCGACTGGAACGACCTCGTCCACAACCGCCTGATGGCCGCGGCGAACAAGCTCGACGGCATTTCATTCGAAGAGATCAAGGAGATGCTCGGTGGGTAACAATATGGGCATGGACCCGGGCCGCGTTGCGAACGCTACCGCAGTGATGGGGATCCAGGCGGCGACGCTGAGCATGATCGCGGACGAGATCGGTGAAACAGGCAAGGCCTCACGCTGGCCGGGAGTTTTCGGGTTGTTCCCCGGCAACCAGGTCATGACGGCCGGCTCCATTTTCCTCGCGGAGAATGCCGCCGCGGACGTGCGCGCAGCCGCGGCGTCCGCCTTCGACCTGCTTGGCCGCATCGACGCCCAGATTCGGGAGCAGGAGTTCGCCTCCTCCCTCGAGAGCTACAGCACCATCACGATGAGCAGTTCCCAGGCGTCCGCAATCTACGCCGACGCCATGGCCGATCCCGACACCCTCACCGGGATGAGTCCCGAAAATGTTGACGAGTGGTGGTCAATGTTGAGCCAGTCGCAAAAGGATGCCTTCATCGAATCCCATCCGCTGACGGCAGGAAACACCAACGGCATTCCCTTCGAAGACCGCGCCAGCGCAAACCGTCAAACAGCACAGGACATCCTGGACAGCGGGCAGGATCTCACCGTCGACCAGCAGTCGTACCTTGAAGCGGTGGCGGCGTCGAACATCACTTTGATCAGCTTTGACCCGGAGGCCGACCGAATCATCGAGATGGTTGGGGAACTGCGCACCGAAGAGGGCATCGACTCGAACGGAAACACCCTGCCGGCAACAACCGACATCGTGAACTATGTTCCCGGAACCGAAGCGAACTTGACCGGCTTCTACGAGGGAACCACCCGCGAAATGGCAGCCAACCTTGTTACCAACGCCGATCCGGCCGGAACGACCGTCGCTTTTGTTTACAAAGACGGCGAATTCCCCACCTTTGGTACCGACGGTGTCTATCACTCGAGCTGGGCAGCCAGCGTCGGCAGTGGATACCACGACTTCAACACCGCCCTCGGACTCGAGAACACCAACACGGTGCCGGTGACGTCGATCGAGCACAGCTTCGGCTCGTCGGTCGGAGGATACGCCGAATCGCAGGGCACCGTCTTCGATACTCGGATCGCGCTCGGTGGAATCGGTATGACCAACGAGTGGAAACCCAACTCGGGAACCGCCTACTTCTCTTTCACCGGCCCCAACGATGTCATCCGCCTCGCCCGGGAGAAAGGAACGGAGAGCCTCAACCTCGGCTTTCCCATCCCTCCGACGGAGCAGAGCGGCTACACGGAACTGGACCCGGAATTCACGTCCTGGCGTCCAAGCCCATTCCGGCCGGACATTGTGGACGCGATCGACCTGGCCGCCGAAAGCATCGACCAGCACACCCGCGTCGCCGGCGTCGAAGACAACCAACGGACCATCGCCCAAATACTCGAGATCCTGACGAGAAGTTGACTATGAGAATCGCCAGGACGGCCGTGATCAGCGCCGTCGTACTATTCAGCCTTACAGCGTGCAACGGAGACAACGTGACTTCACCGGAACTACCCCAGGTCGATGCAACATCCGCGGACTACCAGCTGCTTGTCGACGAATCAGAAAATGTGATCACGGCGGCCAAAAAGTTCATTCCCGAGGGCGCGATCCTCAGCGAAGACCCCTCCGTGACGGACCTCGAGACGGACCGGCACCGGCTGTCCTGCAGCGACACCACCAGCCAGTACACCAACCGGGTCAACATCGCGCTCGCGACGGGAATCGACGAGATTGCCATCATCGACGAGATGCGCGACAGCTATCTCGGTGAGGGCTGGGAACGCGGAGACAGCGTCTCCGAGCAGATGGGGGAGGGCGAAGACCCCACCGGGCGGTACACCCAGTCGATGCGCAACCCGGACGGCTACGGGCTCTCCATCTCCCGGGGGTCCACCGTCGACGGCGGGACCAACCTGCAATTGGTTGTGTACTCGCCCTGCATCGGAAACCCGACAGACAAGCCGAACAGGTGGGGTAAGTAGAAACGCAGCACTACCGGGCCTGATAAATCAGCAGGCACCGGGCAGCTAGCGAAGCATCCTGCCGAAACCGCGGCGGGTTGTGGGTGGTGGTCCCGATGGTGGGGGATGCTGCTGCACCCCCGGCGACCCCGGGGGCGAAGGGCCGTTCCCCGCCGGATCCACCGCGGCAGGTCGGATGTCGGAGACGGTGGGTTCTCGGCCGCGACGGGGCAGTGGCGGTGGATCCCGTTCGGCCGGCGGGGGAGCCGATGGGGCCAAGGAAGCCGCGTGCCCCGCAGCGCGACACGCGCGGCTGGTGATATCGTCATCTAATGCAG
>Ga0247735_1000460_pt1 | contig 15923 bp, 26 predicted proteins | sample UWRJL178409R2_FD_180934 | JGI IMG/M metagenome (GOLD analysis project Ga0247735, IMG submission 180934) | Plant litter microbial communities from Arlington Agricultural Research Station in Wisconsin, United States - UWRJ-L178-409R-2 | ecosystem: Environmental > Terrestrial > Plant litter >... | reverse complement strand
CGGGCAAGTCTAGAAGCGCGTTCGGCACAGCATCGCAAGAGAACCTGGACGGCACAAAAAAGGCCCGGATTCTCGCGAACCCGGGCCCATCTGTGCACCCCCCCGGACTTGAACCGGGAACCCACTGGTTATGGGTTTGGTCGTCAGACGACGATATCGCGCTGCGCGCCTACATGGATGCCGAGGTCACCAAGTGATCGTCACGCTGCCGGGCCTTGCAGTCCTCCTGCTCGGGAGCGCGCTAATGCTGCTGATCGATCGGGCGAAACGGCGTCAGGCATCCCCTGACGCCGAATCGACGCAGGACCGGAGCCTGGTATGAGCGTCGAGACAGGCCCGTATTTGTCCATGCTGCGACGAATGATCGCGGCCGGTGGAAAGCGCGTCGCTGATGCCGATGAGGTCGAGCTGGCCCAGCTCATCTCTCTTCAATCCGACTTAGACGAGGCGATAGCCACCGCGATCGCTGGCCAGCGTGAGCGCGGGCGATCTTGGGCGTCTGTAGCTGTCGCACTAGGCACCACCCGTCAGTCCGCTCATGAGCGCTGGGCGAGGCGCGTGGGCACCCGAGCATGACGCGAGGGCGGCTCACTGAGTCACCGAAGATAAGTACCATGCACACCGTTCTGTCTACCCCTGATAGTTGGGTAGTCCCTTTGTCCCTATTCGAGCAATGGATGCAAGCTTCTGGCATCCCGCAATCCACCGTGAAGCTGCGTAACTATCACCTGCGGCGGTTCGCAAACGACAGCGGCCGTGCGCCGTTCGACGTGGGCCTCGATCACCTCGTGCACCACCTCGCCGGCCATGAGTGGTCACCGAACTATCGCCGGTCCGTGCGCACAACCCTGCGCGCCTTCTACGCCTGGTCAGTCACCACCGACCGGATGAACTCCAACCCCGCGCTTGCCCTCCCGAAAGTGCCGGCACCGATCGGCAAGCCGCGCCCTGCACCCGAGGAGGCAGTACAGGCCGGCCTCGCGACCTTGAACAAGCGCGACCGCCTGATGATCCTCCTCGGGGCGCACGCCGGCCTACGGTGCCGAGAGATCGCCGTGGTGCACACTCGCCGGGATCTCGTGCGGGATCTCGTCGGCTGGTCGCTGATCGTCCACGGCAAGGGCGACAAGGAGCGCGTGGTGCCGATCAATGACGATCTCGCCCGCGAGCTGCGGCTGATGCCGGCCGGCTACGCCTTCCCCGGTCGGATCGATGGGCACCTCTCGCCGGCGCACGTGTCGAAGCTGCTCAGTCGAGCGCTCTCGGTCGGCGTCACAGGGCACCGGCTGCGGCATCGTTTCGCCTCGAAGGCCTATGCGGCCGATCGTGACATCCGTGCCGTGCAGGAGCTGCTCGGGCACGCCTCGGTGGCCACCACGCAGATCTACACGGCCATTCCCGACGACGCGCTGCGACGAGCCGTGTACGCGGCCGCTAGCTAGGCGCTACGGTGACGATCATGCGCCGCAACCCATTCCTAATCGCACTCGCCGCCGTCACGGTCGTGTTGGCCGTGCCGACGATCGTCTACTACCTGATCGGCCTGGGGCAGCCTTCGAGCGCGCTCGGCGCGGCCAACACCGACTACGCGTTCGCCTACGCCCGGTTCTGGGCACTCGCGACCGTCATAGCTCTCGTGGGTACACTGGTCGCTGGCGCGCTTGTGTCACGCCGCTCGCGTGACCGCCAGAGCCTTCAGGAAGGCGAGCGCGCCGCCCAGTAGCGCCACGCTCGCAAGCGACAACGGGTCGATGTCGAGCAGCCCCGGGATCGCGGATGCCGTGATCGTCGCCAGGGCGGTCTGAGCGGTCGTGGACACCACACGATCGGCGGTGTCCTTCCACCACGCCTTGCTGTACTTCCCGCTGTCGATCGTGGACAGCTCGCCGGCGGCGATCTGGTGGTTGTTCGGAACGTGGCTCATTGTGGATCTCCTCGGTGTCGTGCGGGCGGCATGAACCGCTCGCGGGGTTGGGTTAGCTCCAGGTCGTGTATCTGGTCGGTGTGCGCGTCGGTGCGCTCGAACAGCCGGCCCACGCTCTTGCGGAGGCCTTTGATCTCGTCGCCTTGCTCGACTTGCCGAGCGAGGATTGTGTCGAGCTTCTGACTGTTCTCGGAGTGCCGGTCATCGCCCTCCTCGCGGAGGTTGGTCGTATGGTCGTTCTCGACCTGGGCGCGGATCGCGGTGACGTTGTGGGCGTTGCGGTTCACCTTGGAGTTGAGTCGCGCGCCGAGCACAAGGGTGGCGATCGTTCCTGCGAACCCGAAGCTGCCGGCGACGATCGCGACGATTACCGCGTCGCTCATCAGCTCGGGTGAGTGAGGGCGTTCAGGCGCGCCACCGTCCGGTCTTCCGCGAACGCCGCATCGAACCATTCGGGCGGCATCTGGTGGACGTTGGGCGAGTTGAGGTCGAGGCCGTCGAGCGCCCAGAAGTCGGACGCCTGACCCTGCGTCATCCGGCGCAGCGGCTCGCCGGGTGCCGATCGCACCCAGATGTCACCCTTGCCCACGGTCACGGTCTTGTTGTTCCCGGTAGCCACGTAATAGATCGGCTTGGTAGCCATGTCGTCCTCTTCCTGTTCCTCGGTCGTGATCGCGGTGCTGCCGCTATCGGCCGGCGCGGTGCCGACGTGCTTGATGTGGTTCTTGTCCCCGATAGCGAGCTTCGTGCGGACGAATCCGAACCGGTGAAGGTTCGCGTCGTCGTTCGCCGTGCACCACGCCAGACCCGCCCCCACGTCGATCGCGTCACCGTCCTCGTGTTCGGACGGGATGCCCGGGAGAATGCCCGGGGTGATGTTGTAGAGAGCCGGGCGAGCGCGCATGTCGAGCGAGGTTGCGCGGGAGCGGTACGACCCGGGCGTGTTAGCCGCGACCGCTGCGCGCGGCTGAACGATCGTTAGCGTCACGGCAGACTCGCGAAGTGCGGCCGCGCGCATCGCATTCCACGCGAGAGCGGTTGCGGGCTCTAGCCGCCCGCCAGGGACCGTCACCAGGTCGAAGTCGGTCAGGTGTCCACTCGTGCTCATCTCAGCCCTCCGCTGCTGTTGCGGTCATCTGTCGTGCGGTCCAGTCGAACGAGACTCCGACGAGTGCGGCGCCGGTGGAGGTGAGGAAGGTCTTGACCGTCATCTGGTCCTTGGTCACGGCGGTCACCACGGCGACCGAGTTGGCGGCGACGACGGTGATCTGCACGTTGACGATCGGCGGGACGGTGAAGCGACCGGCGGGGAAGTTGATCGTGAGCGTGCCGGTGGCGTTGCCGGCTACCGTCACGCGACCCATGGCCTCGAACTTGGGAGCGACCCGCGCCTCGAGTACCTGCACCCGGTTCTTGAGGCTGGTGAACGCTGCGGAGATCGAACTGATGCTCTTGTTCAGGCGGGCCGAGAACGTGGCGTAGGTGTCATCCTCGCCGTTGATCCAGATCCCGTTAGCGTCGTTGAATCCGAGTGCCATTAGCGGGTGCCCTCCAGGGTGGTGATCCGGTCATCGATCTCGTTGAGGATCTTCACGAGGAGATCCGTCTCGTTGGCGCGGCCGGCGTTGATGGTGTCGATCGCGTCCCATGCGCGCTGCGCGAGGAGGAGGGCGATCAGGCTGATGCGCTCGTACATAACGCCGAACGGTCGGTTCTTCTCGTCGTAATCCACGAGCCAGTGGAGGCCGGCGTCGTGCAGCTCCTCCGCGATCACGCCCATTTCCTCGGGCGCGTTGTCTTTGCCGTAGAGGCGGACCGCCATGCGGGTCTGGTAGACCTTCACGAGCACGGCGCGCAGTACCTCGGTGGGGATCTCGGCCGAGCGGATGTTCTGCTTGAACTTCCGCGAGCTGGTCGCGTAACCGATCACTCCGTCATTGCGGATGTACAGCGTCCGGTAGTTCGCGCCCAGGCCACGCGAGTAGATGTCGGCCGAGAGCGTCCCGTTGATCGCGGCGGCCGCGTTGCCGAGCGCGCTCTGGGCGCGGTTCGAGATGTCGAGGAGGTCGGCCTGCACGTTGCCGCTGCTGGTCGGGATGTTGATCGCCGTTACGCCGAGAGCGACTCGCGCGCCGGCGGCGTCGGCCGCGCCTGTGCCGCCCTTGTTCAGGGGCACCACGGCGGTGAGCTTGGTGGGGTCTACGCCAGCGTTCTTCAGTGCCGCGATGTAGTCGCGGGTCTTGTTGATCTCGTCGTACCCGAGTCGCTTGTCTGCGATCGAGGGCACCACGTCCATGCCGGCCGCGAAAGCGGCATCACCGTTAGCCACTAGATGTCCTCCGTCCAATCGATTCCGACTGGGATGTCTACCCAGCGGATGCCTGCGGGATCGAACGCCCATGCGGTTGCGGGGGTGTCGATCAGCCCTCGGGTCTTCACGTCCATCTCGGCATCGGGAAACCGCCATGTGAGCGCGGAGACGATGCCGGTCTGGATGAGAGTCGAGGGCAGGGTGGCGGTGAACGCCTGCCCTGGGGTGGCGCGGTAGTCGCTGACAGCTGCGAGGTCGAGCACGCGGCCGCGACCCTGCGACTGCTTGAGGATCTGCGCGGCCGCGCCGGGGCCGGGGTACGGCTGGTCGCGGGTCAGCGAGAGCGCGTTGATTGGCGAGCCGGCCACGTCGTAGGCGAGCTGCTGCGCGCCGGCGGCGTCGGTCCACTGGTAGGTGATGCACACGCCGGCGTACCAGTCGCCGTCACGGTCGATCGTGTCGGTGGCCCGCGTGAGGGTGCCGCCGGTGCCGGTGCGCAGGGTCAGCTGACCCGGCACGATCGGTGCGCGCTGAGTCAGGTAGAACCGACCCTGCTCGTCGCACCAGAGCCGTAGGGCGGCCTTCTCGATCGTCGGGGAGAGGTAAGCCCACGCCGATATACCCGGCAGCCATTCGGTTGCGTTCGCGGCCACAGGGGCATCGTCCGTGCCCGGTTCAAGCTGCCGACCGACAAGGGCCAGCACGAAGTTCGCCAGCGCCCGCACGGTGGTAGCGGTGGGGTTGATGTACTTCACCGTGTCGAGCAGCTTGTAATCCTGGAGCAGAGCTTCGTCAGAGGCAGCCGTGATGCGCACCTCGCCGGCTACGTGGTCGATGACACGGGAGCGGACACTGAGAGCGAAGTCGCGCTCGGTGCTGTCGCGCTGGCCGAAGATGTTCCAGGTGACGAAGAACATGGTGGTGATCGTGCGGTTCGGGATGCTGCCGAGCGCGGTGGTGAGAGCCGCGTTGCTGACCGCTCCGAATCGATCGGTGAACTCGGCGTTAGACCACGGGTCACCGAAGTCTTGTTGCGCGTGAGCGAATAGCCGGCCGCCGGTGCGGGGGTCGATCTGGTCGAGGGTAGAGAGATCCGCCGGGATCGCGCAGGTGAGGGTCATCTGCACGTAGGGCGACCACGACTCATCGAGAGTGATCTGCCCGCTGACGTTGTGCAGCTCGGCTTGGTTCGGCAGGGTCGCGATCAGCGAGTGAATGTCGATCGTCACGAGAGCACCTCGCGGAAGTCCACCGAAACGATCCAGCGAGTGTGGTCGAGCTTGATGCCGATCCGACCGTCCAACACGTACCGCATACCGATCGTCGGGTATGTGCTGTCAGCGAGTGTGAAGACGGCCGGCACTGCGTGTGCGGCCGCCGCGACGACTGCTTGCGGTTCGGTGAGGAAGAACAGTTGCAGGGTGCCGGCGCGTGGCGCGGCAGGCTGGAGAGACACGTCGGGATCGGCGCGGCCGATGATGTCGTGGAACACGTTTCGGCCGGCGCGGGCCGCCTCGTAGCCGAGCACGAGATCGGGCACGAGTGGGCCTGTGGCGGTGGTGATGGTGGTGGTCAAAACAGCTTCACTCCGTTTCGGGCAATGCCGTCGATTGTCACTTTCAGCGTCTGCGACGTGAGGCGGTTGAGCTTGGCCTGGGCTTCGCTGATGTCGAGGCTCGGGACGATCGTCGGCCCGGGGACGGTCTTGGGCATACCTGCGGTCAGAGCCGCTCCATAGCTGCCTGAGTTGTTCTTCCCGGCCTCGGACCAGATCCTGTTCAACTCGGCCTGCTGTTCGGGGGTGGCGGTCTTGTAACCCTGGAGCTGAAGCGCCGCCGTCTCCTCGCCCTCGGATTGCAGGAAGGCCCGAGCCTCGGGGGTCAGGCCTGATGTGGCGATAGAAGCCCGATAGTCGGCAAGCGCCTTTTCGCGGGACTGCATCGCGGCGAGGTAAGCGCCGACATCGAACAGGCCGGACTCTTTGTTTATGAAGTCCTCGGTGGAGCCGGCGGCATCGTCGTAGGCGGTGTTGAGCTGGTCGATAAGCGAGGCCTTCACCTGGAACTCGGTCGCACCCGAGTTGAGGTAGTCGAGCTGCGCCTGCTGCGCGGCCTCGATCGCTTTCTTCTGCTCCTTCAGAGTTGCGTTCTGCGACTCCAGATCAGCCAGATACCGCGTCGTACCCGCGAAGCCACCCTGAGCCGCCAGCCCGTTTAGGCGAGCGTTCTCGATGTCTTGCAGGCCCTGGTTTTTCTTGATCAGCTTGTCGAGTGCATCGCCACCGTTGAGGTATGCGCCCGTGACTCGCTTGAATGGCTCGTCGAGGTTTTTTGCGATGTCTTTCAGATCCTGCAACGACACCTTGCTGTCGTCGGTCTGGGTGGCGAGCGACTTCACATCGGTCACGAGGTCAGAGAATGAGCGCTTGCCCTTCTGGCCGGCGTCGATGAACTGCCCGCCGAGATCGGCCACCGTCTCTTTGAAAGCCTCGGTTTCCTCCTGCCCGCCGGCGAGAGCCGCGAACCCAAGCCCGAGGCCGGCGGCGATCGCCAAACCGGCGAGAGCACCGGCGGGACCGAAGCCGGCGAAGGCGTTAGCGGCTACCTCCTGGAAGGCGTCACCGATCGACTCGGCAGATCCATCAAAACTCGCGGCGGCTTCCCGCGCGGTGGAGTTCGACTCTTCCTTGATGGTGTCGAGTCCCTCGCCGGCGTCCTTGGCAGAGCGCTTGTAGTCGTCTCCGATGCCGGCGGTGGTCTTCTTAGACTGGTCGGCTAGCTCCTTGAACGATCGTTCTAGACGTTCGTTCGCTGCCGTGCCCTGCTTCGCACCGTCCGCGATACCGTCGCCCAGCTTGTCGCCGGCGCGCTGCCCTTCGCGGGCGAGGTCATCGAGACTGTCAGAGACCTTCTCAAAGGTCTCTTCGATGTCCTGGCCACCTCGCACCACGTCTTTGGTGTTGGCAAGGAAGTCGATCTTGATAGCCATCAGACCACATCCCCCGAGGCGGCATCGCGGTACGTCTCCACGATGGTGCGAACCCACAGGGCGACGAGGCGGGTGCCGAGCGCAGAGGCTGACTTCATGACTACCTGTCCTTCCTTCTGCCGGCCACGGAACTGGCGGTTGACGGTCTGCGTGCGGGTGTACTGCTTGCCCTTGCGCGAGCTGGTCTGCACTCGCACCCGCTTGGTGCGAGCGCCGTACTCGAACCCGGCCCAGTCATTGGTGGGCACGAGTCCCTCGCGCAGGGCTTTGGTAGATGTCGCGGCCACCATCGAGAAGCCCTCGGTGTTGACCTTCGTGCGGGCACCCTTCACGAGCACCCGCTGTTGCATGTCGGTGGTGGCGCGGGAACGAAGGGCCGGTACCCATTCCCCGCCGAGGTCGCGACGTGCCCTGGAATAGATCTCCAGGCGCACCTCGCGGTTAGCTCGCTTCATCGCGAGCACTGCGGCTTGCAGCTCTCGCGATTTGCGAACGTCGAGCAGCCGGCCCACGGCGTTAGACCGTGGGCGACTTGAGCGGCTCGGAGGAGGGCAGCGACACCTGGCTCTCGTTGAACTCGTTGACCTTGCCGCCGGCGGTCGGCTTGGTCAGGGTCACCTGGGAGGTGAGGAAGAACGAAGCCCCGGGCACCTGCATCTTCACGGTCACCTTCTCGCCCTTGTGGTCGAACAGGTAGTTCCACAGGCTGTCGTCGTTGGCGATGTCCTGAACGACGGCGAGATCCAGCGTGTTCTCGGATGAGGTGTCATCGGTGTGCGTCGTGTCATCGAGGCCGGTCCAGCTCGCGCTGCTCGTCTTCGGCACCCACTGCGCGGATGAGACGTGAGCCTGGTACCCGTCGTCTCCGAACAGTAGATCGACGTTCTTAAAGACCTTGGGGGTCGCTGGGATGTTGGGCATGGTTACTCCTTCGTGGCGATCTGGCTGATGTCGAACTTGTACGCCGGCAGAGTGTCGGCGTAGGTGCTGCGGGTGGCTTGGGTCCAGGTGAGCGTGTTGGTCGCGTCGAGCGCTTCGATCAGCTCGTCGGTGATCTCGTCTAGCGAGTCCTCGGCGCGGCCGTCCTGGTCGGTCTTCAGCTCGATCACGACCACCTCGAACTCCATGAGGTAGCTCGCGCCGTTCGGCTTGATCGCCGTGCGGGTGATCATCACCACGGCACGCACGTCGCCTTCGAGCGCGTCGAGATCCTTCGGGTGATCCACCACCCGAACCTTCTCAGGGAGCAATGGAGTGATCGCGGCGGCGAGCTCGGCGCGGGCGGTCATCAGCCGACCAGCCAATTGGCGCGGACGGTCGGCGGGCGGAGGAGGTCTTTCACGTCGAGGCTCATGGGGAACTTCGTCACCGTGTAGGTGTCGAGGCCCATGTCGGCCTGGGTGTTGACCTTGGCGTGCAGTGCGTTCCACAGGTCGCGCACGAGCGCTTGCTGGGCGAGCACGTAGTTATCGGGGGTCGGGACGTTCTCGGCCAGCTCGGGAGCGTAGGCGAGCACCTTGACCTTCGCGGCCGCGAGGTAGCGCTCCAGCACGGTGTTGTCGGCCGGGGCGTCTGCCCAGTCGGTGCGGGCTGTTGCGGGGGTGAGCCACTCGGCCATGGCGTGCTCCTCTCGGGTGGTAGTCCTGCCGGCCGGCTGACGATGACCGGCCGGCAGGAGATCGGGTTACGGGGCGGCGACGTACTTGCGGCGGAAGACGAGACGGGGGTCCACGTCATCCAGTCGCAGGTAGGAGGTGAATCCGAGATCGATGCCCATGTGAGCCACGTCGATGGCGCGGATCTGCGGGATCTGCTTCTCGCGGACGATCAGCCCTCGGTTGTCGAACGCGACCACCTCGCCGGCGGCGAGGGTGGAGTCCAGGCCGATCTGGAGCTGGCCGACATTCGCGGTGCCCTCGGTGATGTCGAGGCCGATGGTCGCGGACTGGAGCCACAGGGGCAGCTCCTTGGTGGGGATGTCCTCCAGCTCATCGAACAGCGAGTCGGACAGGAACACCCGGTTGACCTTGACGCCGGCCCCGGTGATCGAGCGGCCGTCGCGGATGATCTGCTTCAGCACGGCCTTCACACCACCCGCCGTGACGGTGCCGGCCGCGTTGGCTTTGAGCGCCTTGACGCGGGTACGGATGCCGGCCTCGGACTTGATCTGGTAGTCGTCGGTGACGTGCGACCAGAACGCGGAGAGGAACGTCTCGTCTCCGAAGTCGATGTACGCACGGTCGATGTCCCAACCGGCCGCGACGCGGAAGGACACGAAGTCATCACCCACGGTGGTCACCTCGCCGGTGGGAACCTCTTCCTTGTTGCCCTCGTACTCCTCCACCTCGGGCTTGTCGCCCCAGCGGAATCCCTTGGCGCGGAGTGAGGCGAGGGGCTGCGGTGCGCCGATCGCGTCGATGTAGGGCCGGCGGATCTCGGTAGCGGTGAACAGCTCCCCGAGCCATTCGGGCCGCTCGACGTATCCCTCGCCGGCATCCGCCGAGGGGATGATGTCCGCGAGAGCGAGAGCAACGGCGTGAACGTCGCCGGTGTTCGCGGCGGCCGCGACACGGCGGGTCGCCTCACGGAGACTGAGGCCACGGTCGCGGATCGCGAGCGGAGCGGGGGTGCCGTTGTCGACGGGGCCGGCTGCGAGGTCGGCCTGTTCACCGGCGACCGGCGTGGCCGGCTGGGGGTTGACTGCTGCCTCGGCTGCGACGATCGCGGCGAGGCGGGAGTCGTGCTGTTCCTGGGTGATGGTGCCGGCGAGCAGAGCCGCCGCGAGCTGGGCTCGGTTCATGGTGATGGTTTCCTCTCGATTAGCTGCCAGGGCTGCGGCAACGTTGGTGACCCCGGCATCAGCGATAGCGGGGATGGCGCACAAGCTCGTCTCGTAGAAGTCCGCTTCCCAGACGTGCAAGATCCAGTCGGCGTCGAAGTCGTATTCGGTGATCGTGAACCCGACAGACATTCCGTCGCGGAGACCGTTCGCCGCCTCTTCGAGGGCGCGGTCGCCGTTCTCCCCCTCGGGCACAGTGAACGATGCGTCGAGGGTGGCTGGGTCGAACGTCTGCATCGAGCCGAGCGGGTCGCCGTGGTTGTGGTCGCGGAGCAGCTTGACGCGGGTGAGCGGCTCGCGAGGAGTCAGGCATCCGTTGTGGAGGATCATGCCGTGCGAGGGGATGAGCTGCTCGTAGACCGACACGCGGCCGGTGATTGTGCGAGTAGCGGCATCCGGTTCGACATCCTCGGCAGGCAGCTCCAGGGTGATCGGCGGGCGGCCGATGACACGGCCGCTGCTGAGGGTCGCGAGGGCGGCGGTGTAGCCGGCGGCGGTGATGAGGCCGGCGGCGAGCAGGGCGTCGAGCTGGGCGCGGTTCATTTGCTGATCTCCTCGGGGACGGTCTGCCAGCCTTCCCAGGCGGCGATCATTTCGTTGTTGACGAAGCCGGCGCGCTTGCCGATCTCGTACGTCGTGAAGCGGGTCTGCTGGTCGGGCTTGGTCAGCTCGTCGGTGTCAAACTTGACCGCCCATCCGCGAGGAGTGAGGTCGGCCATGGAGAGGCGCGAGACGATCGCCTCCATGAACGGGGCACAGGTGATGTCGATCAGATCCCAGTTCCGCGACTGGCGGTTCTGGTAGGTCATCGACCCGCCGCCGTCCGGTGCCGCCTCGGCTGCCCACGCGGGGATGTTGAGGTGGCGGATCAGATCGAGGTTGATCGCCTTGCGTCCCTCGATCAGAAGCTGCGAGGCCTGCACACCGTGGTCGATCGCCTTGATGCCCTTGGAGGTGTAGGCCACGCCGCGCTTGCGGCGGTTCGCCTGCCAGATGTCCATGAGGTCGCTGATCTCTTCGGGGCTGAGCTTGTCGCCCTCGTTGTGCAGCTCGACGGTCGGGACCGGGTTATCTTCGGCCAGCGCGGCGGATTCCTCGATGACGATCGCGCGGCGAATGGTGCGGGCTGCGTCGATGAGCAGACCGGAGCCGGTGGGCGAGTCGAAGCGGATGCCGTCCTTCGGGTCCACTACTCGATCGCGGATGCCGATCAGGTTGCCGTCGTCGTCGGTGCGCTCGTCGCCGGGGGCTACCCGCTCGACCCAGACCGGCCAGCCGGCGGCGTCACGCTCGGTGACGTGCCACCAGGCGCAGGGGTGGAAGATCAGCGTGTCGAGGGTCCACGTCAGCGTGGTCGAGCGGGGCACGCCGCGCTCGGGCTGCGAGAGAAGCGGCGACTGGAAGACGGTGCGGGCTGCGTCCTTCTCGGTGTAGAGGCCGAGGCGGGAGATCGTGCCGGTGATGGTGTTGCGGCCGGCGGCGATCGTCGCGACCTGCATGGCCCGCATGCGGGTCGGGCGGATTCCCTCGGCGTATCCGAACAGTTGATCGACGGTGATCGTCGCGAGGTTCGATGTGTCAGCCCACGGTGATGCGAGCTGTTCGGCCGCGAGAGTGCGCGCTAGGGGCGCAAGCCCGCGGCCGATAGCCGCCCCGATTGTTTCCCTGATACCCACAAGTCAGAACTGTGGGGGCGACTCCTAACACCCGAAAATCAGAGCGTCACTTTCAGCGTGTCGGGGAGTCGCTTCAGGTGCATGAGCAGCGCTTGGCGAGCTTGCTCGGACTCGGGGTGCGAGCGCTCCTCGTGGGCTGCGGCGCTCTTCCAGCCCTCCAACTTGGTGAACGCGAACGCGGACCAGTGGGCGCACTCGGAGCAGATAACGACGACGGATACGCGGGTGCAATCGAGCTTGATCATGTGGGTCTCCTAGCTGTAGATCTCTGGCTTGCCGAGGGATTCCTCGGCATGGTCGTAGGCCCATAGGCCGACTGCGGACGCGATGATCGAGGCAACGGGACCGGGCGAGTCCTTGCGCGAGAACCGCCACGACTCGCCCATCGGTCGGAGCACGGCGACGGCCCACGCGCGAGCGATTGCCTTGCCGCCGTCGATGCGGAGCGTCTTGTCGTCGCGTGCCCAGGTGAGCAAGTTGATGCACGCTGTGGCGAAGTCGCGCGGGCCGGTGGTGTAGATCTCGAATCCCTCTCGGGTCAGCTCGTCGGTGATGCGACGTGTCTCGCCGCCGTCGTCTGCGGCGACCGCTTTGGGCTTCCACTCGCGGATGATCCAGCGCATGAACGGGAGCAGCCACGAGGTGCCGGGGGCGACGTGCAGGGTGCGGGTGACGGGTGCGCCGTCCACGTCGCGCCAGTTCGCCATGACGGCGGCCGAGGCGTTGCCCGGTTCCACCTCGAAGCTGACGACGATCTCGCGCCGGCTGGGCACGACGGCCGGCTCTACCTCCAGCGCGGCGACGGCATCGGCCGCGATCAGCGGGTCACTCGCCTCGGTCAGCCGGTTCATGTAAGCGCGCATCCACTCACCGAGCGGCTGGTCGGCGGCCTCTTTCTGCAGGTAGCTCTCGCTGATCGTGTTCCCGAGGGCGGGGTGGAACGTCCACCACGTCTGCGGCTCGTACGGGTTCATGTGCTCGGGCATCGACCACTCGGCGTAGAACAGGCCGGGGGTGTCGGCGCGGCCCTGCTCGATGAGGTCGTTCATCATGCCCGAGTTGGCGGTGCCCATGGTCGAGATCATCCAGACTTGCGACTCGCCTTCGAGGGTCGCTTGCGCCGGCCCGATCGCGCCCATGTACTCGACGCCCTTGGCTTGGTCGTGCTTCCAGATCTCGTCTAGCGTCACGAGGTGCGGGGTCTCGCCGTGGATGTTGTCGGGGCCAGCGAACGTCGTCAGGCGAGATCCGTTCGCGAGCTGGAGGCCCATGCTGCCGGCTGCGTACCTCGGCTTGAACAGCGGCGCGAGCGGCGATCCCATCGCGAGGGCGATCGTGTCGCGCATCCGGTCGCCGGCGTCCTTGCCCGTCTGCGCGGTGAAGAACGCCGAGATCCGCGAGCGGGTCATGATCCGGTGGATCTGCACCGGCCCGGTGAGCGTGGTCTTCCCCGATTGGCGCGGGACGGTGATCAACACGCGCGGGTACTTGTAGAAGCCCTGCGCGGTCTTTTCGGTCGCGCCGGTCACGACCGTCCGCTGCCACGGCATCAGCGGTTTGCCGAGAGCCTTGGCGAGCTTGGCGATCTGCCGTCCCTCGGTCGGCGCGGTCGGGTCGAGCGGGGTGATGTACCTAGGCGTCGGCGCGTACAACGGGCACCTCCACGTCGTCCTCGTCGTCGTGCAGCATGGCGTCAACCACCTCGTCAAGCTTCGACTTCGACGCCATCTCGGGCTGCGGCAGCGTCTGCAAGATCTCGTTCATGACGCGGAGCAGGTTGGCACGGCCCGAGGGTGCGCCCTTCCCGAATGATCGGTCGATGTCGCGAGCCGTTGCGAGGGCGAGGGCGACTAGGCCGGCGTGGTGGTCTTCGATGTATCCGAGGTCGCGGAGCTTCTCGACTTGCCGGCTCACCTCGGCCGCGACAGCGCCATTCTGCAGGGTCGGCGGTTCGAGGCCGGGGATAGTCGGCTGCTCTTCGGGAGGCTGGTTCACTTCTGCCTAACTCGGTTCGGATCAGGTTTTTTTATGGACGGTTGGGAGAAAATGGACGGGGCTGCGCGTGGGTGTCCAGGCACATCCGTCTAAAAAACTCAGACCGCGTGAAGGTCGAAGGTGAGCACGCCGATCGCCCCGGTTGGACGGCCGAGGAGGGCAGGCGTGATCTCACGGAGTGTCGGTTCGCTCGGGATGTAGTCGAGCAGGAGGTAGTCGAGCGACAGGCCGCGCACTGCCTCGGGCTGACACGCGATCCGCAGAGTGGAGCCAGCCCCGAAGTAGATGCACTCTCGACCGTTCGACCAGCGGACCGCCGCAATGTCAGGCGAGGGGCAAGCGGCCACTGCTTTCTCGAACAGCCGGCGGGCACGGAGGCGAGTGCCAGCAAGGATCAAGATGTGACGCGTCGAGGTTTCTCCGTCGCGCATCGCGTCTTCGATGGTGATGGTGTTCAGCTCGGGCATGGTGTTCTCCTTGGGTTGGATTAGGCGATGGTGAAGTAGCTGGTGCCGTCTTCGATGACGGCGTATGCGGCGGCGTCGCGGTCACCTCGGCTGTAGTTGCAGTGGCGGTGAGCTGGTGCGAGGTTGCGGAGGTCGTAGACCGCGCCGCCCTTGGATCTCGGGATGACGTGATCGGCTGAGTTCGCGCCCGGTAGACCGCATAGCCAGCACGTCAGGCCGAAGGTCGAGAGCGTGAGCTTCACGAACTCCTGGGCCTTGCGGCCGCCCCAGTCGTCGGGCTCGCCTGCGCCTCGGAGGAGACCTGGGCCGCGGGGCACGGATCGGCGCTCGCTCGACTCAGCCACGTCGGTTCCTGTCCCGGCGCATTGAACGCAGCACGTCGATGACGAGAGCCGCACAGATGACGACGAACGCCGGTACGGCGATGTACCAGGGCAGGTTGTCGGGGGTCATGAGCACACCTCGATCGGTCGAGCGAGCGTCGCGAGGTCGAACGCTTCGTCGTAGGCGTTTGCCCAGGTGTCGGCCTCGCCTCCGATGTCGTGGAGGTTGCTGAACCTCCACTGTCCGGTGATGGTCTTGAACACGTAGAACTTCATGCCGTTACCTCCTGGGGGTGGCAGCCGTACTCGCAGTGGCGATCGTCGATGAAGGCGTGGCCGCAAGCGGCGAGGCCATGACGCGAAGCGGGCGGGTATGAGCCGGCCGCAAGGCCGTCAGACTCTGCCTCGCGCGCACGTTCAGGTAGGTGAGGTTTCTGAATGTCTATGGGTAAGGGTGTAAAGGATGGTTCGTCTGTCGCTGGCGACAGGGGACCCCCGTCGCTGGCGACAGGGGGTGTCGCTGGCGACAGGGGGTCGCAAGTGGTGTGAGTGAGCTTCTCGCGGCGGGCCAGCGGCAGCTCCTTCTCGCACACCGTGCAGAGCATCCGGTGCTGTGTCGTGCGGTCGCAGTTAGGCGGGCACTTGAGCAGGAACGAGTAGAGGTTGGGGCGCATGTGCTCGGGCGTGCGGAGGTTGCCGCCCTGGTTGATGTGCTTGGCCACCTCGCCCTTCTTGATCAGCTCGTCTACGGCGTTGCTGGCGTTGCGAAGGTTGGTGCCGGCGTACACGGCGATCTTGGCCATGCTGGGCCAGGACCCGCCGTCGCCGTCGTGATTGGCGATGCCGAGCAGCGCGAGCTTGGCTGATCCGCGTGCGCGAGAATGGTGCAGGGCGATCGCCATGGCTTCAACGCTCATCGAGCGCCGATGTCAGGTTTCTTTGCATGGCTCGATGTTTGGCTACGTCACGACATCTTCTCGGATTGATCGCGGCGTGTCGTGATATTTGACGCGCGAGCCGCTAACCTGGCGGCATGACGATGATTGAGAATCCCACATGGACGCTCTCTGAGCGCCTTCGGCGGTCGCGCTTGCTAGCCGGCCTTGAGCAGGCTGAGGTAGCGGCTCAGCTCGGAGTGGCGCGGGCGACCGTCTCGACGTGGGAGACGGGGAAGACAGAGCCGAGCGCTAGCAACTTCGTGCGCTGGGCTGCGATCACGGGCCAGCCGCTGGAATGGCTCGCTGAGGGCGTTAGCCGCTCAGTCGGTGTTGTGGTGCACCCCCCCGGACTTGAACCGGGAACCCACTGATTAAGAGTCAGTTGCTCTGCCAATTGAGCTAGAGGTGCGTGTTTTCGGTTGGGAATCGCTCCCCGAACCGAAGATCGACTATAGCAGGGAG
>Ga0247735_1000459_pt1 | contig 15965 bp, 15 predicted proteins | sample UWRJL178409R2_FD_180934 | JGI IMG/M metagenome (GOLD analysis project Ga0247735, IMG submission 180934) | Plant litter microbial communities from Arlington Agricultural Research Station in Wisconsin, United States - UWRJ-L178-409R-2 | ecosystem: Environmental > Terrestrial > Plant litter >... | reverse complement strand
AAGTGATCGCGACTTGAGCGTCAGGTCGAAGGTTGCCCGTCGGGCGCGTCATTATCGAGGCTCGACAAGGGCCGGATCACGGGGAGAGAGAGATGGCGACGGCACGAGATCCGGCAATCGGCGACGCGGTCGTGGATCAGGCGGCGGGGCGCATCGGGCGCTATCGCTGGGTGATCTGTGGCCTGTTGTTCGCGGCGACGGCGATCAACTATATCGATCGCCAGATGATCGGCGTGCTCAAGCCGCTGCTTCAGGCCGATCTCGGCTGGAGCGAGGGGCAATATGCCGACATCGTCTTCTGGTTCCAGGCGGCCTATGCGCTCGGCTATATCGGCATGGGCCGGTTCATGGACTTTGCCGGCGCACGCTTTGGCTATGCCGCCGCTTTCGCCTTCTGGACGCTGGCCCATGTCGCGCACGGGATGGTCCATAGCGTCACCCAGTTCGCCATGGTTCGCTTCGCGCTCGGTCTGGGCGAATCCGGCAACTTCCCGGCCGGGCTCAAGGCCGTGGCCGAATGGTTTCCCCAGCGCGAGCGTGCACTGGCGATCGGCATCTTCAACGCCGGCGCCAATGTCGGCGCGATCGTCACGCCGCTGCTCATTCCGGCCGTGGCGCTGGCGTATGGCTGGCGCTTCGCGTTCGTGGCGACGGGGCTGCTCAGCATTGTCTGGCTGATCGCCTGGATCGCGATCTACCGCGCGCCGGAAAAACATGACCGGGTTAGCGCCGAGGAACTCGCGCTGATCCGCAGCGACCCCGAGCCGTCGGTCGAACGCCTGCCGTGGCGCCGGCTGTTCGCGGTGCGCGAAACCTGGGCCTATGCAGTGCCGAAGTTCCTGACCGACCCGATCTGGTGGATGTTCCTGTTCTGGCTGCCCGACTTTCTCGGCCGGCGCTACGGGCTGGATATCAGGAGCTTCGGCCCGCCGCTGGTCGTGATCTATGTCCTGTCGGACGCGGGTAGCGTGATCGGCGGCTGGGCCTCGTCGCGGATGATCAAGGCTGGGCTTACGCCGAACCGCGCGCGCAAGTTCACCATGCTCGCCTGCGCGGTAGCGGTGTTGCCGATCGTGACCGTGCAATATATCGATTCGCTCTGGATCGCGGTGTTGCTGATCGGGCTGGCGACGGCCGGGCACCAGGCTTTCTCCGCCAATTTGCTGACTTTGCCTTCCGATATCTTCCCGCGCGCGGCTGTCGGGTCGGTGGTCGGCATCGGCGGCACGGCAGGTGCGATCGGCGGCATGCTTATCGCCAAGTTCATCGGCTATGTGCTCGATGTCTCGGGTAGCTACGCGCTGGTCTTCGCCGTTGCGGGCGGCGCGTATTTCGTCGCGCTCGCCGCACTCCATCTGCTCAGCCCAAGGCTGCTTCCCGTCAACCCAGGCGCCACCCCGCACCCCGTAATCGAGGACCGTCCATGATCCTGCGTCCGCTCGCTGCGCTTGCGCTCGCGCAACTCCTGGTCGCGCCTGCCTTTGGTCAAGCTTCTCCCCGGGCCGCCCAACCTGCGGCACGGGAGGCAATCGAAACCGCGACCAAACTCGCCAAGTGGCAGCTCGCCCGGATGGCGGATGCGGCGCATGTGTCGCGCGTCACCACCGAGACGCGCAATCCGCGCGCCTGGGAACAGGCAGTGTTCTGGATCGGCATGACGGCGCTGGCCGATGCCGGAAAGCGGCCCGAGATCCGCCAGGCGGTTCTAGACATGGGCGGGGCCAATCAATGGCTGCCGGCGCGCCGACCCTTTCACGCCGACGATCTGGTCATCACCCAATCTTATCTATGGGCGGCGCAACACGGCGCGGGAGCGACCGCGCTGGCGCCGACGCGCAAGGCCTTCGACTATATCGTCACGCATAAACCCCGGGTGACGCTGGCGTTCTACCAGCCGCCCTCGGGCTATGACGACACCGAATGCCTGACGCGCTGGTGCTGGTGCGACGCGCTCTTCATGGCGCCGCCCGCGATGATCGAGCTTTCCCGCCAGACCGGCGACCGCCGTTACCGCGACTATGCGATGCAGGAATATTGGGCGACAACCGATTTCCTGTTCGATCCCGCCGAGCACCTCTTCTACCGCGACAGCCGCTTCTTCGGGCGCCGCGACGACAAGAACCGCAAGCAGTTCTGGAGCCGCGGGAATGGCTGGGTATTCGCCAGCATGCCGCGAATCATCCCGACGCTGGCGCCGGGCAGCGCCGATCGCATCCGGATGGAGAAGCTTTTCCGCGAAATGGCGGCGAAGCTGAAAACGCTGCAGAAGGCCGATGGCTATTGGTCGCCCTCGCTGCTGGCGCCCGAGGATTCGCCGCCCGAATCCAGCGGCACCGGCTTCTACACCTATGGCATGGCATGGGGAATCAAGGCGGGGCTGCTTGACCGCCGTGACTACGAGCCAGTGGTTCGCCGCGGCTGGACGGCGCTGGCCCGCGCGATCCAGCCGGACGGGCGCCTCGGCTGGGTACAGCAGGTGAGCGACCAGCCCGAGCGCGTCGACGCGAGCGACACCCAATATTACGGCGTCGGCGCCTTTCTGCTGGCGGCCACGGCCGTTGCCGCGCTCTGACATCGCTGGAGAATTCGGTGTTCCAAAAGACCTATTACGCCACCCATCCGGACATGATGGCGTGTGCCAGCAATGAAGATCTACGTGACCGATATCTCGTGACCGGCCTGTTCCGCCCGGGCGAGATCATTCTCACCTATTCGCACGGCGAGCGCTTCATCATCGGTGGTGCCGTGCCGGCGGGTGGTCCACTTGCGCTGCCAGTGCGGTCCGAGCCCCCCAGCGACGCCGGGCGCCCGCTGCTCGAGCGGCGCGAGATGAGCGTGGTCAATATCGGCTCGAGCACGGGTACGGTGACCGTGGACGGGCAGGCGTTCGACCTCGCACGGCGCGAGGCGCTCTATATCCCGACGAACGCCGCCGATGTGACGTTTGCCGGCGATGGCGCACGCTTCTACTTGCTGAGCGTCCCCGCGCACCGCGCGCTTACGCTGCACAAGCTCGCGCTTTCGGATGTGGTACCGATGGAGCGCGGCAGCTTGGAGACAGCGAACGAGCGCAGCATCTACCAGCTGATCCTTCCGCACACCTGCGCCAGCGCTTCGCTGTGCCTCGGCATGACGATCCTCAAACCCGGCAGCGTGTGGAACACCATGCCGCCGCACGTCCATGAACGGCGCTCCGAAATCTATCTCTATTTTGATTTGCCGGAGGACGACCGTGTCTTCCATTATATGGGGGAGCCTGACTCACTGCGGCATATCGTCATGGCCAACGAGGAGGTCGTGATCTCGCCGCCCTGGTCGGTTCATATGGGCGCCGGGACCCGCGCTTACAGTTTCATCTGGGCGATGGCCGGGGAGAATCTCGATTATAACGACATGAACGTGGTGGACATCTGTCAGCTCAGCTGACGGACCGGATTGTCATTTGTGCTATAACATCGGGCATTTCTGCTCCGGTTAGGATTGGTTCTTTCCCGGCGCAGATAGTGCGGCAAGCAGGGTAAGACACTCTCCGCCAGCCATATCCGGTACGAATATAGCCTCGCCCCAATCTCTCTTTCCAAAGTTATCATACAACTATTGCATCGCGCGGCCTTGCGGGTTACAGCGCTGCACGAAGTCAAAAGACTCGACATCCATCGCGGGAGGGGACGGGAACCCATGAGATTGCTGAACACCACGGCAGTGGCGCGCGTGCTGCTAGCGACCGGTCTCGTATTCACGGGTGGGGGCCAGGCTCTGGCGCAGGACGCGCCTTCCGGACAGGCTGGGGCTTCCACAGTCGGCGAGGGGCCCGCCACGGTCGATGATATCGTGGTCACCGCGCAGAAGCGCGAGGAACGCGTCCAGGACATTCCCCTCGCCGTGCAGGTCATCAGCGGCCAGGCGCTCGAGGCTCAGGGAATCCGGGAATTCTCGGAGCTGACGCGTGCCGCGCCCTCGCTACTCGTCCGTTCGGCCGAACATCCAGTGAACGCGTCGGTGTCGATCCGTGGCATCGGCACCTTTGCCTTTTCGCCCAGCGTCGAGCCGAGCGTCGCGGTTCAGATCGACGACGTCCCGGTGCAGTTTCTTGCGCGTGCATTCGCCGACCTCTCGGACATCGAACGGATCGAGGTTCTCCGCGGGCCACAAAGCACGCTCTACGGCCGCGCCGCGTCGGCCGGGCTTCTGAACATCGTAACGCAGGGGCCGACTTCCGAGCTTCACGGCCGGCTCAGCGGGCTGGTCACCACGGATAGCGAATACGGAATCAACGGTTCCTTGTCGGGACCCATCTCGTCGACGCTGGGCTTCCGTGTCAGCGGCAACTACGACAATTTCAAGGGCAATGTCCGCAACCTGTTCAATGGAGAGAAGGTCAACGGGCGCGAGATTCTCTCGTTACGAGGCAAGCTTGTTTGGGACCCGACCGATACGCTGAGCTTCACTGCGCAGGTCGGCTATATCGACGGCCACACGACGATCGGGCGTCCGTTCATTCGCGTTTCTCCGGCCGCCCGGCTGCGCGGTACCGCTGCCTATGGTCCTTCGGTATTCGCCCCCGGCGTGACGTTCGGTGAGGACAATACGGACGTGGTCAACAACGTCACGTCGGGCACCGACTATACCGACTTCAGCCAGTCGTTACGCGGCTCCCTCGACCTCGGGTTCGCCTCGCTCGTGTCGATCACTGCCTGGGACCATTTCAAGCAGTACGATATTCTCGATCAGGATGAATCCGCGATCGCTGCTCTCGACAACACCCAGGCCGGCACCTTCAATGTGCATTCCTTCTCACAGGAGTTGCGACTGGTGTCGCCGGGCACTCAGCCGTTCCGCTATACCTTCGGCCTGTTCTATTCCGACCTTGATGTGACGCGCGACTTCGTACGCGGTCCCTTCTTCTCGGTCGCGAACTGGTACGCCACCAACGGCAACAAGCAATACGCCGCTTTCGGGCAGCTCGAGTACGACATCATCAACGGAACCACGCTCATCGGCGGCGCGCGCGTGGGCCGCAACAAAATCTATGTGACCTTCCAGGACCGAACCGGTGCTCGACCCTATTTCGAGGGCAACGACCCGGAAACCTATGAAACCTACAAGCTCGGCATCCAGCAGAAGCTCGCGCCCGACATCATGGCGTTCTTCACATATGCCACTGGTCACAAAGGCGAAGCCTATGACGTGGGGACCGGGTTCAATGCGACGCGCCTGGTGCCGGTCCGCCCAGAAACCTCCAAGGACTGGCAACTCGGCATCAAGACCCAGTTCGCGGATCGCCGGGTGACACTAAATGCGACGCTGTTCAACACGACGTTCAACGATTTCCAGGCACAAGGCATCGAGACACTTTCGGATGGCACGATCAATTTCCGTCTCGCAAACGTCGGCAAGTTGCGCACACGGGGCGTGGAGATCGAGGGTTCGGTGCGTGCAGGCGACGATCTGAATTTTTCGGGCGGCGTGACCTATACCGATGCGAAGATCCTCTCTTTCCCATTCGGGCAATGCTATCCGGGCCAGAGCGCTGCCCAGGGTTGCGTCGGCAGCCCGGCGCGACAGAATCTCGCCGGTTTCCGCCCCGCACAGGCGCCGGAATGGAAGCTTTCGCTCAGCGGCGACTACACACCGGCGCTCACCTCCTCGCTGGACGGCATCGTGCAGGCTGCCTTCAATTATCAGAGCGAGTTCAACTTCGGAATCAACAACGATCCCGAGACGATTCAGAAGGGCTATGGCATCCTGAATCTGTCGCTTGGCGTGCGCGACCATGACAAAAAATGGGAGGTCGTGGCTTTCCTGAACAATGCCTTCGACAAGCAGTACTTCTTCAATATGAACAACTCGTACGGGAACCAGGGCAATGCTCAGGCCATCCAGAGTAATCTGCCACGCGATTTCCGGCGCTATGGCGGGGTTCGCGCGTCCCTTAATTTCTGAGAATTCTCGCTGCTGGACGGGCGCGCCCGAGATGGCGCGCCTGCTGGGTATCACCAACAAGCAAGATCGGATCAGCGTGCATGGGCCTGCAGCTGTGCCGCGCTGGTCGCTTTCGACGGATGTCGGAGTTTGGTGGATGCACGAACCCGCTGCGCCGGAGGGTTCGTGCATCCACCAGGCCAAGCCGTTCCCGACGATCCCCGCCTTACCTCAAAGCTGCCGTTGATCCGCGGGTCGAGGGCATCGCTCGCAAATGTGAACGAATGTCCGAAGCTGGGGACAGTGCAGAGGAGCGCGAATGGCGGGTTATGGGTCTCGCGGTCGCGAAGCCGTCGGTCAGCAACGGGCCCTATTGTGGTCATCAAGCCACGCAGTTTCGACTGAGAAGCAGCCGTACGGTCGACACTTCGACGCTGCATCGTAGCTAACCCGACCACGATGCGCCCATCCTGCAGGTGGTAGCGGTCCTAAGCTGAAACCAGCCGCAGCCGCAGGTCATCGAGAAGCCAACGCCCGGCGGTGCCAAGCAGCCGATCGCGGCGGTGCGCCGCATAGATCGGCAAACCGTCCTGCGGTGTCGGATCGTCTTCGACGTCGAGCCAGACGAGCCGCCCCTCGGCGATCGCGTCGGCGACCAGATGTTCGGGCATGCGGCCCCAGCCGAAGCCGGCGAGCAGGAAATCGAGCCGGCGCGCGAGGTCGACGAAACGCCACAGCCGCGCGCTCGACAGTCCATAATTCGGCCCGCCCGGCTCGACCGGATCCGACAGGACCAGCTGGACGTGCGGTGCCAGATCGTCGCGCGTGGCGGGGCGTCCCAGTCCGGCCAGCTTGTGTCCGGGCGCACAGACCGCGCGCACGCGGATGCGCAGCAGCGGGAAGGCCACGATATCGTCGGGAACGGCGGGAAGCAGCAGACATATGGCGAGCGCGGCCGAGCCGCTTCGCAGACGCCGCAGCGATCCACCAAGGCCTTCGGTTGAGAAGCTTACGGGCAAATCGGGAAAGGCGCTGCCCAGCGCGCGCAGACTGTCGATCAGCGGCGCGGTCGGTACCAGCGGATCGATCGCGAGCGCGAGCTCAGGCTCGAGACCGGCGCGGGTGTTGGCGGCGACCGCCTCGAAACGGGCGGCGCTCGCGAGCACCAGCCGCGCCTGCGCGACCAGCACGTCGCCGATGTCGGTGAGTCTCGGTCGATGGCCGCTGCGATCGAACAGGCTGACGCCCTGCGCACCTTCGAGCGAAGCGACGATCTGGCTGATCGCGGACTGGGCGCGGCCGAGCGCACGCCCGGCGGCCGAGAAGCTGCCGGTATCGGCGATCGTCACCAACACGCGCAATTGGTCGAGGCTCAGACTGCCGATCATGATCCATCACATTTCATGATGGAGATGATCATGATTTCATCGCTCCCGCAAGCGGGAGGCTCCGCATAGATCAGAACCGATCCCACGGAGAATTTCATGTCCAAGCTTCTCGTAGTAGAAACCAGCCCGCGCGGCGACGCTTCCATCTCCCGGAATATGACCTCGCGGTTCGTCTCGCAGTGGCAAGCGGCGCACTCGGGGGGCAGCGTCACGGTCCGCGACCTCGCGAAAACCGTGCTGCCGCACGTCACCGCGCCCTGGCTCCATGCCTATTTCACTCCCGGCGAACAACATTCGCCGGAGATGGCGCAGGCGCTTCGCCAGTCGGACGAGCTCGTCGCCGAACTACTTGCGGCCGACCATATCGTGATCGCGACGCCGGTCTACAATTACAACGTGCCCGCCGCGCTCAAGGCCTGGATCGACCACATCGTGCGCAAGGGGCTGACGCTGGGCTTCGACGGTGCCGGGCTGGTCACAGGCAAGGCCGCCACCGTGCTGATCGCCTCGGGTGGCATCTATGGCGAGGGTTCGCCGATCCGCGACCGCGATATAGCGACCCAGTACCTTCGCCTCATCCTCGGTGTCATCGGGATCACGAACGTGATGATCGTCTCGGGTGGCGGCGCAAAAGTGGTCGATATGGGGGGCGAGACGATGGACGAATTCATCGGCGGGTTGGAAGCCGAGATTCTTCGCGTCGCCAGCGCTTGAGGCGGGCAAGCACGGAGCGGCGCGCACCATCGCCAACGGCATTTACGCCGGAACCTCTTTTCAAAGCGGCGGGCCAGCTCAAGACGAAGAGCAGCACCTGAATTAACGTCCGGTTTCGGGGCCCACGGCGAGCGGTCTTAATGTCTGCCTTTGGGTCTTTTGTGAACCGCGCCGGGTTTGCCGGAGGCTCCAACTCCTGAGAAGGTGGAGCCTATATGGGCCAGACGACGAACAAGTTTGCGCCGAAAGTGCGCGAGCGAGCTGTGCGGATGGTGGCCGATCACGAGCGCGATTACCCCTCTCGCTGGGCGGCGGTGGTGTCGATCGCGGAGAAGATCGGCTGCGTTCCGCAGACATTGCATGAGTGGGTAAAGAAGGCTGAGGTGGACAGCGGCAAGCGCGCCGGTATCCCGACCGAGGTTGCCGACAAGGTGAAGGCGCTCGAGCGCGAGGTCCGTGAACTGCGGCAGGCCAACGAGATTCTGCGCAAGGCGTCAGCATATTTTGCTCAGGCGGAGCTCGACCGCCCGTTCCGGCGATGATCGCGTTTATCGACGATCACCGCGATGCCTATGGGGCCGAGCCGATCTGCCGTGTCCTGCCGAACGCCCCATCCACCTACCACGAGCGCGTCGCGCAGCGACAGGATCCGACACGCCTGTCGGCGCGGGCGCAGCGGGATGTGGCTCACAAGCCGGAGATCGCGCGCGTGTTCGCCGAGAACTTCGCGGTCTACGGCGTGCGCAAGGTCTGGCGGCAGATGACGCGGGAGGGCTTTCCAGTCGCCCGCAGTACGGTCGCTCGGCTGATGCGCGAGATGGGCCTGGCAGGGGTGATCCGGGGCAAGCCCGTGCGCACCACGGTCAGCGACAAGGCCGCACCTTGCCCGCTCGATCACGTCAACCGCAGGTTCTACGCGCCAGGGCCGAACATGCTGTGGGTGTCGGACTTTACCTACGTCGCGACCTGGGCCGGGTTCGTCTACGTCGCCTTCGTCATCGATCCCTACGCCAGGTGCATCGTCGGCTGGCGGGCCAGCAGGACGGCGCATGCCAGCTTCGTCCTCGATGCCCTGGACCAGGCGCTTCACGATCGTCGGCCGGCCCACCGGGGCGGCCTCATCCATCATAGCGACCGCGGGTCGCAATACGTGTCCATCACGTACACCGAGCGCCTCGCCGAAGCCGGGATCGAGCCCTCGGTCAGCAGCGTCGGCGACGGCTATGACAATGCTTTGGCTGAGACAATCAACGGACTCTAACGAGGCCGAGGTGATCCATCGCCGTGGACCATGGCGCAGCTTCGAAGCAGTGGAGTACGCTACTCTCGAATGGATCGACTGGTTCAACCATCGCCGGCTGCTGGAGCCCACCGGCAACGTCCCGCCTGCCGAAGCCGAAGATCAATATTATGCTGCCGCGGACAACATCGATATGGCAGCGTGACTCACAACCCAACGCCTCCGGCAGACCCGGCGCGGTTCAAGCTTCCTCGCTGGTGATCGGGAGTTCCAGAAGGCTAAAAAGACTATCACAGGTAAGGCCTGACATGCCCAGGAAGGCTTCTCCTAGGGCGACGAACGGGCCCGAGCCGATTACGGTAAGGATTCCGACGGCCCTCCATATGCTTGGGCTCAGCCGCTCCAAGTTCTACATGCTTGTCGCCGATGGTGAGTTCGAAATCGCTAAGGTTGGTAGATGCACGCTGGTACTCGTTGCGAGTCTCAATCGCTTTGTCGAGCGGCAGCGAAATCGTCCGACCGCGTGATTGAGGCGGCCCTGCAAAAAATTGAGTGGCGTGACTCTGATGCGGTAATTATCGCGTTCGGCGCGCGCAGCGCCGGCTTTAGTCCCAAGTTGGCTACATGCCGTTTGGCACGGATGAGCGGCCAAAACCCGACAATTCGAAAGAATCGTTCACTGGCGTCCATCGGCGACCGCGAATTCTATATACGATGTATCTACGATGTTCTTGGTTTGTACCAACCCAATGACCGTTAAGTCATTGAAAACGTTGGTGACCCCTACGGGAATCGAACCCGTGTTTCAGCCGTGAAAGGGCCGCGTCCTAGACCGCTAGACGAAGGGGCCATACTCGTTACCGAGCGTGGGCGTGCCGGTTAGGCAAATGCGGCGGGCTGGTCAACCCACTGCGTCATCGTGACGACGATGACAGGCCGTCTGGTGCTTATTTCCAAGGGAATCTCGGACATCGGCGCTGCGATGATGGACTTGATCATGCGCCCTCGGTCCGGGCGCACTTGGCCGGTGCCGGAGATGCGGCTGAACATGGCGATGCCCTCAGTCGGCCCAGGCGGCGTCATCGAGATGCAGCTCGGCGGCCGGTTTCGCCCCCCAGTCATCGATTCGCGCGCGCCCAGCGAGCCACAGCCGGCGATGCGGTGGCGCACCCAGCAATGCTGCCCCCAGCGCCGTCTCGGCCTGGCGAAAAGCGACCGCTTTCAGCACGCGTCCGTCATCGCCGCTGACGATCACGCGGACATGGCCATTGCCGACGATATCCGCCTTCACGATTCGCACGGGCCCGGCGACCACACGTGGCTGCGGCCAGCCCATGCCATAGGGGCCGCCGGCATCCATCGCTTCGACCAGGCCAGGGGTGACGCCGCCCGCGCTGAGCAGCGCATCGAGCAATAGCGCACGGTCGCCGATCGATCGGGAGACGGCGGCGTCGAGGCGCTCTTCCAGAAAATCGGCAAAGGCCTCGAGCTGGTCTTCGGCGATCGTCAGCCCCGCCGCCATCGCATGTCCGCCGCCTGCGACGAGCAGCCCGCTATCCTTGGCCGCCAGCACCGCGGCGCCCAGATCGACTCCAGGGATCGACCGGCCCGATCCCTTGCCCAGGCCCAGATCGTCGAGCGCGATCACCAGCGACGGTCGGCCGAATTTTTCCTTCAGCCGCCCCGCGACGATGCCGATCACGCCCGGATGCCAGCCGCGCCCCGCCACGACCATCACTGCCCGGTTGCCCTTGGCGCCGGCCAGCCCCTCGGCTGCTTCCTGCACGATCGCCTCGATCGCGCGGCGCTCCTCGTTCAATCGATCGAGTTCCGCGGCGATGCTGGCCGCCTCGGCCGGATCGCGCGTGGTGAGCAGGCGCACGCCGAGATCGGACTTGCCGACTCGCCCGCCCGCATTGATGCGGGGCCCGAGCGCGAAGCCCAGATCGGTCGCCGTCGGCGCACGCGTCAGGCGTGAGGCGGAGATCAGCGCGTTGAGCCCGATGTTGCGCCGCTGTGCCATCACCTTCAGCCCCTGGCTGACAAAGGCGCGGTTGAGGCCCTTGAGCGATGCGACATCGGCGACGGTGCCGAGCGCGACGATATCGAGCAGGTCGAGCAGGCGCGGCTCGGCACGGCTTTGGAAAAAGCCCCGTGTCCGGAGCAACCGGACCAGCGCCGCGCCGAGCAGGAAGGCAACGCCCACTGCGGCGAGATGGCCGAATGCCGCGCCCTCTGCCTCGTCCAGTCGGTTCGGATTCACCAGCGCAAGGGCATGGGGCAGCGCGGCCGCGCATTTATGATGGTCGACCACGATCACGTCCACGCCCGCCACGCGCGCCATTTCCAGTGCCTCGAAGGCTTGCGCGCCGCAATCGACCGTAACGATCAGGCTTGCGCCTTCTTCCTTGAGCCGGACCAGCGCTTCGCCGGACGGCCCATAGCCTTCCATCAGCCGGTCGGGGATATAGGCCCGCGCTTCCAACCCCAGGTCTCGCAACAACAGGATCATCAGCGCGGCGGAGGTCGCCCCGTCCACGTCATAGTCGCCGAACACCGTCACCTGCTCGCCTGCCTGGATCGCGTCGGCAAGCCGTTCGGCCGCACGGTCCATGTCGCGGAAGATCGAAGGGTCCGGCATGAAACCGCGGATGCTCGGCGCCTTATGTGCATCCAGCGCCTCGCGCGGGCAGCCACGCGACAGCAAGAGTTGAGTCACTAGGTCGTCAGGTGAGAAGCCTGGATCGCGCGTGTCAGTCTCCAGCGCGCGCCAGCGCCAGGGTTGGCCAAGGATCGAACGCGAGATGTTGAGCACGGTGTTCACCGGCCTGCTCTCGCACATTTTGCCATCGCTGGAACAGGGGCCGGACCGATGGTGCGGAAACCGCGTGCAATAACCGCTTCTTCCCGCAATCTGCAGGTGTATGCCGGGCTGGCTGCATGGAGAGATATCAATGGCGATTTTTCGCTCGATACCCGTCGCTCTGATCGCCGCCTTCGCTGCTGTTTGCCCGGCCGCTGCCTCGGCTCAGGCAACGCCTGCGCCACCAGCGCTTGTTCCCGGGGAAGTCGTGGTGCGGATTGCGTCGATCGGCGTCGACCGTTCTCCCGCAACGAAGGTGGCGATCGGCGCGACGTTGATCACGAGCGCCGATACGATCGCGGCCGCGCGAACGGCGAATGCCGCGCTGTTCGACAAGGTCGTCGGTGCTGTCCAGGCGGCGGGAGGCGATGCCCGAAAGGTGCGGGTCGTGCCGCCCGCCAGAACCCTCGGCTTCATCGGTAACGAAATGCCTGACGTCGAGGCGATTATGGCGGCCGGCAACGACGCTCCCCGGGAAATGAGACCAAACCCTCGGAGAACCGTCACCAACAGGATCGAAGTCCAACTTCCCGACTATAGCCTGTTCGAGAAGGTTCGCGATGCGATGGAGACGGCCGGTGCGACATCGGTCGGTGGGCCGGTCCTCGCGCTGTCCGACGATGCTCCGGCGCGGCGAGCCGCCAGAGCCGACGCTGTGAAAAAGGCCAAGGTCGATGCCCAATCCTATGCCGATACCCTGGGTCTGCGCAGCGTGCGGCTGGTGCGCATCAACGAAGCCGGCACCGGTGACGAGATGGGGGGCATGATGCAGTCCTTTATGCAGTTCGCGAACCTGGGCGGGGGGCCGGAAACCGCTCCGGGAATTGTGAGTACGAGCCAGATCGTCTCCGTGGAATTCGTCCTGGGGCCCAAATGACGGCCTGACAGGGTTTCAGTGTCGGCGCTCGCCACGAAGCCTCCGGAAAAGACGATGGTTGAAAAATTTCATCCAAGCGCTTGGGTATCGGTTCACCTCTGGTCGAGGGGAGGAAACAGCCGCTCGATCGCGATTGCTGCCGCGTCGGCGCCGTTTTCAAGCCTGATCATTTTGCCTATCCGCTCCGCCTCGGCGCGATAGGCAGGCGTGTCGAGCAGGGAAGCGATCATCGGGGCTGCGCGTTGGGCAGTGAAACGCCGCGCCTTGAGGGCCTGGCCGATGCCCATCTTACGGATGCGGTGCGCATTGTCGGCCTGATCGCCCATATGCGGCACGACCAGTTGCGGCTTGCCCGCCCGCAGCGCCTGGCCCGTCGTGCCGATGCCGCCATGGTGGATGATCGCCGCTGCCTTGGGGAACAGCGTGGAATGCGGCGCATAGGCGCGGACGAGGATGGTGCCGTCGGACCGCAGCGGTGTCTTCTCGCCCGTGAGCAACACGGCGCGGGTGCCCAATAGCCTGGCGGTAGCGGCCGCCTCTTCGTAGAAATCACCCGGCGCGTAGACCGCAAACGATCCAAGCGTGAAGACCAGAGGCGGCGGACCATCGGCCAGAAAGGCCTCGAGTTCCGGATCGGCCGCTTCGGTTTCGCCGCCCTGGGCGTCATAAACCGGAAAACCGACGATTTCACTGTTGGCCGGCGCGTCCTTCTGCGGCGGGCCGAAGATGGGCGAATAGCAGCACAGGGTCAGCGCCGTTTCGCGGCTGATGTCGAACATTGACGGGTCGCAGGCCGGGCCCAGGCCGTGATGCTCCCGGACCTCGTCGACCCGCCGTCCGTAGCGGAGGCGCATGATCTTTCGGATGAGACCATAGGCAAGCCTGTTCCACCTCACCCCGATCGGGTTGCCCGGCCGTTGGATCAGCATCCAGAAGTCCGATGTCTTTGGCGGTGTGTGGACCGAGAGAATGGCCATCGGTTGAAGGATTACCGAGACGAGGGGCACACGGCGCTTTTCGGCGATGATCGGCGCGCCGAACACGAACAGCGATCCGACCAGCACATCGGCACCCTCGATTACCTTGTCGAGCGCGGCCGTGCTCGATTCCAGCCAGGGCAGCAGGACTTGTTCGAGTAGATAGGTCTGGTCGGCCATGACGCGCTTGACCGCGTCATCTTCGCCCAGCCCCATGCGCTCGCGGATCGCGTCGAAGCTCGGCAACACCGCGACGGCGTCGAGACCAGCGGCGCGCGTCTTGGCGACATGATCCTCCGGCACCGCGAGAATGGGATGATGGCCGCGCCGCTTGAGCGCGAGGCCGATCGCGATGAAAGGATGAAGGTCGCCGAGCGTCCCGACGGTCGTAAGCAGGATTTTACGCATGATCGCGCTCGACGACACTCGGCTCCCGTTGGCCTATTGCTGCTTCAGCCAGGCCCCCTCGCGGAACCATTTGGTGACGATGTACTTCGTGCCCTTCACCACCGGCATGCCCTCATGCAAGGTGAATTCATTGGGGCTGCCATCGGGATGCATGTTGTTCCAGGCGAGCAGCAAGCCGCGCTTGGGCGCCACGCGGATGCCGGCCTGGGGGAACCAGGTGGCGCCGCCTTCCTCGACATCGTTGAGATAGATCATCGCGGTCCAGGTGCGTTGGCCGCCGCTCGCCTTCATCGCTTCCCAATAATGCTGGCCTTCGTGGAAGAAGTCATGATGGGCGCGGAACTGTTGACCGGGCGCGTAGCGCTGGCCCTGCATCGTCTCTCCGTTCGCGGGAGGTAAGCCAAGCAGGTTGGCGATCGATTCGTCGGTCGGTTGAACCACCGGAGACCAGCGATCCATGTCGCAGCTTTCACTGGTGCGGAAGGTCGTATCACCGGATTCGGAAAGCAGGGTGGACGGCCGTCGATTCGAATCGATCAGTCGCATTAGCGCGGTGCACTGCGCCGGGCTCAGGAAATCCACGTGGTAATAGACCTGGGCCTTGTCGACCTTCGCGCGCTTCACCGCCGGATTCGTGTCGAGCCGTCGCGAGACGGTCTCTCCCGCGACCTTCCGGATCGGGGAGGGGCCGCCCGGTTTTTTCGGGAGGAGTGGTTTCTTCGAGAAAAGGGACATCTTGTCGCAATCTGCCGCGATGCCCCCAAAAAACAAGGCCTCAAAAACAAGAGGCCCGACGACCATGCCGCCGGACCCCTCGCTTATCCCATCCTCTTACCAGAAGATGTCGTAGACTGTATCGACCACCTGGCCGGAATAGATATCGACCAGCAGCGCGTCGTTGTAATAGCGCACCCAGCGATACGGGCCATAAGCCGGCGGCAGGCCGTAATATGCCGCGTCGTCGATCCAGTAGTTCTGCTCGAACAGGATCGAGCTTAGCGTCAGGCCGACGCTGAAGCGGCGATAGCCATAATCCCAGCCGTACGGCGCGTAGTAGCGCGGCAGATGGTAGTTGTTGCGATACTGGTTGCGGCGCGACTGCCAGTTGTAGCGATTGTCGCTGCGCCAGCCGCGGTTCCAGTTGCGGCCGTCATTGCCGCGCCCGTTGCCCTGCCAGTTGCCGTTGTTCCGACCATCATTGCCGCGGCCGTTGTTGCCGCGCCAATCGCCGTTGTTCCGGCCGTCATTGCCACGGCCATTGTTGCCGCGCCAATCGCCATTATTCCGGCCATCGTTGCCGCGGCCGTCATTACCGCGCACGCCGCCGTCGCCGCGGCCACCATTGTTGTTACCGCGCCAGTCGCGGCCGCCATTGCCCTGACCCTGCTGCCATTCGCCGCGGCCGCCCGGGCGGCCGCCATTCGCCTGGGGCTGCTGCGGCTGGGTTATCGCCCCATCGTTCCGACCGCCGCCACGATTGCCGCCGCGGAAATCGGGGCGGCCATCGCCATTGCCGTCGCGGCGGAACATCTGCGGGTTGACCTGCGGGCGCGGCTGTTGCTGCGGCTGTGCCTGG
>Ga0247735_1000458_pt1 | contig 15991 bp, 7 predicted proteins | sample UWRJL178409R2_FD_180934 | JGI IMG/M metagenome (GOLD analysis project Ga0247735, IMG submission 180934) | Plant litter microbial communities from Arlington Agricultural Research Station in Wisconsin, United States - UWRJ-L178-409R-2 | ecosystem: Environmental > Terrestrial > Plant litter >... | reverse complement strand
CATGCTCCCCGTGTTACTCAACGACTACGACCCGAACGGTGACGTGCTCGTCATCAACACCGTGTCATCCATCGACCCCGCTGTCGGGCGCATCGACGTCATCGACTCACGCCAACAACTGCAGCTGACTCTCGCCGATGGCGCGCGGGGTTCGGTGACGTTCACCTACACGATCAGCGACGGGCGCGGCGCGACCGACACCGCGACGGTGCGCGTGACGATCCGCGACTCGGGCGAGAACGCCGCCCCGCGCCAGGTGCGCACCTCGACCGCACTCGTCGAGGAGGGCGGCTCGGTCACGACGACCGTGCTCGGCGACTGGGTCGACCCCGATGGCGACCCGTTCTACCTCGCCTCCGCGACAGTGCCTGCGCCGGATGCAGCGAGCTCCAAGCCCGAGGGCGCTGTCATGTTCACCGACTCGGGCTCGGGTGGGGCGTTCAAGTCCGTCGCACTCGTGGTGTCGGACGGCTCGGCAGAGGGCGCGGGAACCCTCGCGGTCACGGTGCGCGACCGCGGAGACATCCCGATCATCGCCGACCCCTTCGTGGTTCTCGCCTACTCGGGCCAGGAGGCCACGATCTCGCCGCTCGAGCACGTGCGCGGCGGCAGCGGAGAGCTGCGGCTCAACGCCGTACAGGCGCAGCCGGGTGTGACGATCACGCCGAGCTACGAGACCGGCACCTTCCGTTTCTCGAGCGACCAGGTGCGCACCTTCTACCTCGAGTACGTCGTGACCGACGACGAGTCGACAGCGACGGGCCTCGTGCGCGTGGATGTCGCTGCACCGCCCGACTCCAACACGACCCCGATCACCGTGCCCAAGACGGTGTTCGTGACGACCCAGTCGAGCCGCAATGTCGACGTCGCGGCGACGGACATCGACCCCGCCGGTGGCGTGCTGCTCGTCACCGGGATCACCGACATCCCGCGCCAGTCCAACGTGCGCGCCGACGTGCTCGAGCAGCGCCTCGTGCGTGTCACTCTCACTGGCCCGCTCGACGACGCGGTCGTCGTGAAGTACCGCGTGAGCAACGGCCTCGCCGAAGCCGAGGGCACCATCACCGTCATCGAGGTCGCCCCGCCGACCCGGTCGCAACCGCCGATCGCCCGCGACGACAAGGCGACGGTGCGGGTCGGTGACGCGATCACGATCCCCGTCATGGCCAACGACGAACAGCCCGACGGCGAGCCGATCAGGCTCAACCCCGTGCTCGTCGAGGGGCTCGGCGACGACTCCGGCCTGCTCTTCGCGTCGGGCGACACTCTCCGCTACCTCGCTCCCGACCACACCGGCGACTTCATCGCCCAGTACGAGATCCTCACCGAGAACGGGCAGTCCGCCCAGGCCGAGCTGCGCATCCAGGTGCGCGAGCCCAACGTCGAGACCAACCACGCTCCGGTGCCCGCAACGGTGACGGCGCGTGTGCTCGCAGGCAAGCAGGTGCGCATCGAGATCCCGCTCGACGGCATCGACGCCGACGGCGACTCCGTGCAGTTCCTCGGGCAGGAGACCAACCCGGAGAAGGGTGGCGTGACCGAGGTCGGCACGACCTTCGTCGTCTACACGGCGGGGGAGTACTCGGCGGGAACCGACACCTTCACCTATACGGTCATGGACGCTCTCGGAGCCCGCGCGACCGGAACAGTGCGCGTCGGGATCAGTCCGCGGCTCGACGGCGCCCGCAATCCGGTCGCGATCGAAGACGTCGTGCGCGTGCGGCCGGGAGCCACGGTCTCCGTGCAGGTGCTCTCCAACGACTCCGACCCCGACGGCAGCCCCCTCCACGTCGCCTACCTCGACGACAGCGACATCCCGGCGACCATCGTCGACGGCTCGATCGTCGACATCGTCGCCCCGAGGGAGCCGGGCGACTACGGGCTCGTCTACACGATCCAGAACGACTTCGGCGGCTCGAGCTCGAACTTCATCCGGCTCGAGGTGGACTCCGACGCGCCGCTGTCGTACCCGATCGCGCAAGACACAGTGCTCACGCTCTCCGACGTGCTCGACCGTGACACCGTCGACGTCGACGTGCTGCAGAACGTGTTCTTCGCCGACGGCGACAGCCAGGAGCTCGGTCTCTCGCTCCTGCCGCAGTACGCCTCGTCGGCCGAGGTGCTCGGCGACAAGCACATTCGCGTGACGATCGGCGATGCGCGCCAGATCATCCCGTTCGCCGTCATCCACCCTGCCGACTCGTCGATCCGCTCCTACGCGTTCCTCTGGGTGCCCGGCTACGAAGACGCCCTCCCGCAACTCGACAAGCGCGCGCCGCGACTCGTCGTCAAGAGCGAGGACACCCTCGAGTTCGACCTCAACGACTACGTTCTCGCGGTCGGCGGCAAGAAGGTGCGCCTGACCGACTCGAGCTCCGTGCGGGCCACGCACGCCAACGGAGATCCCCTCGTCGTCGACAACGACACGCTGAGCTTCACGTCTGCCGACCTGTTCTTCGGGCAGGCATCCATTTCATTCGAAGTCACGGATGGCACCTCGGCGAGCGACCCCGAGGGACGCACCGCCAACCTCGTGCTCCCGATCGAGGTCGAGCCGCGAGACAACCAGCCCCCGGTCTTCACGGGAGCCGTGATCGAGTTCGAGCCCGCCCAGGAGAAGGTCATCGACCTCACCGACCTCACCAACTACCCCTTCGGTGAAGACGACGTCGACGAGTTGCAGTACTCGGTGCGCGACCCGGCGCCGGTCGGCTTCGGCTACGAGATCAACGGTCAGGTGCTCACACTGCGCGCCGACGACGACGCGGTCAAGGGCTCGACGACGGCCATCTCGCTCGGCGTGCGTGACGCCGCCCAGGATGGCCAGTCCGGTCGCATCGAGTTGCGGGTCGTGCCGTCGACGCGCCCGCTCGCCATACCTGTCGCCGACAGCGTCATCACGAAGCGCGGCGAGACGACTGTCGTCGACGTGCTCGCGAACGACCAGGCCACCAACCCGTTCCCCGGGCGACCGCTGCGTGTCGTCAACGTGCGCGGTCTCGACGGCGGAAGCCTGCCGGAGGGCGTCTCGATCACCGCAAGCAACGACAACCAGCGCCTCACCGTGACGATCGCCGACTCCGCTCAACCGATCGACACGACCCTGCAGTACCAGGTGAGCGACGCGACCAGGGACCCTGACCGCTACGTCTGGGGCACCGTGCGCATCTCGGTGCAGGACGTTCCCGATGCCCCCGCCAAGCCGGTGCGCCAGGCCGACGCCTTCGTCGGTGGCGAGCTCAAGCTGCGCATCACCGCGCCCCAGCCCAACAACTCGCCGATCACCAACTACCGCGTCTCGAGCACGAGCCAGGGCTCCTTCAGCCAGGACTGCGGCACGTCACTCATCTGCTCGCTCACCGGGCTCACGGTGGGTGCCGAGTACCGCTTCACCGTCACGGCCACCAACGCGATCGGTGAGTCCGAGGCGAGCCCCGCGAGCGACCCGTACACGGTCGACTACCGGCCCAAGGCGCCGGAGAACGTCGTCGTCGGCCCGACCACGCCGAGTGACGCGCCCAACGGCAAGTCGATCACCGTCTCGTGGGACACCGTTCCCGACCCCAACCCGGGAACCCCGGTCGTTGGGTACACGGTCGAAGTCAAGGGACCGGGCGTCAACTACAGCACGACGGCCACCTCGCCGTTCACCACGAGTGCGGGCGGCGACCTCTCCAACAACACCAGCTACACGGTCTCCGTCTATGCCCGCAACAGTGCGCAAGTGCTGAGCGCTGCCGACTGGCGGCGCACGAGCCGCACGGTGCTCACCGTGGGTCCGCCGGTTCCTGCGACGCCGGGGCCGCGCGCCGCTGTCAACCCCGACACGTCGAACGGTGCCATCCGTGTCACCTGGGGCGACAGCGACCCCAACGGCGGCGGCGCCGTGAGCTATTCGATCGGCCGCGTGACCGGCACAGCACCGACCCCGGCGTGCACAGCGGGAGCGGGCAAGCCCTACGAGGCCAACGGCAGCGGGGGAGCATCCGTCGCCTCCGGCTGGGTCGACACCAACACTGTCGATGGCGAGTCGTACACCTACTTCGTCTACTCCGACAACGGCAGCTATTGCACCGCGAGCGCGACGGGAGCCACGGAGAGCAAGCGCCCGCCCGGAGCCCCGCAGGGTTCGGCGAGTGTCGTCTTCCGTAACGGCCAGTACGACATCCGCGCCAACACCGACCTCGAGCCGACCACCGGCATCGTCGCCAAGTACCAGTACCAGCTCGATGGCGGAAACTGGCGCGATGTCGTCGGCGGCCAGTACCTCACGAGCCGCAGCGACACGAGCCACTACGCGGTCTCGACCACCGTGAAGTTCCGTGCCTGCCGCGACGACAGCGACGACTACTGCGGCCCGGCCAACGCCGGCGCCGCGCACATTCCGGTCAACGCTCGCGCCTCGGTGAGCAGCTGCGTGACGGGAATCCCGCCGGAGCCCCAGCAGCCCGCCAACGCCGGGCCCATCTCGGTCTCGTACTCCTACAGCTACCGCGGCCTCCTCGGCCTGTGGTCGTTCTACACCTACTCAGAGTCGGACAATGTACCGTCGGAGGCGACAGAAGTGCGGGTCAAGGCGACTGTCACGGTCGACGGCGAGGGCTACACCGATCAGGATCCCGACTCGGGAGAATCGAAGGCCTGCGGATGACAACAGCGAGCACAGCGAAGGACACCAGCATGACCATGACACCTGAACAGGCCTCCTGGTTCTCCGACATCTTCGGGCGACTCGTTGCCAACGTCGAAGACGTGCTGCTCGGCAAGACCTTTGTCATCCGTCTCGGCTTCACCGCGCTCCTCAGTGAAGGGCACCTCCTGCTCGAGGACTACCCGGGCACCGGCAAGACCTCACTCGCGCGCGCGATCGCGCAGAGCGTGGATGGCACGGCGAGTCGCATCCAGTTCACCCCCGACCTGCTGCCGGGTGACATCACCGGTGTGAGCATCTACGACCAGAAGTCGGGCAGCTTCGAGTTTCACCACGGACCGATCTTCGCCAACATCGTGCTCGCCGACGAGATCAACCGCGCGAGCCCGAAGACCCAGGCCGCGCTTCTCGAAGTCATGGAAGAGGGCCAGGTCACGGTGGATGGCACGACGCACGACGTCGGCGTTCCGTTCATGGTCATCGCCACCCAGAACCCGATCGAGCAGGCCGGAACCTATCGCCTGCCCGAAGCCCAGCTCGACCGCTTTCTCATGAAGGCGTCGATCGGCTACCCCGACCACGCCTCCACCCTGCGCATTCTCGAGGGTGCGGGCACGCGCGCCCACGACACCGTCGTCCCGTCGATCGCGACAGCAGACACCATCGTCGAGATGGCCCGCCTCGCCCGCACCGTGCACGTCGACCCCTCGGTCAACGACTACGTCTCTCGCCTCGTGGATGCCACGCGCTCGACGCCCGAGGTGCGTCTCGGCGCGAGCGTGCGCGGTGCGCTCGCCCTCGTGCGGGCCGCCAAGACGATGGCTGCCGGCGCCGGACGCCATTACGTGATCCCCGACGATATCAAGGCCCTCGCTGAGCCCGTGCTCGCACACCGTCTGGTGCTCGACCCCGAGGCAGAGTTCGACGGTGTCACGACGTCGAGCATCATGAGCCAGATCCTCATCGAGACGCCGCCGCCAAGCGATCGGCAAGCCGTGTGACACTGCGCACCGACACCCACTTTCCGACAGCGACCGAGGGGCTCACCAACGCCCGCACCCGCATCGTCGGCAACCGCACCGGGTTCTTCGCTGACGCGGTGGTCGCGATCGCGCAGGTCGCGCGCGTCGTCGGCGGAGCCGTGCGGGCCGTTGCCCTGCGGGCCGCGGCGGTCGTCACGCCGCTCGGCTGGACCATTCTCGTCATCGTTCCCGTCGCCCTCATCGTCGGCTACCGCTTCGCGCTCCTCGAGTTCGTGATCGCCGGCTGGGCGGGCGTCGTGCTCCTCGCCGTCGCCGTCATCTACCTCGTCGGTCGCACCACCGTCGACATCAGCCTCACCCTTGTTCAGCCGCGCGTCGTCGTCGGCGAGAGCGCGGAGGCGAGCATCACCGTGCGCAACCCCGGTCGCACCCGCACCCTCGGCGTCACCGTCGAGATCCCGGTCGGACGCGGCCTCGTGGCCCTCGCCGTACCGTCGCTCGCGCGCGGAGCCGAGCACACCCAGCGGTTCGCCGTACCGACGAGCCGTCGCGGCACAGTGCCGGTTGGCCCGGTGCGCACGGTGCGCGCAGACCCCATCGGCCTCGTGCGGCGTGAGCTCGTCTGGACCGACGCCGCGCAGCTCTTCGTGCACCCGCGCACCATCGGAATCCCGAGCCTGAGCACGGGCCTCGTGCGTGACCTCGAGGGTAGCCCGACGAAGGAGCTCACCTCGAGCGACGTGTCGTTCCACGCGCTGCGTGAGTACGTGCCGGGCGACGAACGCCGATACATCCACTGGAAGTCCACCGCGAAGACCGGCACCTACATGGTGCGCCAATTCGAGGAGACCCGCCGCAGCCACCTCATCATCGCTCTGACCCTCGCCCAGGTCGACTATGCGAGCGACGACGAGTTCGAGCTCGCCGTGAGCGTCGCGGGGTCGCTCGGGGCGCGGGCGATTCGTGACATCCGCGATCTCTCCGTCGTTGTGAGCGAAAGAACGCCGGAGTTCGCGAAGCGCAAGACCTTCGCGGTGCGCTCGCTCTCCACCCTCAGTAGATCCCGACTGCTCGACGAACTCGCTGTCGTCGACAAAGCAGAGACTGCTCTCGCGATCACGGATGTCGCGCGCGTCTCTGGTGCGCAGGTGACCGGTGTCTCCCTCGCCTTTCTCGTCTGCGGGTCGACGCCGACCCCGAGCGAGCTGCGCGCCGCATCGACCAAGTTCCCGCTCGGCGTTGAGGTCATCGCGATCGTGTGCGACCCTGGCGCCCTCCCCGACCTGCGCAGGGTGTCGGGACTCAGCGTGCTCACGATCGGGCAGCTCAGCGACCTCACGAAGTCCCTCGCGAAGGCGACAGCGGTATGACCCCGGAGCGCCCTCGACTGCTACCCGTCGTCGTCAACACCGTTGTGTTGTGGATCACTATCGCGCTGTCATCCATTCTGCTCTGGCCGATCTACCAGGGCTCGGCATTCATCGTGCTCGTCGTCGTCACGACGCTCGTGGCCTCGGCTCTCGCGATCGCCGGCGCGTACTTCCGCTGGTCGTCGGCGGTGCTGCTGCTCGCGACAGTCGCGGCGTTCGTGCTTCTCGGCGTGCCGCTCGCTGTGCCGCAGGAGGCGCTCTACGGCGTGCTCCCGAGCCTCGACGGACTCCGCCAGCTCGTCAGCGGCGTCGCCCTCGGTTGGAAGCAACTGCTCACGATCACGCTCCCGGTCGGCAACTACCAGGCGCTCCTCGTGCCGCCCTTCGTGCTCCTGCTCGTGCTCGTCGTCGTCGCCCTGTCGCTCGCCCTGCGCTCCCGGTTCGGCGGACTCGCGGTGCTCGCCCCGCTCATCATCTTCGTCGTCGGCGTGATCTTCGGCCCGGACTACGCGACCTGGCCGCTCGAGACGACTCTCGGCCTCGCCTTCGTCTGCCTGCTCTGGCTCATGTGGCGCCGCTGGTACGCGCGGCGCCAGCTCATCGACCGACTTGCCACCGAAGCAGCGGCGTCCACCGGGGGAGCGCCGGCGGCCCCGGTCGAGCACCGCATCGTCGGACTCCGCCCGATCCTCAGCGGGGTGCTCATCCTCGCGATCGCGGGAGGCGCTGCAACTGCCGCGTCGCTCGTCATCCCTCCCGACGGGCGACGCCAGGTGCTCCGCACGTCAATCGAGCAGCCCTTCGACCCGCGCGACTACGTGAGTCCGCTCGCCGGGTTCCGCAAGTACCTGCTCGACGGCGCGAGTGACTCCGTGCTCTTCACCGTTGACGGCCTGCCCGACGACGCCCGCATCCGCATCGCTACCCTCGACAGCTACGACGGCGTCGTCTACTCGGTCGGCAGTGAGGAGGTTGACAGCGCGTCCGGTTCGTTCACGCGCGTGCCGACCCGGTTCGACCAGTCCGGGGTCAGCGGCGAGCAGCTCGACCTCGACGTCGAGATCGTCGGCTACACCGGCGTCTGGATGCCCACGGTCGGCAAACTCGAATCCGTAGCCTTCTCCGGCTCCCGCACAACAAGCCTGCGCGACTCGTTCTACTACAACGACAACGGCGGAACCGCGGCGATCGTCGGGGGCCTCCGCTCGGGTGACGGGTACGAACTCGACGCCGTACTCCCGGTGGAGCCGGGCGACGGCGGACTCTCGGTGGTGCAGCCGGGCGCGGCATCCGTTCCGCCCCTCGGTGTACTGCCCGCAGAACTCGAGCCCGTGCTCTCGCGCTTTGTCGACGGCGTGGATGGCCCCGGTGCGCAACTGCTCGCCATGGTGCAGGGTCTGCGCGAGACCGGCTACATCAGTCACGGCATCGACGATGATGAGCCAGCGAGCCGCTCTGGGCACTCCGCCGATCGCGTCACCCAGTTGCTCACCGACCAGCGCATGATCGGCGACGCCGAGCAGTACGCGGTCACCGCGGCGCTCATGGCCCGCCAGATCGGTTTTCCCGCGCGGGTGGTCTTCGGTTTCGCGCCCGAGGTCGCGACGACCGGGCCCACGGATGTCACGGGCTCAGCGGTCTCCGCCTGGATCGAGGTCAACACCGAGCAGTACGGCTGGGTCACCGTCGACCCGGTGCCGCCCGTGCGCGACATCCCCGACGAGGAGCCCGAGGATCCCACCGTGGTCTCCCGCCCGCAGCAGGTCATTCCGCCCCAGGCCACCGATCCGATCGAGCGACCGGCCGAGACTCCCCTCGATACGGCTCAGGATGACCCGGAGCAGCTCGCACCGTGGCTCGTCATTGTGCTCGCCGTTCTTCGCGTCGTGGGTTGGGTGGCTCTTGTGGTCGCCGTCGTGCTCGCGCCGTTCCTGTTCATCGTCGCCGCGAAGGCGCGACGCCGGCGGCAGCGACGGCTCGCCCGTGACCCGCTCGCGCGCATCCGCGGCGGGTGGCAGGAGTACGCAGACGCGATCATCGACCACGGCTACGAGGCACCCGCGACAGCGACGAGGCGCGAGCTCGCGGCGGTCGTCGGCGGAGGAAAATCCGCGGTGCTCGCCGCCGTCGCCGACCGCGCTGTGTTCTCGCCGGTCGAGTCGGCACCCGACGACGCCGACAAAGTGTGGCGCGCGGTCGGCGAACTCACGAGCAACCTCGATGTCGGGCGCACCCGCTGGGAGCGGATCAAGGCCCGCATCTCGCTGCGATCCCTCGGCGGATATAGTTTCAGCAGAAAGACCACCCGGCAGGAGTAGACCAGTGACGTGCAGGTATTGCGGAACCGAGCTCCCGGAGGGCGCAATGTTCTGCGGTGAGTGCGGTCGCTCGGTCGCCGTCACCCGCCAGACCCTCACGACGCGCACGCCGAAACCGGTTGCCGAGGTGTTCGTGCCTGCGGTCGAGGAGCCGGAGCCTGTCGAGGAGCCGGAGCCTGAGCCTGTCGAAGCCTCCTCTGTCGAAGCCTCCTCTGTCGAAGCCTCCTCTGGTGACGTCGTCGAAGACCCCTCGGACGAATCCGTCGACGACCCTGAGCCAGAGCACGATCTCTCGCTCGAGGTCGTGGCGGGGCCGGAGCCTGTCGTGGAGCCGGAGCCGGAGCCGGAGCCTGAGCCTGTCGCGGAGCCTGAACCCGCACCCGCCCTCGACGCCACGCCTGAGCCGCCCCTCGTCGCGGCCGCGCCCATCGTGGAGCCCGTTGCATCCATCCCGTCGGTTGTCGACGAGGAGCACGTTGACGTCGAGGCCACGCGCATCACGCCGGTCGGCCAGGGCGGCGACCGGTTCGTTCTGCAGTTCAGCACCGGCGAGAGCGTGACGGTGTTCGGCACCGGGATCATCGGCCGCAACCCCAACCCGGAGCCGGGCGAGTACTTCGACCAGCGGGTGACGATCGTCGACCCCGGAAAATCCGTCTCGAAGACGCACCTCGAGTTCGGCCAGACCTCGGGAGCGTTCTGGGTCAACGACCGGTTCTCGGGCAACGGCTCGGGAATCCGCCAGCCCGAGGGTGAGCGCGTGCACTGCGATCCGGGCAAGCGCTACCTCGTCGCCCGCGGCTCGCGCGTGGACATCGGTGAGCAGTTCTTCATCGTGAGCTAGTCGCTCACCGCGGCTGTTTTCGGTAGGTCATCCACTGTTCGTTGATCTACCGCTCGCTGTGGTTCGGGACCGTGCTGACATTGTCGCGTGACAACAATCACCGCACCCGCGCTGCCCGAGAAGCCAACGCCGCACAGCTTTCCGCTCGTGGCCGCCGCCGCGCCCGTCGTGCTCGGCGTCGCGATGTTTGTCGTCACGCGTTCGCCGTTGTCGCTGCTGTTCGCGGCCCTCGGCCCCCTCATCGCGATCGGCAGCCTTCTGGATGCGCGACTGCAAGCCCGCCGCAGGCGGAGACGAGAGAGCGCTCGGTTCGATCGCGAGATGACCGCTGCACTCGCAGACGTGGAGGCCGCGCATGACGCCGAGCGGGCTGCTCTCGTGGCGAGGTTTCCCGCGGCGGTCGAGCTCACCCCCGTGTGGAGCCGATCGCCCTCATGCGACGTGCGCGTCGGGCTGGGAGACGTGCAGAGCGCCGTACGCATCGACGGAGTCCGGCGGGAGCACGGTGGGCTCGTCACCGCCGCAGAGATCATTCCTCGCGCTCCGGTGGTCGTCGACGCGAGCGAGGGCATCGGCGTGGTCGGCAGCGGGGTAGCCGTCGACGCCCTCGTGCGGTCACTCGTGATCCAGTTGGCCGCGCGGCTCTCGCCCGCCGAGTGGATCATCCGTGCCCCGGACGACCACGATTGGGTCGAGGGGCTTCCGCACGCCAGGGAGCAGGGCGAGCTCGCATTTCTCGGGGCGGACGGCACGGTGATCCCGCTATCGGTTGCCGCGACGCGCGCGCGGCTCCCGGTCGACACGGCCGCGGTCGTCGAGGCAAGCGCTATCGAGCTGCGCGACGGCACGCGGCGCGAGCTACTGGCGGTCGAGCGGGTTTCCGAGGCGCAGGCGGTCGAGTGGGCGCGGCGGTGCAGCGCACGCGCGCGGGCGGCGGGCCTCGACCTCGCACGGCGGGGGATCGCGGCATCCATCGACCTCGGCGATCTCGAACAGCCCACGGGCAGCATGTGCGCCGCGATCGGCGTGGATGCAACGGGTGCTGTCGAGCTCGACCTCGTGCGCGACGGCCCGCACGCTGTCATCGGGGGCACCACCGGGAGCGGAAAGAGCGAGCTGCTGCTCACCTGGGTGCTCGCGCTCGCGCGGGGAGCGCCGCCGACCGAGGTCACGTTTTTGCTCGTCGACTTCAAGGGCGGCGCTACCTTCGGCGCCCTGCGGGCACTGCCGCACTGCGTCGGGCTCCTGACCGACCTCGACGACGAGGGAGCGCGGCGCGCTTTCGAGAGCCTCGGCGCCGAGCTGCGGTATCGGGAGCGGTTCCTCGCGGCTGCGGGTGCGCGGTCGATCGAGGGCGTGAGCGGCCTCGCCCGGCTCGTGATCGTCGTGGACGAGTTCGCTGCACTCGCGAGTGGCTACCCGGAGCTGCACTCGCTCTTCGCCGACCTCGCGGCGCGCGGGCGGTCGCTCGGCGTGCACCTCGTGTTGTGCACGCAGCGACCCGCCGGGGTTGTGCGCGACGCGGTCTTCGCCAACGTCGCCCTGCGCATCTCGCTCCGCGTGCACGACACGGCCGACAGCATCGCACTGCTCGGCACGCCGGATGCCGCCCGCCTCGCGCCCGACGCACGGGGCCGTGCCCTGCTCTCGACCGGCGTCGGGCAGCCCCGCGAGGTGCAGCTCGCCCTCACGAACGACCACGACGTGCTCCGCGCGATCGAGCGCTGGCCCGTGGACGCGCCGGTGCGGGTTCCGTGGCGCGAACCCCTGTCGCTCCGCGTGCACCGCGCAGAGCTGCCACCGGCGGCGGAGGGGATCCCGTTCGGCCTCGCCGACCTCCCGCACGAGCAGTCCCAACCGGTCGCCACCTGGGTGCCGGAGGCCGACGGCCACCTCCTCGTCGTCGGTGCGAGCCGCGCGGGAACCACCACTGCCCTCGCCAACCTGCCCGGCGACTGGCTGCCGCGGGATCCCGGTGGCGCGTGGGATGCAATCGCGGCTCTCCTCGAGCGCTCGCGTGCCGGCGACTGCCACGAGCTTCTCATCATCGACGACCTCGACGTGCTCCTCACCCGGCTCGGCCCCGACTACGACGCCGAGTTCGTGCACCGGATCGTCGCGCTCCTGCGTGAGGGCCCGGCGGCGGGGCTCCGGCTCGCGATCGGCGCCCAGCGCATCACCGGGCAGCTCGGCCCGGTCGTCGCCCTGTGCGGGGCGCGGCTCATCCTGCGGCTCGCCGACCGGCAGGAGCACGTGCTCGCCGGGGGAGCGGGTGCCGACTACCGCGCCGACCTTCCACCCGGCGGAGGACTGTGGCGCGGCCACCGCGTGCAGGTGGCAATCGCAGAGCCGCCCGAGCGCGAGACACGCGAGACGCCACCCTTCGAGACCCCACGCTTCGACCCGCCGCGCACCTTCGCAGTCGTGGCCGAGCGGCCGGCCGAGTTCGCGCGTCGCCTCGGCGACGAGTGCGGCATCGTGGGGCCGGAGGGCGCGACCGGGCTCACCGTGACATCCACCCGGCCGACAGCGATCATCGGTGACCCCGACGCGTGGCAGGCGCAGTGGGGTGCGCTCGCGCGCCTGCGGCAGTCGATGCCCGTCGTGATCGATGGATGCAGCCTCGCCGATTACCGCGTGCTCACCCGGTCGAGGCAGCTCCCGCCGCCGCTCGCGCACGGCGAGTTCTGGGTGCTCGAGCCCGACGGAGCTGTCGGTCGCGCCCGGCTCTGACCGGCCCGTCGCTGTCGCAGCGGTCGCCACGGATTCCGCACAAATATCAGGCATCCCGTGCCGATTTCGTGAAATTCTTGTTACAAGGTCAACCTTTTGCTCTCTTTTCGTTGGTTGACGCCGCGTGCTGTGCCAGTATCGAGCCACACGTTGTCGCCCCCGCACAAGGAGTTTTCCGTGAACAGATCCCTGCCAGAAGACCCGATGATCCGCAGCCTGGTTCTGCAGGCGCGCAACTCGATGATGTCGCGCAGGGCGATGCTCGCCGGCTCGACCGGCCTCGCTGCCGCCCTCACCCTCGCGGCCTGCGCACCCGGCGGAGGCACGACTGAGAAGCCGACCCCGGCCAAAGACAACTCTGCGAACGACCCGACGCTCAACTGGGCCAACTGGGCCGCGTACATCGACGAGGATGACGACGGCAACTACCCGACCCTGCTGCGTTTCGAGGAGGAGACCGGTATCAAGGTCTCGTACCTCATCGACGTCGACGACAACAACAGCTTCTACGGCAAGGTCAAAGACCAGCTCGCCCTCGGCCAGGACATCGGCGCCGACATCGCCGTGCTCACCGACTGGATGGCCGGCCGCGTCATCCGCTTCGGGTACGCACAGGAGCTCGACCACGCGAACATCCCGAACATCGCGAACCTCACCCCGACCCTGCAGGAGCCTGACTTCGACCCCGGTCGCAAGTTCTCCCTGCCGTGGCAGGGCGGCTTCGCCGGAATCGCCTGGAACAAGGAGAAGATCCCGGGCGGCCTCAAGAGTGTCTCCGACCTCTGGGACCCGTCGCTCAAGGGCCGCGTCGGCGTGCTCTCCGAGATGCGCGACACGATCGGGCTCATCCTCGCCGAGCAGGGCATCGATATCTCGAGCGACTTCACGAGCGAAGACTTCAGCAAGGGCATCGACGTGTTCCGCGAGCAGGTCGAGTCGGGCCAGATCCGCAACGTCAAGGGCAACTCCTACCTCGAGGACCTCACCAACGAGGACACCCTCGCCGCTATCGTCTGGTCGGGTGACATCACCGTCATCAACGCCGAGGCTGGCGACAAGTGGGAGTTCGCGATCCCGGAGGCCGGCGGCACCATCTGGAACGACAACATGTTCGTTCCCGTCGGGTCGACCCGCAAGGCGAACGCAGAGAAGCTCATCAACTACTACTACGAGCCCGAGGTCGCGGCGGAGGTCGCAGCGTGGGTCAACTACATCACGCCCGTCGTCGGTGCCAAGGAGGCCGCTGAGGCGATCGATCCCGAGCTCGCCGAAAACCAGCTGATCTTTCCGAACGAGGAGACTCTCGCGAAGGTCAAGCTGTTCCGCACGCTCACGAGCGCCGAGGAGCAGGACTTCGGAACGCAGTTCCAGAGCGTTCTGCTCGGCGTCTGACCTCCGCTTCAATAAGAAAGACAGTCCATGGCGCAAGGAAGTTTCGCAGAGTCGGGTGCTGACCTTGAGCTCGTGGGAATCACCAAGAGATTCCCCGGGTTCACGGCGATCGAAGACCTCAACCTGACCATTCCGGCTGGCTCGTTCTTCGCCCTGCTCGGCCCATCGGGTTGCGGCAAGACGACGACGCTGCGCCTCGTCGCTGGCCTCGAAGACGCCTCTGCGGGGCAGATCCTCATCGGCGGCAAGGATGTCACGCACACCAAGCCGTACCAGCGACCGGTCAACACCGTGTTCCAGAGCTACGCGCTCTTTCCGCACATGACGATCCTCGAGAACGTCGCGTTCGGTCTCAAGCGTCGCAAGATCACGGATGCCATCCCGCGTGCGCACGAGGCGCTCAAGCTCGTCGAGCTCGACCACCTCGCGCAGCGCAAGCCCGCACAGCTCTCCGGTGGGCAGCAGCAGCGTGTGGCGCTCGCGCGCGCCGTGGTCAATCGTCCCGCCCTGCTACTGCTCGACGAGCCGCTCGGCGCACTCGACCTCAAGTTGCGCCGCCAGATGCAGCTCGAGCTCAAGGACATCCAGCAGGATGTCGGGCTGACCTTCCTCCACGTGACCCACGACCAGGAGGAGGCCATGACCATGGCCGACACCGTCGCGGTCATGAACAAGGGCCAGATCGAGCAGATGGGCGCCCCGGAGGAGCTCTACGAGCTTCCGAAGACCGCGTTCGTCGCGAACTTCCTCGGGCAGTCCAACCTCTTCACCGGCCCGGTCGTCTCGTCGACCGCCAACTCGATCGTCGTCGACATCGCCGGCCGCAAGATCGAGGTGCCGCGCGAGCGCGCCCAGCGTCACGCGGGCGATGTCACGATCGGTGTGCGGCCCGAGAAGCTCATGCTCCACACGACGGCGCCCAAGCCCGCCTCCGGCACCAACATCGTCGGCCCTGGTCGCGTCACGGATGTCTCGTTCTCCGGCGTGAGCACGCAGTACCAGGTTGCGGTTCCCGGTCTCGGCTCCCTCGTCGTCTTCGCCCAGAACATGGTCTTCGGTCCCGTCGTGCAGGCGGGAGCAGAGGTCTGGCTCACCTGGGCGACCGACCACGGCTTCGGACTCGCCGACGATCCGGCGGACTCGCCGCGCTTCGACGCGGACACCGACACTCACGCTCTCGCAGTGCAGAAGCGCGAGAAGCTCGAGGCGGAGCTGGAAGAGGCCTAGGAATGGCCTTCGGAGCTTTTGGCGGTACCGCGACAGCTGTCGCTGAACCCGCGGTGCGCAAGCGCAGCAAGGTCGCCCTGATCCTGCTGCTGCCCGGCATCCTGTACCTCGGCCTGTTCTTTCTCGCGCCGCTGTTCTCCCTCGTGCTCACGTCGTTCCAGGCGCCGGTCGAGTTCGGCGACATCGGCCAGTACCAGACGGCGTTCAAGTGGGAGAACTACACGACGGTCATCTCGACCTACGGTGAGCACATCATCCGCTCGTTCATCTTCGCGGCGGTCGCCACGGTTCTCGCGCTCCTGTTCAGCTTTCCGATCGCCTACTTCATCGGCGTGACGCTGCGGCGTTTTCCGCTCGTGCAGGCGCTCGCACTGACCCTCGTCATCGCACCGTTCTTCATCAGCTTCCTGCTCCGCACGCTCGCCTGGAAGCAGCTGCTGTCGGACGAGAGCCCCTTCGTGTCGTTCCTCAAC
>Ga0247735_1000456_pt1 | contig 16009 bp, 15 predicted proteins | sample UWRJL178409R2_FD_180934 | JGI IMG/M metagenome (GOLD analysis project Ga0247735, IMG submission 180934) | Plant litter microbial communities from Arlington Agricultural Research Station in Wisconsin, United States - UWRJ-L178-409R-2 | ecosystem: Environmental > Terrestrial > Plant litter >... | reverse complement strand
GATCCAGCCGCCGATCGATCCGTTCCCTGCGGGATGGGATCTGACCCAGATGGACGTCAGCGTCGGCGCGGCGAAATACGATCTGTATCTCGAACTGGAGGAGCGTCCCGAAGGCGGGATGCTCGGGCGAATCCTGTATTCGACCGAATTGTTCGACGCCACCACGATCCGCCGCATGGCCGACCATTGGGTGCGGCTGCTGGAAGGCGTCGCTGCCGATCCCGACACGCCGCTCGCCAAGCTGCCGATGCTCGCGGCGGACGAGCAGGACCGGCTCGCCGCCGAGTGGAACCAGACGACGCGCGACCTGCCCTATGCGAGCGTGGTCGATTGGGTGGCGGCGAAGGCCGCCGCCGAGCCGGACACGGTGGTGATCGAGCAGGCCGGCGAAGGCTGGACCTATGCCGAACTCGCGCGCTCATCGGATGCCATCGCCGCCGAACTGGTGTCGCGCGGCGTTGGGCCGGGCGCGTTGGTCGGGCTGTCGCTCGAACGCACGCCATATATGATCGCGGCGATGCTCGGCGTGGTGAAGGCGGGTGCGGCGTATCTGCCGCTCGACCCGGGCTTCCCGCAGGCGCGGCTGGCGATGATCGTCGAAAGCGCCGAGCCGGTGCTGATCCTCGTCGAACCCACCACCGAACAGGCGCTGCCGCAGGATGCCGCGCCGCTGGTGCGGCTCGACCGGCACTGGCCGCACCGCGCGTTCACGGCGCCTGCGATCGATCCCGAAGCGCCGGCCTATGTGCTGTATACGTCGGGGTCTACCGGCAAGCCCAAGGGCGTCGAGATCCCGCATGCCGCCTTGGTCAATTTCCTCGTCGGCATGGAGGACAGCCTTGGGCTGGCACCGCGCCAGTCGATCCTCGCGATCACCACTTTGTCGTTCGACATCGCTGAGCTGGAAATCTGGCTGCCGCTGGTGACGGGGGGCAAGGTCCACCTCGCGACGCGCGAGACCGCGACCGACATGATCGCGCTCGCCGAGGATGTCGCGCGGCTCAAGCCCGATATCCTTCAGGCGACCCCGGCGACCTGGCGCGGGCTGATCGAGGCGGGCTGGGAAGGCTCATCCACCCTCACCGCTTTGTGCGGCGGCGAGAAATTGCCGCGTGCGCTTGCCGACCAGTTGCTGCCGCGTGTCGGCGCTTTGTGGAACATGTACGGGCCGACCGAGACGACGATCTGGTCGACGGTCGCCAGGGTCGAGCACGGCCCGATCACGATCGGCCGGCCGATCGCCAACACGACGATCCGAATCCTCGACCAGAACGGCAACGATCGCCCGCTCGGCGCGGTCGGCGAATTGTGCATCGGCGGGCGTGGCGTCGCGATCGGCTATCGCGGGCGACCCGATCTCACCCAAGACAAGTTCATCGATCATGCCGGCGAGCGGCTGTACAAGACCGGCGACCTTGCGCGCTGGCGGCCCGACGGGATGCTCGAATGCCTCGGCCGCACCGATCATGAGGAGAAGATTCGCGGCTTCCGCGTCGCGATCGAAGAAGTCGAAGGCGCGCTGGCGGCGCTGCCCGGCGTCTCGGCGGCGGTGGTGAAGGCATGGCCCGATCCCAGCGGCGAACGGGCGTTGGTCGGCTATCTGGTCGGCACCGGCGAGGTCGCGGAGTGGCGCGAACTGCTCGGCGCCACGCTGCCCGATTATATGATCCCGACGCGGTTCGTGGTGCTGGACGAGCTGCCGCAGACCCCCAACGGCAAGATCGATCGCAACGCGCTGCCCGAACCGGGCAAAGCCTCGATCACCGACGACGCGCCGCTGGAAACGCCCGCGCAAGAGAAACTCGCCGCGATCTGGAGCGACGTGCTCAAGGCGGACGTGACATCGCGCAACGCCGATTTCTTCGATCTCGGCGGGCATTCGCTGCTGATCGCGCGGCTGATCCGGCGGATTGCCAAGGATTACGGCGTCAAGCTGCCGATGGCGGCGCTGTTCCAGGCGCCGCGTCTTGCCGACATGGCCGAGATCATCGCCGGCGGCAAAGGCATCGAGAACCCGGCGGTCGCGCAGATCCAACCGAACGGATCGCAGCCGCCGATCCTCTGGCTCGACGGCGGCTCAACGTTCCGCCCGCTCGCCGAGCGGCTCGGACGCGACCAGCCGTTCTATGGTGTCTCGACCGCCGCGATCATCGAGGCGGCGGGCGGCACGCCGAGCAAGGATTTCCGCAAGACCGCCGACCTCATCATCGCCGCGCTGCGCCAGATCCAGCCGAACGGGCCGTACCGGATCGGCGGCTGGTGTACCTCGGGCATCCTCGCCTACGCGGTGGCGACGCAGTTGGAAGCGGCGGGCGACGAGGTGCGGTTGCTGATGCTCGCGCATCCGTTCCATCCAGTGCGGGCGCGGCAGGTTGGCGCGGCGCGGTTCTTCCTCAGCAAGTTCAAATACCATCTCGACAAGACGTTCGCGCAGCCCAAGGGCAAGCGCTGGCATTATTTCGTCGATCGCCTGCGCGGCCTCTCCGACGCGGCGGCACTGGCGGGCGGGCGCGAGGCGGTGTTGCAGCCGAAGATCCAGTCGCGGCTCGATTACGCCGCGAGCCACTACACGCCGCCGGCGTATCATGGCGACGTGATCCTGTTCCAGCCCGACGACCATCCCGGCGTACTCGATTTCGTAGAGGATTGGCGCGCGCAGGTGCGGGGCCAGTTCGACGCGCACATCATCCCGGGCGGGCACCGCACGATGCTCGAACCGCCCAACGTCGATGTGTTCGCCGATCTGCTGCGCGCACGGCTGGCGCGGGCGAATGCCGAGGCGGCGCTCCAGCGCAGCGCCTGAGCGGGTGGCGGCCGCCGATCTTCACTTCGGCAGCCTTGATGTCGGCGAGGATGAGGTCGAGCGGCTGGCGGTGCTGCTCGATCCGGCCGAGCGGGCACGCGCGGCGCGCTTTGCGTTCGCGCGCGACCGGCGGCGCTTCATCGTGCGGCGCGCGCGATTGCGCGCGGTGCTGGCAGAGGCGACGGGGGTGGCAGCGGAGCGTCTCGTTTACACCGAGAATGCCCATGGCAAGCCGGCGCTGGCGGGTGGACCGAAGTTCAGCGCCTCGCACTCGCATGAGCTGTGGGCCGTGGCGGTGTCCGATCGCGAACTGGGCGTGGACCTGGAATATCACCAGCCCGGCATCGAATGGCGCGATCTGGCGGCGGGGCTGTTCGGAGCGGGCGAATGCGCGGCGCTTGATGCGCTTGCGGAGGATGACGTGGTGCGCGGCTTTTTCGATTGCTGGGCGCGCAAGGAGGCGTTCGTCAAGGCCATCGGGATGGGGCTGTCGTATCCGCTAGACGCGTTCGCGGTTTCGGTCACGCCCGAGGCGCGGTTGCTCGCGGGGGCGGACGGGTGGCGTATCGCGAAGGTGGCATTGGCGGAAGGCTATTCGGGGGCGCTGGTGGTTGCGGATGACGGCGCGCCGATCGAGATCGTAACACGCCCTTCCTCCACCTCCGTTCGCCCTGAGCGCAGTCGAAGGGTGTGCCACCAGCGCGGCGCTTTGGGGCACGTGCTTCGACAGGCTCAGCACGAACGGGGTGGGTTGCGTTCATACCCGGGCAGTCGCGTAAACGAGATCTATCTTCCCCTCCACCCGTTCGCCCCGAGCGACGTCGAGGGGCACGCGATACGCATGGTGTCTCGACTTCGCTCGACACGAACGGTTGGCGGGTGGACGCTTACGCCACCTCTTCGACCTGCGGCAGATAATCGCCATATCCTTGCGCGACCATGTCGTCGCGGTGGACGAAGCGGAGCGACGCGGAGTTGATGCAGTAGCGCAGGCCGCCGCGATCGCGCGGGCCGTCCTCGAAGACGTGGCCGAGGTGGCTGTCACCGTGCGCCGAGCGGACTTCGGTGCGGACCATGCCGTGCGTGGCGTCGCGCAGCTCGGCGACGTTGGCGGGTTCGATCGGCTTGGTGAAGCTCGGCCAGCCGCAGCCGGATTCGAACTTGTCCGACGACGCGAACAGCGGCTCGCCCGAGACGATGTCGACGTAGATGCCCGGCTCCTTGTTGTAGAGCAACGGGCCGGTGCCGGGGCGTTCGGTGCCCGATTGCTGGGTCACGCGGAACTGCTCGGGCGTTAGCGCCGCGACGGCGGCGTCGGTCTTTTCATAACGTGCCATGATGAATCTCCGTTCGCCGCCGAATATAGGGCGCGGTCAGGCCGGCTTCCAGTCGAACGGAAGCGGCGCCTCGCGGAAGGCGAAACGGTCGAGATGGCGGGCGACCGCGCCCTTCAACCCTTCGAGCTGTTCGTCCGAACTGGCGTCGATCCGCACGTCGAGGCCGGCGTCGCGCGCGTCGAACGTCACCAGCGCATCGGCCGGCCAGTCGGCGCCACGCGCATCCTTGGGGAAGACGATCGTGCCGTGTTCGGGGGTGAATTCGACCGCGAGATTGTGTTGCCAGTGTTTGCAGAGTTGCTGGAGGTATTTGCTCGCGCTGTCGGTCGGCACGGTAGCGGTTGCGCTGATGGTCATGGGTGTATCCTTTCCCGCCGGGGCGTCATGCCCCGGCGTAACGATCGCGAGCCGCTTGCGCAGCATCTGCAACCGGGTCATTTTTAGAGGCGCTCGATCTTCTGCGCGGCCTCGTCGAGCAGCGCGGTGATGCGGTGGAGCGTCTCGGTATCGACGTCTTCCGCCGTCAGCCGGTTCTGCAAGGCCATGCGGAGATTGCCCATCGCCCGGCGGATCGGCGCGCCATCGGTGCGCGCGCTGTGCTTGCCGACTTCGGCGAGCCGCGCGAACAGGATTTCGACCAGCTCGGCGTTCTCGGCGAGATGGGCGGTGCCCGCCTCGGTGGCGGTGAACAGCTTCTTGGCGCCCTCGCTCTTGCCGGCTTCGATCAGCCCCATGTCGTCGAGCAGCGTCAGCGTTGGATAGACCACGCCGGGGCTGGGCGCATAGGCGCCGCCGGTGAGTTCCTCGATCTGACGGATCAGATCATAGCCGTGGCGCGGCGTGTCGGCGATCAGCTTGAGCAGTACGAGCTTGAGCTCGCCGCCGTCGAACATGCGGCGCGCACGCCCGCCGCCCGGTCCGCCGCGGCCTTCGCCCCAGCCGCCGCCGAATCCACCCCGGCCCATGCCGTGGTGATGATGATGGCCGTGGCCAAAGCCACCAGCCCGTTTGTTAAAACCAAACATATCGTTCCTTTTCTATAACACGATGGCACTAAGATATATCTTGAGTCGTTTTACGCAAGAGCCGTCGTGCATTTTTTTCCGCGCGCCCTATCTTGGGCGCATGGCCGACCTCTTCGCCGCTTATGATCCCCCCGCCAGCACGGAGGTGCCCGACACCGCGCCGCTCGCCGACCGGCTGCGTCCGCGGCGGCTGGCGGATGTCGTCGGACAGGATCACCTCACCGGCCCCGAAGGCGCGATCGGGCGGATGGTCGCGGCGGGGCGGCTCTCGTCGATGATTTTGTGGGGGCCGCCCGGCACCGGCAAGACGACGATCGCGCGGCTGCTCGCCGATGCGGTGGGATTGCGCTTCGTCGCGATCTCGGCGGTGTTTTCGGGCGTCGCCGATCTCAAGAAGGCGTTCGCCGAGGCGCGCGACCATGCCCGGATCGGCAAACGCACTTTGCTGTTCGTGGACGAGATCCACCGCTTCAACCGTGCACAGCAGGATGGCTTCCTGCCCTATGTCGAGGACGGCACGGTCACTCTGGTCGGCGCGACGACCGAGAATCCGTCGTTCGAACTCAACGCCGCCTTGCTCAGCCGCGCTCAGGTGCTGATCCTGCGCCGGCTCGACGCCGCAGCGCTGGAGTTGCTGCTGTCGCGCGGTGAGGCGCTGGAGGAACGGCCCCTGCCCCTCACGCCCGAGGCGCGCGAGGCGATCGTCGCGAGCGCGGACGGCGACGGGCGCTTCCTGCTCAACCAGGCGGAGACGCTGTTCTCGGTCGATCTGCCCGAACCGCTCGACGCGGCCGGGCTGTCGGCGTTCCTGCAACGTCGTGTCGCGGTGTACGACAAGGATCGCGAGGGGCATTACAACCTCATCTCCGCGCTGCATAAATCGTTGCGCGGCAGCGACCCGCAAGCGGCGCTCTATTATCTCGCGCGGATGCTGACCGCCGGTGAGGAGCCGCTCTACGTGTTGCGGCGGATCGTAAGGTTCGCGTCGGAGGATATCGGGCTCGCCGATTCGAACGCGCTGGTGGTGTGCCTCGCCGCCAAGGATTCGTATGAGTTCCTCGGCAGTCCCGAGGGTGAACTCGCGATCGCGCAGGCGTGCCTGTATTGCGCGACCGCGCCCAAATCCAACGCGGCCTATACCGCGCAGAAGGCGGCGTGGCGGGTGGCGAAGGAGACCGGCTCGTTGATGCCGCCGCAGAACATCCTCAACGCGCCAACCAAGCTGATGAAGGACATCGGCTACGGCAAGGATTACGCATACGATCATGATACCGACGCGGGCTATTCGGGTGCCAATTACTGGCCCGAGGAGATGGCGCCGCAGACCTTCTACACGCCGACCGATCGCGGTCTGGAAAAGCGCATCGCCGAGCGGATGGCGTGGTGGGCGGAGTTGAAGGGCAAGCCGTGAACGTCGCCCCGGCGCAGGCCGGGGCCGTTGGGTTTGGGGCACCCGGTTCGGCAAGTTACGCAGCGGCCCCGGCCTTCGCCGGGGTGACGGGAGACGGGCATGTTCGATAGCTGGGAGCAGGTCGTGGCGTTCGCGTTGACTTTGCCCGACAGCTATATGGACCCGTATTACGGCACACCCTGCCCCAAGGTGAACAAGAAGGCGTTCGTGTCGCCGGGGCAGGAGGCGGGGAGCTTTCACGTCCCCAGCCCGCACGACGAGAAAGCGGTGCTGCTCGAAACCGATCCCGAGACGTTCTGGCAGACCAGACATTACGAGGGCTGGCCGGGGCTGCTGGTGCGCTACGGCAGCGCAGATCCCGAGCGTGTCGCCACCGTCATTCGCCGCGCGTGGTGGGACAAGGCGAGCAAGGCGCAGCGCAAGGGCTTCGGGGCGCGGCCTTGAGTCCCATTCGTCATGCCAGCGTGCGCGATCTTCGCGGAGGCCGCCACAGGCGCATTTTATCATGTTTTCCCGCGAAAGCGGGAACCCAGAGCCAAGCAAACAACGGTCTACAGCTCTTGAGACTCTGGACTCCCGCGTGCGCGGGAGAACAGGAAAGGGCTTTCGCACACATCTCGCGTGCGGTTGGGTGACGTAAGAGCGTGAGCCATTTCAGCAAATTCGCTGCGATCGACTGGTCGGGCGCGAAGGGTGCGCGGCATCCTGGTATCGCGCTGGCGGTGTGCGAGTGTGGCGATGCCGCGCCGGTGCTGGTCGATCCGCCGGGCGGCGCGTGGTCGCGCACGGAGATTCTCGCGTGGCTGAAGGCGCATGCCGACGAGCCGATGCTGGTCGGCTTCGATTTCAGCTTCGCGCCGCCCTTCCTCGAACGTGGCGCCTATCTGCCGGGCGAGGATACGCCGGTCACCGCGCGCGCGTTCTGGGGCTATGTCGATTCGCACAGCCCCGATGCGGATCTCGGCGCGGCCTCGTTCCTCGAAAGCCGGCGCGGCACGCATTTCTATCTCGGCGCGGCGGATGGGCCGAAGGCGGGCTTCCTCCACCACCGCCGCTGCGAGATGGCGTATAAGGCGCAAGGCGGCGGCAAGCTCTCGACGCTGTACGATGCGATCGGCGCGTCTCAGGTCGCAAAGGCGAGTTTCGCCGGGATGCGGTTGCTCCACCATCTCGGCCCTGCCGTTCCGGTGTGGCCGTTCGATCCGGTGCCCGCCAGCGGCGCGCTCGTCGTCGAAATCTACACGACGATCGCGGCGCGCGCGGCGGGTATGCGGAAAGGGCTGAGCAAGCTGCGTGATGGCGCGGCGCTCGATACGGCGCTGGCCGCTACCGGGTCACGCCCGCACGCGGCGCTCACGCGCTATACCGATCATGCCACCGATGCGATTCTCGCGTCGGCGTGGCTGCGCCTGCAGGCCGGGCGTGCGGAGCTGTGGACGCCGCCCGCGCTCACCCCCGCGATCGCGCGCACCGAGGGCTGGACGTTCGGGGTCGGCTGAACGCGTCAAAACGCCGGCAGGACGGCGCCCTTATAGTGCGTCTTGATGAAGTCGCGCGTCGCCGGGCTGCGCAAAGCCGCGATCAGCTTGACGACGCGCGGGTCTTTGTCCTCACCGGCGCGGCCCACGACGAAATTGACGTAGGGCGAGTTGGCATCCTCGATCACCAGCGCGTCGCGCACCGGGTTGAGCTTGGCGTCGAGCGCGTAATTGGTGTTGATGAGCGCGAGATCGACCTGATCGAGCACACGCGGCAGCGTCGCCGATTCGAGTTCCTTGAACTGCAAGTTCTTGGGATTGGCGACGATATCGCGGAGCGTCGCGAGCGGATCGGCCGGGTTGCGCAGCCGCACCAGCCCGGCCCTCTGGAGCAGCAGCAGCGCGCGGCCGCCGTTGCTCGCCTCGTTGGGGATCGCCACGGTCGCCCCCTGCGGCAGCGCGGCGAGCGTCTTCCACTTGTGCGAATAGCCGCCGAGCGGTTCGACGTGGATGCCGGCATAGGGAACGAGATGCGTGCCGCGCGCGGCGTTGAACGTATCGAGATAAGGTTTGGTCTGGAAATAGTTCACGTCGATCTGCTTCTGATCGACCTGGAGATTGGGCTGCACATAATCGTTGAACACGCGGATCTGGAGATCGACGCCCTCCTTCGCCAGCGCGGGCTTCACCGATACGAGGATCTCGGCGTGCGGCACGGCGGTCGCGGCGACGGTCAGCGTCTTGCCGTCGTGGGACGCGCCGCCCGAGCAGGCGGCGGCGAGCAGCGGCAGGAGCAGAAACAGGCGGCGGTTCATCGGATGGTCCCTCAACGATGCGTGACATGGCGGGCGAGACGGTCGCCGGCGAACTGGATGATCTGGACGAGCAGAACCAGCAGCACGACGGTCACGATCATCACGTCGGTCTGGAAGCGCTGATAGCCGAAGCGGATGGCGAGATCGCCGAGGCCCCCTGCCCCGACCACGCCCGCCATCGCGGTGAACGAGACCAAAGCGACAGCAGTGACGGTCGCGCCCGAGACGAGGCCGGGCAGCGCCTCGGGGATCAGCGCGCCGGTGACGATCTGGCGCGTGGTCGCGCCCATCGCCTGCGCCGCCTCGATCGTGGTGCGATCGACCTCTTTCAGCGCGCTTTCGACCAGCCGCGCGTAGAACGGCGCTGCGCCCACCACGAGCGGCGGGATCGCGCCGACCACGCCGAGCGAAGTGCCGACCAGCGCCACCGTCAGCGGGATCATCACGATCAGCAGGATGACGAACGGCACCGAACGCAGGATGTTGACGATCGTGCCGAGCACGAGATTGACGGCGCGGTTGCGCGAAATCTGCCGTTTTCCGGTCAGGTACAGCAGCACGCCGAGCGGCAGGCCGACCAGCACGGTCAGCAGCAGCGAGCCGCCGAGCATCGCCAGCGTGTCGCGGCAGGCGGTGGCGATGTCGCTCCAGTCGACGTTGGCGAACCAGCCGCTCATGCGCCCACCCCCGCGAGCATGCGCCGGGTGGCGGGGTGCGCGGCGCCCGCGAAGATATCGGCGACGCGGCCGGTCTCGACGATCTCGCCGCGATCGAGCACGGCGACGCGATCGCACACCGCGCGCACGACATCCATCTCGTGGGTGATGAGCAGGATCGTCAGCCCGAGATCCTGGTTGAGCGACCGCAGCAGATCGAGCACGCTGCGCGTCGTCTCGGGATCGAGCGCGCTGGTCGCCTCATCGCAGAGCAGGATATCGGGATCGGTGGCGAGCGCGCGGGCGATGCCGATGCGCTGCTTCTGCCCGCCGGAAAGCTGGGCGGGGTATTTGCCGGCATGGTCGGTCAGGCCGACGCGGTCGAGCAACGCCGCCACCTTCGCCGAGCGTTCGGCACGCGGCATGCCGGCGAGCTTGAGCGGAAAGGCGACATTGTCCGCGACGGTGCGCGACGAGAGCAGCCCGAAATTCTGGAAGATCATGCCGATCCGCCGCCGCAGCGCGCGCAAGTCCGCCGGCGACAGCCCGGCGAGGTCGACGCCCTCAACGCGCACGCGCCCCGCGCTTGGCACTTCCAGCGCGTTGACGAGGCGGATCAGCGTCGACTTGCCCGCGCCCGACGCGCCGATCACGCCGAACACCTCGCCGCGCGCGACCTCCAGCGACACGCCGTTCAGCGCCGCCACGTTCGATCCGGCGTAGCGTTTGTGGACCTGATCGAGCGCGATCATGGTCGCCGCTTCCGGTGGCGATGCGGATCGGATGGAAGGGTCGGAGCGAGGCAGAAAATCAGTCATTACACAGCGGCGCAGTAGAGATTGATCCGGGCGCAGGCCAGATGGATTTGCCTTACCGCGCCAAAGCGGCACACCGCTTTAGCGAATATCAACAGCGCTTGAGCAATCCCCGTTCATGCCGTGCGCGCTGCTCAGCAATCTCGCGGTGTTCTGCAATGATTACGGCTATTTGCAGGTGCCGTTCAAGTTTCGCGGCGAGGCGCCCCGGAGTCATCACGCCAACGCACTCTGCGGTCTTTGACCGCAGAGTGCGCTATCACCGGGCGAGCCCAGCTTGCGCGGGGTGACAATGGAAGGGAGACTTCGTCACCCTTTTCATCACCCCGCGTGAAGGATCAGCCGACGATTTCTTCCGGCTTGAAGAAGAACGCGATCTCGGTGGCAGCGTTCTCGTCGCTGTCCGAACCGTGGACCGAGTTCGCTTCGATCGACTCGGCGAGTTCCTTGCGGATCGTGCCGGCGTCGGCGTTGGCGGGGTTGGTCGCGCCCATGATGTCGCGGTTGCGCTGCACGGCGTTCTCGCCTTCGAGCACCTGCACGACGACGGGGCCGGAGATCATGAACGTCACCAGATCGTTGAAGAACGGGCGCTCGCGGTGGACGCCGTAGAATTCCTCGGCCTGCTCGCGGCTCATGTGGATGCGCTTCGAGGCGACGACGCGCAGGCCGGCTTCCTCCAGCATCTTGGTGACGGCGCCGGTCAGGTTGCGGCGGGTGGCGTCGGGCTTGATGATCGAGAAAGTGCGGTTCGCGGCCATGACCGTGAAGCTCCTGTGTTTGAATAGCGGGAAGTCGCGGCTCCCTAGTCGCGCGGGGAAACCAACGCAAGGCTGCGCTTTACGCGGCCTGTTCCCAGCGGCCCGAGTCGTTCTGCTTCCAATAGCGTCGTTCGACCCCGGCATGGTCGCCGAGCGCGCGCCAGGCGGCGCGCGCCTCGACGATGCGGTCCTCATCGAAGAAGTGGAAGGCGCGCTCGAACCCGAGCGCAGCGTCGCGCCATACGCCGTCCACGATCGCGACGTTGCGCGCGGCATTGGCGGGTTCGGGCGCGGGGGCGATCAGCACCGGCTGCGCGGTATCATCGCCCGCGCCGGCCTGCGCGTGCGGCAGGAAGCTTTCGGGCGTATAGGTCCACATCACCCGGTCGAGCGCGGCGCGCTGCGCCTCGCTGTCGGAGACGATCAGCAGCCGGCCGCCGCTCGCCAGCACCTTCTCCGCGATCTGCGGCAGCGCGCGTTCCAGCGGGGTGACGGTGAGATGGTAGAAATCGACCTTCACATCGGCTCCGTCGCCCCGGCGCGGGCCGGGGCCGCTGGGTTTTGAGGCGACCGGCTCGTGTCATCACATAGCGGCCCCGGCCCGCGCCGGGGCGACGCATTACGCTTCAAAGTTATCTGCAACGAAGCGGTCGAGCAGCCGCACGCCGTACCCGGTCGCGCCCTTGTCAAAGGTTGCGCCGGCCTTGTCGGCCCACACCATGCCGGCGATGTCGAGGTGCGACCAGCGCACGCCGGCATCGATATAGCGCTGGATGAACTGCGCGGCGGTGATCGAGCCGCCACCGCGCGGGCCGACGTTCTTCATGTCGGCGATCGGCGAGTCGATCAGCTTGTTGTACGCATCGCTGAGCGGGAAGCGCCACAGCAGGTCGCCCGAGGCCTTGCCGGCGGCGAGCAACTGATCGGCCAGCGTATCGTCGTTGGCGAAGCAGCCGGCATGTTCGGTGCCGAGGCTGACGATGATCGCGCCGGTCAGCGTGGCGAGATCGACGATCGTCTTGGGCCGGTGGGTGCGCTGCACCCAGGTCAGCACGTCGCACAGGACCAGCCGCCCCTCGGCATCGGTGTTGATGACCTCGATCGTCTGCCCCGACATCGAGGTTACCACGTCACCGGGGCGCTGCGCGGCGGCATCGGGCATGTTCTCGACGAGGCCGCAGACGCCGATCACATTGGCCTTGGCCTTGCGCAAAGCCAGCGTCTTCATCGCGCCGACGACCGCGCCCGCGCCGCCCATGTCCCACTTCATGTCTTCCATGCCCGCGCCGGGCTTGATCGAGATGCCGCCGGTATCGAAGGTCACGCCCTTGCCGACCAAAGCGAGCGCGGGATCGCCGTCCCCCGCCCCGTTCCACTTGAGCGCGAGCAGTTTCGCCTCGCGCACCGAGCCCTGGCTGACGCCGAGCAGGGCGCCCATGCCGAGTTCGGTCATCTCGGGCTCACCGAGCACGGTGACGTCTAGGCCGAGACCTTCCACCGACGCGAGCACGCGATCGACGAAGCTTTCCGGGTAGATGATGTTGGCCGGCTCGGCGACCAATGTGCGGGTGAGGTCCAGCCCCTGAGTCACCGCATCCTGCCGTGCCCAGGCGGCGGTGGTGCCATCCGGCGCGTTGTGCAGCGTGATCGCGGCGAGCGTCGGCTTGGCCTTTTCGCTGAGCTTGGTGCGGTACACGTCGAATCGCCACGCGCGCTGCGCCGCCGCCGCGGCGAACCGCGCCGCTGCAATCGCGGTCGGTGCCGAACCGCCGAGATCGACCGAGACGTGAGTCACGCCCGAGGTCAGCAGCTTGCCGGTCAATGCGCCGCCAGCGCGCTCGTAATCGGTCTCGCCGCCGGCGCCCACGCCGAGCAACAGCACGCGCCGAGCTTCGCTGCCCGCAGCCACGAACAGCTCGACGACACCGCCCGCCTCACCTTCGAACCGGCTGGCGCGCGCCGTCGCCTGCGCAAGCGCGATCGCCGCCGCATCGAGCGCTGGCGAGGCGAGCCGCGCGAGCGCGTCCTTCTCGACCGTGAGGGCGAGCGGCATGGCGGCATCGGGCGTGGCGGCGGAAAATTCGATCTTCATCGGGAATGCCCTCGGGTTCGTTCAAATGCGGTGAGTCGCGCGTATCTAGGCCAGCGGCGCGGTGCTGGCAAAGCAGCGCCGTTGCAGCATCGCCTCGCCAGTGCGATAGGGCGGCATTCAGCCACCGCCTTTCGCGCGGACACCGGGGTGCAGTGCCGACGTGAAGCGTTCCTTGTTTCTAGCCTCCTGCGTGCTGCCGTTCGCCTGTTCCGTAGGCGTGGCGCACGCGCAGGATCTCCAGACCCCCGATGTCGCGCTGCCGCCGCCCTCCTCGGCTCCGGCCGCCGGCGACGATCAGGTGCAGTTCAGCGCCGATTCGCTCGATTACGAGGTGAATGGCGAGACGGTCACCGCGACCGGCGACGTCCGCATGTACCGCTCGGGCGACCGGCTGCGCGCCGACAAGGTGGTGTGGAACCGCAAGACCGGCAAGGTGATGGCGAACGGCAGCATCGTCGTCACCAATCCCGGCGGCGATACCGCTTATGGCGATTCGATCGAACTGACCGACGCGCTGAAAGACGGCATGATCGACAATATGCTGATCGTGCTGGAACACGGCGGCCGGCTTGCCGCGCGCAAGGGCACACGCGCGCTCGACGAAACCGTGACGATGGAAGACGCGGCCTATACCCCGTGTGCGGTGGCGACCGCGATCGGCTGCCCCAAGGAACCGTCGTGGAAGATCACGGCTGTGCGCGTCACCTACCGGCCCGACAAGCAGCGCATCTATTACAAGGGCGCGCGGATCAACCTGTTCGGCTTGCCGACGCTGCCGCTGCCAGCCTTCTCCAACCCCGTCGGCGGCGGCAACCAGAGCGGTCTGCTCGGCCCGGATTTCCGCTACGACCGGGTCAACGGCTTCGAGTTCGCGCAGCCTTATAACGTCGCGCTCGGCCCGAACCGCAGCCTGATCGTCACGCCGATGCTGTTCACCGCGACGGCGCCGATGCTGAAGACCGATTTCAGCGCGCTGACCGACCACGGCGCGTACCGGATCGGCGGCTATGTGACGGCCAGCCGCCGCAGCGACGATCTCCAGTCGGCGACGCCGGTGCCGACCGAGAACGCGCTGCGCGGCTACGTCGACGGCGTCGCACGCTTCCAGCTCAGCCCGAACTGGAGCCTCAGCGGCTCGCTGCGCTACGCCAGCGACAAGACCTTCCTGCGGCGCTACGACATCTCGCGCGACGCGCGGCTGCGCTCGAACGTCAGCCTCGAACGGATCAGCCAGAACGCCTATTTCGCGATCAACGGCTGGTACGTGCAGACGCTCCGCGTCAACGATAGGCAGGGCTTGCAGCCGATCGCGCTGCCCGAGATCGACTGGCGCTACCGCTTCGATGACGGCATCCTTGGCGGCAAGGTGCAGTTGCAGGCGAACAGCCTCGCGATCTCGCGCACCGCCGGCCAGGACACGCAGCGCGCCTTCGCCAGCTTCAAATGGGATCTGCGCCGGCTGACACCGTGGGGCCAGGAAGTGACCTTCACCGCGTTCGGCCGCGGCGACGTCTATCACGCGAGCGACGTGGGTTCGACCGGCGTGGCCAGCTATCGCGGCCTCGACGGCTGGCAGACTCGTGCGATCGGTGCGCTGGCGGTGGATGTGAAATGGCCGTTCATCGGCACGTTCCTCAGCGGCACGCAGCGTTTCACGCCGCGCGTGCAGATCGTCGCCTCACCGCACATCGCCAACATCGACATCCCCAACGAGGATGCGCGCGCAATCGATCTCGAAGATTCGAACCTGTTCGCGCTCAACCGCTTCCCCGGTTACGATCGGTTCGAGGATTCGAGCCGGGTCACTTACGGGGCGGACTGGGCGGTCGACCTGCCCGGCATCTCGGTCAACGCCACGATCGGCCAGAGCTACCGGCTCGACAGCCGGCCGAGCCTGTTCCTCAACGGCACCGGCCTGACCGACCGCTTCTCCGACATTGTCGGCCGCACCGAAATCCGTTTCCACGACTTCGTTTCTCTGACTCACCGCTACCGGCTCGACAAGGACACGCTGACGGTACGCCGCAACGAGCTCGACGCGACGATCGGCTCGCGCAGCACCTATCTGCTGCTCGGCTACCTCCGCCTCAACCGGGACATCACCCCGATCCTCGAGGATCTTCAGGATCGCGAGGAAGCGCGGATCGGCGGGCGCGTGCAGATCAGGCGCTTCTGGTCAGTGTTCGGATCGACCGTGATCGACCTGACCGATCGCGCGGAAGATCCTCTTTCGATCGCCGACGGCTTCAGCCCCGTGCGCCACCGGCTCGGCGTCCAATATGAGGACGATTGCCTCCGCCTCGGGGTGACGTGGAAACGCGATTACCAGAACACCGGCGATGCGCAGCGCGGCAACAGTTACCTGTTGACGCTGGCGTTCAAGAATCTTGGCCGCTAAGCGGTGGTTCAGGTGCGTACCGGCATTTCGGGGTACGTTCGGGGTTGCGCGGCCACGCGCGGATGGGATTTTTGACCACGTGAAGATGATGTCGATAAAGTCAAAGTCGGTCGGGGTTGCCCGGTTCGGCCGCATCCTGGCTCTTGCCGGCACCGGCCTCGCGGCGGTGTCGATGACGGCATCCTCGATCGCGCAGACGGTGAGCGACGACAGCACGCCGCAGACTTCGCTCGACCTTCCCAACAACCTCCAGATCTTCGGCAAGGTCGATCCGAACGTCCGCAAGGCGACGGCGATCGTCAACGACAGCGTCATCACCGGCACCGATGTCGACCAGCGTGTCGGGCTCATCATGGCGGCGAACCAGCTCAACCTCAGCGCGGAGGACAAGGAACGCCTGAAGCTCCAGGTGCTGCGC
>Ga0247735_1000455_pt1 | contig 16022 bp, 16 predicted proteins | sample UWRJL178409R2_FD_180934 | JGI IMG/M metagenome (GOLD analysis project Ga0247735, IMG submission 180934) | Plant litter microbial communities from Arlington Agricultural Research Station in Wisconsin, United States - UWRJ-L178-409R-2 | ecosystem: Environmental > Terrestrial > Plant litter >... | reverse complement strand
TAAGTATTCAATCAACTGAACGAATAATTAGATCGCCACGCTCCGTTGCACTGCGCTCGCGATGACGATGACGGGTACAGTATGTTACCACTGCTTTCTTCACTTGCCGTCTTTGCGAGGCACGAAGCAATCTTTTTAAGATAAATAGGGATTTCTCCTATCGTCGAAATGGAAGAACGCGGCTGTTCCATTCCGAACGCAGTGGAGCGAAGTTGAGGAATCTCAATTAACTATTAAATTATAGAAATGAATAATTAGATCGCCGCGCTCCGTTGCACTGCGCTCGCGATGACGCTGACAGCACGAGTGAAGCTAAGGCCTTAAACTTCGTTGCGTTAAGCAAAATATAAGCGGAAGCGTTAAGAACGATTTGCTGTTTGAGCGTAGCGAGTTCAAATCGTTTAGCTGAAGGTTATATTTTGTAGCATAAGAAGTTAGAGCCTTGAATTTTTGGTTCTTTTGTTTCAAGACAAAAGAACATTAATTTAGTAATTACTCCTGATAAATGTAATCTTTACTTAAAACTGTATTGGATATCGACAAAACTTTTACCTTTATTAAAAATCAAACTATGAAAAACAGCAACACCACTACCTTTAAAGTAAACGAAGACGAAAACCAATTTGAACTTCACACAAAAGGCGGCACTGCCTTTTTAGAATTTATACGTGAAGGCGAAAAAATATACCTTACCCATACCGAAACTCCCGAGGCTTTGCGAGGGCAGGGCATTGCCGCCGACCTTGTAAAACAAAGCCTGCAATGCGCTAAAGATAATGGACTAACGGTAGTGCCGTCGTGTACATTTGTTGCCAATTATGTAAACGACCACCAGGAGTGGAACGAAATTTTATCTGACGGCTACAGGATGTAGGGTTTAACCCAAATTGAATTATCTTTGCGGCATGAACGAGAATTTAGACCCTACCAATAAAAATTTTAACCCGGAGGAGATTGACCTTGAGAAAAAACTCAGGCCGCTCTCCTTTGACGATTTTACCGGGCAGGACCAGGTGCTCGAAAATTTGCTGGTGTTTGTGCAGGCGGCTAACATGCGTAACGAAGCGCTGGACCATACCCTTTTTCACGGGCCACCGGGATTAGGTAAAACCACACTGGCTAACATATTGGCAAACGAGCTTGGCGTAGGCATCAAAATAACATCGGGCCCCGTGCTGGATAAGCCCGGCGACCTTGCCGGTTTGCTTACCAACCTTGACGATCGCGATATACTTTTTATAGATGAAATTCACCGCCTTAGCCCCATTGTAGAAGAGTATTTATATTCGGCTATGGAGGATTTCAGGATAGATATCATGATAGAGAGTGGCCCCAATGCACGATCGGTTCAAATAAATTTAAGCCCGTTTACACTGGTAGGCGCCACCACACGATCCGGACTGTTAACGGCTCCTATGCGTGCCCGTTTTGGTATATCGAGCCGCTTGCAATATTATACTACAGAGTTGCTAACTACCATTGTGCAGCGTAGCGCTATGATTATAAACATGCCCATAAGCATGGAAGCCGCTATAGAAATTGCCGGGCGCAGCCGTGGTACACCGCGTATTGCAAATGCATTGTTGCGCCGTGTGCGCGACTTTGCCCAGATAAAAGGCAACGGTAAGATAGATATTGAGATAGCCCGTTATTCGCTTCGTGCGCTTAATGTAGATGCACACGGCCTCGACGAAATGGATAACAAGATACTTACTACTATAATTGATAAATTTAAGGGTGGTCCCGTGGGTCTTTCTACATTGGCTACAGCTGTGTCTGAAAGTAGCGAGACTATAGAGGAAGTATATGAACCGTTCCTTATACAGGAGGGCTTTATAATGCGCACACCACGTGGCCGTGAAGTGACTGAGAAAGCTTATAAGCATTTAGGGAAGATAAAACCGGGAATACAGGGAGGGCTATTTTAAGAGATTTTCAGAATTCAGATTTTGATTGAGCTTCATGTAATAAATTTTTATACCATCATAATCCGTCACATAAAGCAATCTAATTATGATATTGCTTCATACCTCGCAATGACAGCTCCAGGGAAATAAAAGCCACAAAAAAAATATAGAGAGTGATGATAAAAGAAAAATATTATAAGCTTTTTAGCAGGGTAATTTTCCTGATGACGCAAAATAACAGATATGATTATGGTATGTCTTTACTGCTGTTTTCATACTTAATCTCGCTATATACACTCCCTTTTATTTTTCTTGTTTTAGCATTTACTAACCTTTCGGCTAAAATTGCGAGCGTCACGTTAATGGCTATTTTTGCTATTATTGTATGGTACAATTACTACAAAACAAAAAGTATACATAAAGAAGTTTACCTTGCAAACAGAAATAGAAAGGGTAGCAGATTTGCTGTGCTAAAGTATTTTGTACTCGGTTTTATATTATTTATGTTCAGTTTTATACTAATAGGGCGTGTGTTTTTTACTTAATCTGAAATCTACAATCTGAAATCTGAAACTAGATATTCGCAATTCATAAAATCCGAAGCCAAACGTTTGGGGTTTATGTCGTGCGGTATATCCAAAGCCGGTTTTTTGGAAGAAGAAGCACCACGGCTTGAACAATGGCTAAACGAAAACCGCCATGGCCAGATGCAGTATATGGAGAACCATTTCGATAAGCGCTTGGATCCAACCTTGCTGGTTGATGGTGCCAAAAGTGTGGTGTCGCTACTGCTGAATTACTACCCCGAGGAAATGCAGCCGGAAGGCACTTATAAAATATCTAAATATGCCTACGGGCAGGATTATCATTTTGTAATTAAAGAAAAGCTTAAAGAGCTGCTGCATTCTATACAGGAAAATATAGGCGAAGTAGGGGGCAGGGCATTTGTAGATTCGGCACCCATGCTCGATAAAGCCTGGGCTGCAAAAAGCGGACTCGGGTGGATAGGCAAGAACAGCAACCTACTGAGCAAACAGGTGGGCTCGTTCTTTTTTATTGCAGAGCTGGTTATAGACCTCGACCTGGAATACGACCATGCCGTAACCGACCATTGCGGCTCCTGCACCGCATGCCTTGATGCCTGCCCTACAGAAGCTATTATTGCGCCTTATGTGGTGGATGGCAGCAAATGCATATCGTACTTTACTATAGAACTTAAGGAAAACATACCCGAAAGTATGAAAGGCAGTTTTAACGACTGGGCCTTTGGTTGTGATGTGTGCCAGGACGTTTGCCCGTGGAACCGTTTTTCTAAACCGCACCGCGAACCGCTCTTTAATCCGCACCCTGACTTATTATCGCTTAACAAAAAAGATTGGGAAGAAATTACCGAAGATACTTTTAGGGCAGTTTTTAAAAACTCGGCGGTAAAGCGCACCAAGTTTGCGGGACTGACAAGAAATATAGATTTTTTGAAACCATAAACGTATTATCTATGGAATTTAAAATACCTGAAATTAAAGATCCTTTTAAGGCACTACAAATTATTAGTTTATCAATGGTAGCGCCTATAATTATTTATTGCTGCCTTTATAATGGATCTGAAAAACAAGCGAGAGAAAATTACGATAGACAGTTAGCGAGTTCTATCTCTGGAAAGATTACCAGAAAAGAGAGCGACGGTAGCAACCGCGGATTTAAATTGCACCTTAATTCGGGCACTTCCTATAAAATTGGGTTTGATATTTATGGAGAAGTGGAAGAGGGTGATTCTATTTATAAACTGCAGGGTAAGGGTTCTTTATTTGTGAAAAAAATAAATGGGGCAACTATAGCATTTGATGTAGTTGGTCACTTTGAAGATTATTTGCGTAAATAGTAATGTTGATTTTTTGAAATATTAATTATTACTCATACTCTGATTTCCACTTTATTTTCTTTGCCATTTCTTCAAAAGTAAAATCTCCGATTTCAATAATTGTACCCTCCGTATTAATATACCCGGCTCGTGTACAGTCAATAGTGTAATGGTGGCATCCTCCTTCTTCTTCATGAGGGCCCCAGGGTACTTTACTGCATTTCTCGCCTATTATTGCTTTGCCGTTGTGGAAAGAAGTTACAATTTCAAACTGCGGTTTAATAATTATATTCCCTTTGTGGTCTGCAAAGCCTAATTTTTCATTTTCATCAACTATCCTTATTTTGTTTTCCCTTAATGCATCGGGCGACGGCTCCCCATAACTCGTGTTATAAACGTTAAATAAAACTTTTTCGTTTATATCTATAGCACACCAGCCATTATTACCCTTAATCAGAAAAACAGCAAAGTAGCCATATTTCTCTTGTGTAAAACACATTAAGTATTTTGTGGTATCTAATTGCTTTACGGCTTTTCCTTTTTCGTTTACAATGTAATAAGCAGATTTATAGTCTTTACCCTCTACCTCTTTTATTTTAAATTTTTCCTGTGCCGAAGCATTTATAAAACTTAGAAGAATTAAAACGCATATTAAGTATTTCATGACTGTGGTAGTTTATCCAAATTTAAATAATTTGATTTGTTCGCAGGCAAACAGCAAAGAAGATAATTATCCAACTAACTAATTTGCAGTGTTAAATATTATTTGAGCCTATTTATATTTTATAAGAATGTATACTTTTGCCGGCTGTTAAATAAAATATATGGTAGTAAGTTTATTAATACAGTTAAAAAAGCGCCTTGTAGCCGATAATATGGTAGAAGCATCGTGTCCTAAGCGTAACAGCGTTGGGACAATGAGAATGGTTGTGTATCAAAAATATGCAACGCTATTTTTTATACCCTTCATGCCTAACGGAAAAGAGGCAGCAGCCAATTGTCTAAATTGCAATGCTGTTTATGACAAGTTAGCCTTTACTGATAGCCTAAAATAAAGTTACACAAAAATAAAAAAACTGCCATCGTGGTGGATGTACAGCGCTCTGACACTTATGGTAGCATTTGTAGCTTTTGGTTTTTATATGGTTAAAGTTGAACAAAGGGAAAGTGCACGCCTTGTACTTCAACCGGCGACACGTCATTTGTAGATTCGGCACCCATGCTCGATAAGGCCTGGGCTGCAAAGAGTGGCCTTGGGTGGATAGGCAAGAACAGCAACCTACTGAGTAAACAGGTGGGTTCTTTCTTTTTTATTGCCGAGCTGGTTATAGACCTTGACCTTGAATATGACCATGCCGTAACCGATCATTGCGGATCCTGCACTGCCTGCCTTGATGCCTGCCTTACAGAGGCTATTATTGCCCCTTATGTGGTTGATGGCAGCAAATGCATATCCTACTTTACCATGGAGCTTAAAGAAAATATTCCTAACGATATGAAAGGTAGTTTTAACGACTGGGCTTTTGGTTGCGACATTTGCCAGGACGTTTGCCCTTGGAACCGCTTCTCTAAACCGGACCGCGAGCCGCTATTTAATCCGCACCCTGACTTATTATCGCTAACCAAAAAAGACTGGGAAGAAATTACCGAAGATACTTTTAGGGCAGTCTTTAAAAACTCGGCAGTAAAACGAACCAAGTTTGAAGGGCTGACAAGGAATAGAGATTTTTTGAAATGATTTTTTCTTGGATAGTTTTTTAGTTCCTATTATTACCTTCGCAAAACAGCATTTAAATAGTTATATTGCGCGTTTTAAGTTAAAAATATTGACTTCGCCAATTCCTAAAAAGACATCGCTCTTTCTAAAAATATCGCATATTGCTAAAAATCAGAATAGTTAAGTTGTTGGAGTTTGTGGTCGCTAATTAATTGTGAAAAAAATATGGCATCAAAGTATTATTTTGCTTTGAATATTAAAAAACCTTGTTATATTTGCACCCGTATTGAGAACGCCGGTGTAGCTCAGTTGGCTAGAGCAGCTGATTTGTAATCAGCAGGTCGTGGGTTCGAGTCCCTCTATCGGCTCAATAAAAAAACCGTTTCAGGAAACTGAAGCGGTTTTGTCGTTTTATGGTATTTATTGATTATTTTTCCCTTACAATAAATAATTTCAGAGGACTGTATTCTGAGTTAAGATGTCATTACATATGCAATTTAATAAAGATGTCGAACAAATAATAGTTGGTAGTAGAGAAGTAGCTATAGGCTTAGGTGACAGTTATATTTCTTCACATCATTTTCTGTTATCAGTAGTTGGCTCTGAAAATCCGCTTCGAATTGTTTTTTCGGGCAAAAAATCAGACTTTGAAATTCTTGAAGGAAGTCTACAAAAAGAAAAATTAAATGAAGTGAATTCTAAATTTTATTTAACCAAAGAATTTGAAAGGGCACTCAAAATTTCAGGATATTATTCTAATGTATATCATGAAGACGAAATTAGGACAGAGCATATTATTTTAGCTATGTTAGCTGATAAAAGAAGCTTTGCAGGAAATTTTTATTTAACATCGGCATAACCTATACAGATTTTGAATCATATTTGATTCCTAATAAGATAAGTAAATTATTGAGGTTTATAGGGCAGAATGATTTATTGATACGTTTAGGCGTTCTAAAGTTTATAAACAGTATTTTGTAACTTGTTGATCACTGACTTCCAATAAATGAAATTAATTTTAACTTTATTTAGTTTTATATTAATTTTATTTATATTTGTTGTTATATAATTTAAGTGTTATGCAATTATCTAAACTTCCTGTTGCATGTCCCAGTTGTAGCAGCGGCCTTAATGTGTCGCAGCTTACGTGCCCGTCTTGCAGTACGCACGTGTCGGGGATGTTCTCACTGCCCGGATTGGTGCGCTTGCCCGAAGATGACCAGGCTTTTATACTGCAGTTTTTTTTAACCAGCGGCAGCCTTAAAGAGATGGCTTCGCAGCTGGGTATAAGCTACCCCACGGTGCGCAACCGCCTGGACGACCTTATAGCAAAACTAAAAACCATTTTGCCACAAGAATAAACCAACCTTACCTCATGAAAAAAAATATTATTAACCCTTTTGAAAAATTTACCGAAATCCAGCTTTTTATATTGGGCGTTGCATTAACCATTGGCGGCAGCCTGTTAAGCTATCTGCTTAAATGCCGTGTAGACGGTGTGCTGCATATAGGCGCAGGGACAAACGTAACTATAGCCCAGTCGTTTATAGATAGTGCCATAGCTACTTTTTCCCTGTTCATAGTATTCTATATGTTGGGACTCATCATTAATAAAAAAACAAGGCTTATAGATATTTTAAATACGGTGCTTATAGGGCGCAGCCCCATGTATTTGCTTACTCTGGGCAACATAAACGGTCTTATTAATACTATGGATGAGGGAGCGGCTTCGGCAAATACCGTAACTACAAATTTTTCGCTGGTAGAATATGCCGGCCTGCTATTCTTTAGCTTGTTCGCTATATGTTTTTTAGTATGGATGGTTGCCTTGCTATATAACGGCTTTAAAACAGCTACCAATTTAAAATCTACCACACATAAAATAGCATTTGGCGTAAGTATATTTTTTGCCGGCATAGTTGCCGAAATTATAGTCTATTCTATTAACTACTAATATATCATCATGAAAAAATCATTCCTCTTACTTGTCCTTCTTTTTAGTACAGTGCTTACAGCGCAGGATATTACCGGAGCATGGCATGGGCTGCTCACGTTTCCGGGCGGCAAGCTGCGTATAGATATTAACATTACAAAACCGGCTACCGGCTATGCGGCAACTATGGATAGCCCTGACCAGGGTGCGAAAGACATACCGGTTACAACTATAAATTTTGTGAGCAATACGCTTACGTTTGCCATACCTGCCGGAAAAATTGAGTATAAGGGAGAACTTATAAACGGTGAGTTTGTAGGGACTTTTACGCAAAACAACTATCCTATAGCGCTAACACTGGGCCGTAAAGAGGTTAAAGTAGCAGCACTTGTACGACCTCAGGAGCCTGTTAAGCCTTACCCGTACTATGAGGAAGCGGTAACATTTAAAAATGAAAAAGCAGGAATTACTCTTGCGGGTACACTTACATTGCCCAAAAAAGAGGGTGCCAACTATCCTGCGGTAGTATTAATAAGCGGTAGCGGCCCACAAAATCGTGACGAGGAACTTTTAGGGCATAAGCCATTCCTTGTGCTGTCAGACTATTTAACACGTAATGGTATTGCGGTATTGAGATATGACGACAGGGGTACGGCAGCATCCGGCGGGCAGTTTGAAACAGGTACAACACAGGATTTTGCTGTCGATGCCGAAGCTGCGTTTAACTACCTGCTTACCCGTAAAGAAATAAATAAAAAGAAGATAGGCCTTGCAGGGCATAGCGAGGGTGGAGTTATTGCCCCAATAGTTGCGGCTAACAACCCTAACGTGGCATTTATAGTGCTTATGGCAGGTACCGGTATACCGGGCGACGAACTATTATTACTGCAAAATTTCCTTATTAACAAAGCTGATGGTATGCCGGAAGAGGAGCTTAATAAAATGAGTGTTATCCTTAAAAACGAATATGCTGTTATAAAACAGGAAACGAATCCCGCAATGATGAAAACTAAATTAACGACTGTGTTTAATGAACAAATGAGGCCGGTGTTTATATCTAAAGGTATTCCTGTTACCCAGGTAAATGAGCTTATAACATCGCAGGTAAACGATCTTACGTCGCCGTGGTTTAGTTATTTTATACGTTATAACCCTGCGCCGGTTTTAGAGAAAGTAAAATGCCCTATACTGGCCATTAATGGCGAGAACGATTTGCAGGTGCCTTCTAAAGCTAACCTTGATGCCATAAAGCGAGCAGCAGATAAAGGCGGAAATAAAAAAGTAACTATAAAATCATTCCCGGGGTTAAATCACCTGTTCCAAACGAGTGCCACAGGGTCGCCGTCTGACTATGGCGATATCGAAGAAACTTTTGCCCCTGCTGCCTTAGCCGAGATATCCGGATGGATACTTAAGCAGGTAAAGTAATACGCAATGATTTACAAATCAAAAATAGGGGTGGGCATAGTTAGTGTGCTTGCTGTAGTATACACAGCCTGCTCGCTCCTTATGCTTTTTGATGATTCCTGGCCGGGAATAGTAGTAATAACTCCTGCTTTTGCCCTTGTGGCATACACACTCGCTACTACATACTACATAATAGAGGGCGAAACATTAAAGGTAAAATCAGGCTTGTTTTACAACAAGACTTTTAATATAAAGGCCTTCAGGAAAATTGTAAAGACCAACAGTGCTATAACTGCCCCGGCAGCATCAAATGACAGGATAGAGATTTTCTTTAATGGTTACGACAGTGTGGTTATCTCGCCAAAAGATAAAGAGGCTTTTATAAATCATTTAAAAAGTATAAACCCTGCTATTGTTTATGAGGATTAGAAAGGCACCGAACTAAAATTATGGATTATGAAAAAAGTATGCCCATCTAAAATAGGTGTCTGGCTTGTGCTAATTTTAATTACGGCAACGGTGCCGGTCTTTTATGCAGCATTTTCAAAACAGGAATATGGCGGTTTGCCTGTATTAATAATTGTAACCATTTTTGTAATACATTTAATAGCGACAACCCGCTATACAATAGGCGGAACAATGTTGCGCGTGCAAAGTGGGTTTATCATTAATAAAAAAATTGGCATTACAAGTATTAGCAATGTTGTGGAAACATATAATCCCATTAGCTCTCCGGCAGCCTCTTTAGACAGGCTCCAAATATATTATAATGATGGTACCGTTATAATTTCTCCAAAAGATAAAGCATTGTTTATTAGTCATTTGCATGCTGTAAATCCGGATATTGTTTTTGTGCCCAGAAATAAAAAAGGGTAATAGTAACGTTTTAAGCGGCTGTACATATATTTTTTTATCTTTAGGGTGTAACAAATCGGGAGGTATTTCGACTTACACATAACAAGAAACCTAATTTATGAAAAGAATAATCTGTACGCTGGCTTTAGCGTTAACCATGAGCGCTGCCCATGCCCAGAAAAGCAAAGACGTTAAGGTAAGTATAGACCTTAAAGACGTTAAAGATGATAAGGTAATGGTAACGGTTATTCCGCAACCTGTTACTACAGATGTTACTACATATTACATTCCTAAAACCGTACCGGGAACTTACAGCGTAGATAACTACGGTACATTTATAGAAGGCTTTAAAGCTTTTGATAAAAACGGTAAAGAACTTGCGGTTACTAAAGGCGATGAGAATTCGTGGAATATTGCCGGAGCTAAAAAACTGGCTAAAGTAACCTATCTTGTTAACGATAGTTATGATAACGAATCGGAAAAAGAAGATCCTATTTTCTCACCATCGGGTACTAATATTTTAGCTAACGAAAATTTTGTGCTTAACACACACGGTTTTATAGGCTATTTTAAAGATAAAACAGAGGTGCCTTATGAGGTTACCATTACACACCCGGCTACACTTTGGGGTGCTACCAGTATGGTAGATACTAATGCAGCTACAGATGTGGATGTGTTTTCAGAACCGCGCTACTCTACCCTTGTAGAGCACCCAATAATGTATTCTAAACCAGACTATACTACTTTTACTGTAGATGGTATGGAGATTCTTATAAGTGTATACTCTCCTACAGGTAAGGTTACGGCAAAAGAGATTACTCCTGCAATGGAGAAGATGATGAGGGCTCAAAAAAAATTCCTTGGCCCTATAAACAGTACTAAAAAATATGCGGTGCAAATATACCTTTCTACAGGAGGTAAAGACGATGCAACAGGTTTTGGGGCATTAGAGCACCCTACATCTACCACGGTAGTATTGCCGGAGCAAATGCCTATAGAACAACTTGAAGAAACATTAAAAGATGTAGTGTCTCACGAGTTCTTTCATATAGTAACGCCGCTAAGTATACACTCTAAAGAAATACAGTTCTTTGATTATAACAATCCTAAAATGAGTGAGCACCTTTGGATGTATGAAGGTGTAACCGAATATTTTGCTAACCTTTTTCAGGTTAATCAGGGTCTAATAGACGAGGATGCTTTTTTTACCCGTATTGCAGAGAAGATTGCCGGTGCCAAAAGGTTTGATGATACTATGCCATTTACTAAAATGAGTAAAAATGTATTAGAAGAGCCTTATAAAGCAGCTTATGTAAACGTGTATCAAAAAGGTGCGCTTATAGCAATGTGTATAGATATACAAATGCGCGAAAGTAGCAATGGGCAAAAAGGCATACTTAGCCTAATGCAGGCATTAAGCAAAGAGTATGGCAATAACAAACCGTTTAACGACGAAGATTTGTTTGCTAAAATAACATCGCTTACTTATCCTGCTGTTGGCGAATTTTTAAAAACGTATGTTGCAGGCCCTACTCCCATACCTTACGATACTTATTTCGCTAAAATGGGCGTAACTAAAACAATGATTAAAAAACCGGGCAACCCGTTTATAAAAGGAGAAACAGAACCTTATATTACGGTTAACCAGAGTAAAGAAATATTTTTAAGGCCAGACCTTGAGCCTAATGAATTCTTTAAAACCCTTGGCATTGCAAAAGGCGATGTTATACTTGCCGTTAATGATACGGCTTATAACCTTGATAACATTTATGACATGATAACGGCAAGCACCGGCTGGAAAGATGGCGATGCTATAACGGTGAAAATTAAGCACGACGGCAAAGAAAGTGTTGTAAAAGGTAAAGTGAAACTGCCTGTAGATGAGATAGAAGGCTATCATGCTACAGATGCATCTAAGGCGAAACTTAGAGAAGCATGGCTTAAAGGTTAACAAATAACGATTTTTACAGGCACATTATTAATAATAATCCCCGGCAGACATGATTTTCCGGGGATTTTTTGATTAATAAGAAATTGTTAAATATTTTAGTTATTAGATAATGAGTGTGTTAAGTTTTTTTGTAATTTGGTAGAAACCAATCTTTACTATGAAAAAATTACTACTCTTAACATTCTTCGTGTTAGGCAATTGCCTATATGCACAAAACACAGCAGCTACCTGCGAAAACGCCTATTCACTTTGCGGCGCCCTTGGCGAGCCATTTGCAAATACTACCAGTGGAGTGAGTGCCAGCCCGGATTCGGCTGCTTCATACGGCTGCCTTACAACCTACCCAAATCCTGCGTGGTTCTATTTGCCTATAAGCCAGAGTGGCGACTTAACTTTTACCATGACGCAAACAAGCAATACTGGTGCCGCTATAGACGTAGATTTTATTTGCTGGGGCCCGTTTAATAGCATGGATGGCGTGTGTGGTCCGGATAACCTTAAGCCTGAAAATGAGGTAGGATGCAGCTATTCTAGCGCGGCTGTAGAAACTCTTACTATCGTTGGAGCTACAGAAGGTGACTATTACATGATCCTGATAACCAATTTTAGTCAGCAACCAGGTACAATAACTATAGAGAATACAGGCAGTACTAATGTTGGCCCGCAAGGTGCCTTAAACTGCGCTGGTATAAACCTTAATGCATTCCTTGATACTAATGGGAATGGAACGCAGGATCCTTCAGAGACAGCGTTTCCTTATGGTAGTTTTATATATCAGGAAAATGATGAAAGTTTAGCTCATTATGTAACGTCTTTTAGCGGAGATTACACAATATATGACGAGGATCTTACAAATACATACGATATAACTTATGATATTCCAGTACTATATTCCGATTTCTACACCTTAGCAACACCCACATATACCAATGTGGCTGTAGAGGGTGCAAACAATGTTGTAACTTATAACTTTCCTGTTACCCTTACACAAAATTATGAGGACTTAAGTGTAAACATTATATCTGGCAATATTCCTGTACCAGGATTTACGTATTACGTTAATGTAGTATATACTAATACAGGAAACCTTCCACTCTCCGGCAGTATAAGCTATACTGTAGATCCCGGGTTAGAAATCCTATCAATTTCAGAAAGTTCAGCAGTTGCCACTACTACCGGTTTTGACTTCGCATTTACTGACCTTCCTCCTTTTGAAACAAGAATAGTAACAGTAACTATGCAAGTCCCGCTCATTCCTGAAATAGCACTTGGCGATCTAATTACGTCTTCAGCTACAATTACATCTGCAGGCGCGGATGAAGACTCTTCAAATAATACTTCTGTAAATGCAGCAGAAGTTATGGGCTCTTACGATCCTAACGATATTACAGAATCAAGGGGCAGGGAAATAGAGATCAGCACTTTTGATGATGCCGATTATTTATATTACACGGTACGTTTCCAGAATACCGGTACATACCATGCGCGTAATGCAAAGATAGAAGATTTGCTGGGTACACAATTTGATTACAGCACAGTGCAGGTTATCCGCTCAAGCCACGACTTTACAATGGACAGGCAAAACAACCACCTTACCTGGACATTTAATAATATTTACCTTCCGGCATCTCAGGATAACGAAGAGGCAAGTCACGGCTATATTTACTTTAAAGTGAAACCTTTACCGGGTTATCAAGTAGGCGATATCATACCTAACTCTGCCGATATTTATTTTGACTTTAACCCGGCTATTGTTACAAATACTTTTGAAACAGAATTTGTAGAGACAGCATTGTCTGTCAAACCGGTTGTTGCTAAGAGTTTTATGCTATACCCTAACCCTGCAAAAAATACAGTAAATATTACAGCAGCCTCAAATGGAGATACTATATCATCTGTAAAAGTATACGATCTTACGGGTAAAACTATTTATACAACTAAGGCAAATGTTGCAAGCCTTACTATAGACAGTGCTGCTTTTGCATCGGGTACTTATTTTGTCGAGGTGGTTAATGGGGCGAATGCCAAAACCATTCAAAAACTTTTAATAGAATAGTGCTTAATAATCATAATCCAAACCCCTGTCGGATAATCCGGCAGGGGTTTTTGCTTTATGGGCATAACTGTTTAAAAGTGCTGCGGTGGGGTAGGGTAATGAACGGTTTAAATGTTTAATTACTAAACCAACGCTTATGAAAAAAATACTACTATTAGCCCTAACCCTTGCAGGGCAATTTGTTTATGCGCAAAATACAGCGTCAACATGCGAAAATGCTTATTCGTTATGCAATTCACTTGGACAACCTTTTAGCAATACAATTAACGATGTAGGTGGTAATGGCGAAACCGAAGGCTTTGGGTGTTTACTTGGGCAGTCTAACCGGTCATGGTTTAGTTTACCTGTGGCGGTAAGTGGAACATTGAGTTTTACAATAGAACAGGAAACTAATGATGGTGTGCCTACAGATGTAAATTTTATTGCATGGGGACCATTTGATACCCCTGACGCCTGCGGCGCCGAAAACCTAAATCCCGGTACACAGGTCGCCTGTAGTTATTCTGCCAGTGCGACAGAACAGCTTGTACTGCCTAATGCAGTTGCCGGTACATATTACATTGTTTTGGCTCTAAACTTCACTAACCTGCCAGGGACTATCACTTTTAATGCATTTGGTAATACAAGCCCTAATGTCTTTGATTGTGAAGTAGCAGGCGTAAAGCAAAATAAAATAAATGATTTTGTGCTCTATCCTAATCCTGCTAAAAACAGTGTAAATATTACAGCAGGTGGTAGTTTTATTACATCGGTAAATATACATGACCTTACCGGTAAAACGATCTATGCCACTAATGCAAATGCAGCAAGCGTTACCATAGATACCGCTGCCTTAGCACCGGGTACTTATCTTACGGAGATAATAAACAGCGATAATGCTAAAACCATTAAGAAACTGATAATCAATTAATTTTTAATAGTGTGCAATAAGGGTGAGCCAGTGGCTCACTTTTTTTGTAATAAATTAAAAAGGGTTAAGCTTATCTATAGTTTCCTGTTTAATCCTGCGCTTGTCTAATTCAATGGCAATTTCTGTATTGATCTCGTTTTTAAGAGTAATTTTAAAGGTTTCAATTTCAGTATTTACTTCCTGTATGTATTGTTCTATAAAGGCTACATCTTTTAACATAGCGGCTTTTACAGCAGCGATGGCAGTATCGTTGTTTTCAATTTTTTCAAAATAGTACTCCTCAATAAACAGGAACCCTTTTACTATAGCAAATTTGTTACTCGCTTTTAGCAGGGTTTCAATTTTTTGTTTCAGCAGGTTGTGGTCGCCATATATGGGTATGCTGTAGTAAGCATAGTTTACAACATCGCCATTTTGGTAATCAAAACCCTCGGGCGCGTTATTATCGGTCAGGGTCTTAGACCTTATTTCTACCGATAATAAATCCTTTTGCAATTTGGGCGGCTTTATGCTGTAATCTTCCTGAAGCTCTACCTTGTAAAGATCAGATTTTAGCTGATCATCGGCTGCATCAGCTATCTCTTTCTTTACATTGTCAAAAATTTTAGAGTAAAATGTTTCCATAGTTGGGCGTTTTTCTCAAAGTTACAAAGCTAAAAAAGGAAGTTTCCAAATAAAATATTAAAGCTTTCTTATATTATCTGTAAAGTAATTAGATGTCAACTATAGATTTTTAGGAGCATTGTGTGTGTTTTTTGTGTTATTATGAAGTAAAACAGATAAAAAAATGGCATGTTTATTTACTTATGCACACGATTGATAAGTACATAATTTTTATTACTTTGCGAGGATTTTAACGCAAATACATTTCATGAAAAATACATTTCTTGCCCTTGCCGCATTATTACTAATTGTTGCCTGTAAAAAAGAAGATCACAGCGATGCTAATGTGCATATTACAGGAAACATTAAAGGTTTTAAAAAAGGGCAGCTTTTTATAAAAAGGCTTAACGATACTGCACTTGTAAATATAGATACCATTGTTATTGATGGCGATTCTCATTTTGAAAGCCATATAAAACTTGACTCACCGGAAATGCTTTATTTAGTTATAGACAGGGTTAAAACAGAATCTGTAGATAGTGACCTGCCATTTTTTGCCGAACCGGGCAACATAAAAATAGAGACTACTAAAGATGAGTTTTTTGGAAAAGCCAAAATTACAGGATCAGAAAACCAAAAGCTATATGAAGAGTTCAAGGCAGTTAAGAACAAGTTTGTTAATGATAACCTCGACCTTTCCAAGTTAAGCTTTGAGGCAGGCAATAACGTGGCCAGGCAGGATAGTATAGCATTAAAATCTGATCAGTTAAAAAAACGCCGCTACCTGCATACAGCAAACTTTGCACTTAACCATGCCGATCATGA
>Ga0247735_1000454_pt1 | contig 16030 bp, 17 predicted proteins | sample UWRJL178409R2_FD_180934 | JGI IMG/M metagenome (GOLD analysis project Ga0247735, IMG submission 180934) | Plant litter microbial communities from Arlington Agricultural Research Station in Wisconsin, United States - UWRJ-L178-409R-2 | ecosystem: Environmental > Terrestrial > Plant litter >... | reverse complement strand
CAGAACGCCTGGCTGATCATCCGTGCGCGGGCAGAGCAGGCGAAGCTCGGCGTGGAGATCTCTCCCCACACATTCCGGCACTCCTTCGCCACCCACCTGCTGGCCGGGGGAGCGGATGTGCGCGTCGTGCAGGAACTCCTCGGACACTCGAGCGTCGCCACCACCCAGATCTACACCCTCGTCACGGCCGACACCCTGCGGGACATGTACACGACGGCGCACCCGCGCGCGCGGTGACTTCCGCCGGTTGAGTAGCGCCCGAGCGCCCGCGCGAGGACGCGTATCGAAACCTGCCGTGCGGGGTAGGTTTCGATACGCGTCCTCGTCCCTCGGGCGCTACTCAACCGGCGAGGTGCGCGGGCGGGTCGCTCCGAGCGCACAGCATGGTGATCGGTAGAATCATCAGGACCGGTAGGCGCCGGCGCACAGCAGTGAGGAATGTCGGGATGACAGCAACGCGGGACACAGCGGCGGATGAGCTCTCGGGCCTCGACCTCCCCGTGAACGGTCCCACCGGCCGCCCCCGCACCGAGTTCCCCGTTCCGGCAGAGCTGCGTGAGCACGGACCTGCCCGCATCATCGCCCTCTGCAACCAGAAGGGCGGGGTGGGCAAGACCACCACGGCGATCAGCCTCGGTGCGTCCCTCGCCGAGTACGGACGTCGGGTTCTCGCGATCGACTTCGACCCGCAGGGTGCGCTCTCCGCCGGCCTCGGGATCTCCAGCCACGACGTCGTCAACATCTACGACCTGATGCTCGGCACGGTCAAGGATCCGCACGATGCCATCCAGACCACCTCGATGCCGAACCTCGACATCATCCCGGCCAACATCGACCTGTCCGCCGCCGAGGTGCACCTCGTCAACGAGGTCGCCCGCGAGCAGATCCTGGCCCGGGTGCTGCGCAAGGTGAGCGACGAGTACGACGTCATCATCATCGACTGCCAGCCCTCGCTCGGACTGCTGACGGTGAACGCCCTCACGGCCGCACACGGCGTGCTCATCCCGCTGGAGTGCGAGTTCTTCGCCCTGCGCGGGGTCGCGCTGCTGGTCGAGACCATCGACAAGGTCAAGGACCGGCTCAACCCGGCGCTCGAGCTCGACGGCATCCTCGCCACCATGTACGACTCGCGCACGCTGCACTCGCGCGAGGTACTCGAGCGTGTGGTGGAGACCTTCGGTGACAAGGTCTTCGAGACCGTGATCGGCCGCACCGTGAAGTTCCCGGATGCCAGCGTCGCGGGAACCCCGATCATCCAGTTCGCCCCCGACCACGCCGCCGCGCAGGCTTACCGCGGGCTCGCTCGAGAGCTGATCTACCGTGGCGCCGTCGCCTAGCGCCGAACTCTCGGCCGGTGGGCTCGCTGTCGACGGGGCCGTGGAGAAGGCGACGTTCTCGGTTCGGCTCGAGAACTTCGACGGGCCGTTCGACCTGCTGCTGACCCTGATCGGCAAGCATGAGCTCGACATCACCGAGGTCTCGCTCTCGATCGTCACCGGCGAGTTCATCGCCTACCTGCGCCAGCTGGATTCGGTCGAAGAGCTCGACCAGGCCAGTGAGTTCCTGGTCGTGGCCGCGACCCTGCTCGATCTCAAGGTGGCGGGGCTGCTGCCGCAGGGTGAGCTCGTCGATGCGGAGGATGTCGCCCTCCTCGAGGCGCGCGACCTGCTGTTCGCGAGGCTGCTGCAGTACCGGGCCTTCAAGGAGGTCACCGGCTGGTTCAGTGCCCACTTCGACGCGGAGTCGAGTCGGCATGTGCGATCGGTGCGCCTCGAAGAGAAGTACCGACGCCAGACGCCCGAGCTGGTCTGGACCCTCACCCCGGACGACTTCGCCGCCCTCGCCGCCCTCGCGATGGCGCCGAGAGAGCTGCCGACCGTGGGGCTCGACCATCTTCACGCGCCCCTGGTCAGCATCCGTGAACAGGCGGCCCATGTCGTGGCCCTGCTGCGCCGCGGCGAGCCGATGACCTTTCGCCAGCTGGTGGCCGGTGTCGAGGTGAAGGGTGTGATCATCGCGCGCTTCCTCGCGATTCTGGAGCTGTTCCGTGGGGCGTCGATCGCCTTCGAGCAGCTGGAACCACTGGGGGAGCTGACGGTGCGCTGGACTGCGGAGCACTGGAACGAAGAGTCCCTCGCGAGCCTCGGAGCAGATTATGGGAATTGAGCAGGAGACCATCGAGGCCGCGGCGGAGATGGCCGCGGAGCCGATCGATACGGAGCGCGCGCTCGAGGCGATCTTCATGATCGCCGACGAGCCGCAGTCCCTGGTGTCGCTGGCGACGTCCCTCGGCGTGCCGGTCGCCGCGGTGCGTCAGTCGATCGAGCGCCTGGTCGCCGACTACGACGGCGTCGGCGGCACCCCACGGCGCGGCTTCGAGCTGCGCGAGGTTGCCGGCGGCTGGCGCATCTACGTGCGCGGCGAGTTCGACGAGGTCGTGCGCGATTTCGTCCTCACCCAGAACCCGACCAAACTGTCGCAGGCGGCGCTCGAGACGCTCGCGGTGATCGCGTATAAACAGCCGATCAGCCGTGGCGCGGTCGCCTCCATCCGAGCGGTGAACGTCGACTCCGTCGTTCGCACCCTGCTCGGTCGTGGTCTCATCACCGAGGCCTACACCGACAGCGAGACCGGTGCCATCCACTACGCCACGACCGAGCTGCTGTTGACGCAGCTCGGCATCAACTCCATCGAGGAGCTCCCCCTGATCTCACCACTGCTCGCTGACGGCTCGGACGGGTTTACCGATGTCCTCTGACGTGAACCCGGAGGCGGCCGGTGACGGCGTGCGCCTCCAGAAGCTCATGGCCGCCGCGGGCGTCGCCTCCCGTCGGGTGTCGGAAGACCTGATCGCCGCGGGCCGGGTCGAGGTGAACGGCGAGGTCGTCACCGAGCTCGGCCGCCGCGTGCTCGACACCGATCGGGTCGCAGTGGACGGCCGCGCCATCCAGCTCGATACCAGTCGTCGCTACCTCATGCTCAACAAGCCGGTCGGCATCGTCAGCTCGCTGCAGGATGATCGCGGTCGCCCCGATCTGCAGCGCTTCGTCGAGCGCTTCGACGAACGGCTGTTCAACGTCGGACGGTTGGACGCCCAGACCAGCGGCCTGCTCATCCTCACCAACGACGGGGAGCTCGCCCACGTGCTCGCCCACCCGAGTTTCGGCGTGATGAAGACCTACATCGCCAAGGTGGAGGGGCGCGTCAGCCCGCAGACCATCGGCAAGCTCACCCGTGGTATCGACCTCGAAGACGGCCCGATCGCCGCCGACAAGGCCCGCATCATCGGTCAGGCCGGAGCGAGCGAGACCATGGTCGAGGTGACGCTGCACAGCGGTCGCAACCGCATCGTGCGCCGCATGCTCGAGGAGGTCGGGCACCCGGTGATCGATCTGGTGCGCCGGCAGTTCGGGCCGCTGCACCTCGGCTCGCTCGGTCCGGGAGAGATCCGCGACCTCAGCAAGGACGAGCTCGGCGCACTGCTCACCATCTCGCGGGACGCGAAGGGTGCCCCCGCCACCCCGAAGGACTCGGAGGACTGATATGGCGGTGCGCGCGATCCGTGGTGCCATCCAGCTCGACCGCGACGACAAAGACGAGGTGATGCGCTCGACCGCGGAACTGATCTCGAAGGCATTGCACGCGAACGAGATCGACACCGATGCGCTCATCTCGGTGATGTTCACCGCGACCCCGGACATCACCAGCGAGTTCCCTGCCCTCGCGGCCCGCGAGCTCGGGCTCGGTGATGTGCCCCTCATGTGCGCGGTGGAGATGGATGTCACAGGCTCGATGCCGCTCGTCGTGCGGCTGATGGCGCTGGTCGAGACCGACACCCCGCGCAAGTACATCCAGCACACCTACCTGCGCGGGGCGACCGCGCTCCGCGTGGACCTGGCCCAATGAGTGGCGGTTCCATGAACAGCAGGCCGATGACCGGCAGTCGCATCGTCGGCCAGGTGCGCGTGGTCGGCGCGGGCCTGCTCGGCGCAAGCATCGCCCTGGGCCTCCGGGCGGTGGGCGTCGACGTGATCCTCGACGACGCCTCGCCCGCCAACCTCAGTCTCGCCATCGATTACGGCGCCGGCCGCGCCGCTCGCGACACCGACAACCCCACCCTCATCGTCGTCGCCGTGCCGCCGGACGTCACCGCCGCCGTGCTCGCCGCAGAGCTCGCGGCCTGGCCCGACGCGCTGGTGACGGATGTCGCGAGCGTCAAGGTCGCGCCTCTGGAGGGTCTCCGCGCGCTCGGCGCCGACCTGCAGCGGTACATCGGATCGCATCCCATGGCCGGTCGGGAGCGCGGTGGAGCGATCTCCGCGCGCGGCGACCTGTTCATCGGACGCCCCTGGGTGATCAGCGGTCACGACGGCATCCCGGCCGCTCAGGTCAGCGTGATCGAAGGCCTCGCCCTCGATCTCGGCGCCGTGCCGATCCTCATGTCTGCCGAACAGCACGATGCCAGTGTCGCGCTCGTCTCCCATGTGCCGCAGGTGGTGTCCTCCCTGCTCGCCGCCCGGCTGAACGGTGCGGCAGAGTCTGCCGTCGGCCTCGCCGGCCAGGGATTGCGCGACACCACGCGCATCGCCGCCAGCGATCCGGAGCTCTGGGTGCAGGTGCTCGGGGCGAATGCGGCGACCGTCGCGCACATCCTGCGCTCGTACCGCGACGATCTCGACGCGCTGGTCGGCATCCTCGATGCTCCCACCGTGCCCGGTGCGCGCCGCGCCCTGGCCGAGTTGCTCGCGTCGGGCACTGCGGGGGTGGCACGCATCCCGGGCAAACACGGCACGGATCGGCGTTTCAGCCAGTTGATCGTGATGGTCGACGACACCCCGGGCGAACTCGCCCGGTTGCTCACAGAAATCGGAGAGATCGGCGTGAACCTGGAAGACCTGCGACTGGAGCACTCCCCGGGCGTGCCGATCGGCCTGGCCGAGATCAGCGTGCTGCCCGAGGTGGAGGCGCGACTCGTCGCCGACCTCGAGGCTCGCGGTTGGCGGATCGCGCAGGCCGGCGCATGAGCGTGAACGGCACTACCGCGCATACCGTCGTCGCCATCGATGGCCCGGCCGGCAGCGGCAAGTCCAGCGTGAGCCGCGCCGCGGCCCGGCAGCTCGGCTTCGACTATCAGGACTCGGGCGCCGCCTATCGTGCGCTTGCCTGGTACGTGCTGGATGCCGGCATCGACACCGAGGATGCCGATGCGGTGATCGCGTCCCTCGATTCCTTCCCGTACCAGATCGGTATCGACCCGGACGACTACTTCGTGCGCGTGGGTGAGACCGACGTGACCGAGGCGATCCGCGAGCCCCGCATCACCGCGGTGGTAAGTCACATCGCGCGCGTGCCGGCGGTGCGGGCGAGACTGGTCGAGCTGTTCCGCAGTGTGATCGCCGCGAGCATCCGTCCCGGCATCATCACCGAGGGCCGCGACATCACCACCGTCGTTTCGCCCGAGGCGCAGGTGAGGATTCTGCTCACGGCATCCGAAGAAGCTAGAATGGCCAGGCGTTCCGCTGAGATTACCGGTCAATCGGCCAGCGATGTCGGCAAGCAATTGAGTTCTCGCGATGCGCAGGACTCGAAGGTCGTCGATTTCATGAATGCCGCCGACGGTGTGCACACCGTCGATTCGACCCACCTCGACTTCGACCAGACCGTTTCCGCGGTCGTCGAGCTCGTTCGCTCCACGGTCGAGTAGCGCCGCAGCTCGCGAAGCCGCGCACCGAAACCCCAAAGGACATCGCATGGCAGACAACGACAACGACGCGCGTTCCACCGACAAGGACGAGTTCGGCGACGTCGATCCGCGTCTTGCCGACAAGATCCAGACGCTCGACGAGACGGATGCCGCCCAGCGCGCGAACGCGCTGCGCCTCGGCCTCGCCGACTACGACCTCGAGCCCGACGACCTCGAGCTGCTCGAGACCGCGGGCGACGACTCCGATGAGCTCGTCTACCTTCCCGCCCTGCCGGTGCTCGCCATCGTCGGCCGCCCGAACGTCGGCAAGTCCGCGCTCGTCAACCGCATCCTCGGCCGTCGTGAGGCCGTCGTGCAGGACACCCCCGGCGTCACCCGTGACCGCGTGACCTACAAGGGCGAGTGGGCCGGACGCAACTTCACCCTCGTCGACACCGGCGGCTGGGAGCCCGACGCCAAGGGCATCAACGCCTCCGTCGCGGCCCAGGCCGAGATCGCCGTCGACCTCGCCGATGCCGTGCTCTTCGTCGTCGACGCCACCGTCGGCGCCACCTCCACCGACGAGCACGTCGTACGCATGCTGCGCTCCAGCAACAAGCCGGTGATCCTCGCGGCCAACAAGGTGGACGATGCCCGCCAGGAGCCCGACGCCGCGGCCCTCTGGGGTCTCGGACTCGGCGAGCCCTGGCCGGTCTCCGCCCTGCACGGGCGCGGCGTCGCCGACCTGCTCGACCACGTGCTCACCGTGCTGCCCGAGGTCTCCACCGTGGCCAAGGAGGAGGTCGGCGGACCACGTCGTGTCGCTATCCTCGGTCGCCCCAACGTCGGCAAGTCGAGCCTGCTCAACAAGGCGGTCGGTGAGGAGCGCGTCGTCGTCAACGACCTCGCCGGCACCACCCGCGACCCGGTCGACGAGCAGGTCGAGCTCGGCGGCAAGGTCTGGCGCTTCGTCGACACCGCTGGCATCCGTCGCCGCATGAACCTCGCCCAGGGCGCCGACTTCTACGCGTCGCTGCGCACCAGCGCGGCGCTCGAGAAGGCGGAGGTCGCCGTCGTGGTGATCGACGTGAGCCAGGTGATCAGCGAGCAGGACATCCGCATCATCGACCTGGTGCTCGAATCGGGCCGCGCGCTTGTGCTCGCCTTCAACAAGTGGGACACGCTCGACAGTGACGAGGGCATCGAGAAGGAGCGTCGTCGCTACCTCGAGCGCGAGATCGAACAGGACCTCGCGCACGTCGCCTGGGCGCCGCGCGTCAACATCTCGGCCCGGACCGGGCGCCACATGGAGAAGCTCGTGCCGGCGCTGGAGCTCGCGCTGCAGTCCTGGGACACCCGCATTCCCACCGGAAAGTTCAACGCCCTGCTCGCCGAGCTCACCGCGGAGCACCCGCACCCGGTGCGCGGCGGAAAGCAGCCGCGCATCCTGTTCGGCACCCAGGCGGCATCGCGTCCGCCGACATTCGTGCTCTTCACCACCGGATTCCTCGATCCGCAGTATCGTCGATTTATCACTCGTCGTCTGCGAGAGATTTTCGGTTTCGAGGGGAGTCCCATCAACGTGAACATGCGGGTGCGAGAGAAGCGCAAGCGCACGTGACCGAGTCGGGGATTCTGCCAGCGGGGGAGCGCGGCGGACGTGGCTCACTCCTGTCGATCCAGGTGGCTCGTGGCCTTGCAGCGATCGCCGTCGTTGCTTTCCACGCTCGCGCGACCGAAGGTAAGTATTTCGCCGGCGTGGATGTGTTGCCCACATTCTTCGACCACGGCTCGGCCGGCGTCGACCTGTTCTTCGTCATCAGCGGCTTCGTTATGGTGTTGACGACCGGTCGGTTACACGGCCGCCCGCGCAACTCGGGCAAGTTCCTCTGGAATCGGTTTTTCCGGATCTACCCGACCTATTGGGTCTACTGCATCGTGTTGCTGCCGGTGCTGATCTTCATGCCCGCGTTCATCAATTCCTCCGAGGGCGGGAAGGTCGACATCGTCCGCTCGTTCCTGCTCCTTCCCGCGGAGACACTTCCGTTGCTGCTGGTCGCGTGGACGCTGACGCTCGAGGTCTGGTTCTACCTGGTGTTCGCCGTCATCCTGTTGTTGCCCAAGAAATGGCTGGCGCCCGCTCTGGGCCTGTGGCTGCTCGCCCTGGTGGCGGTCAACTGGAATGGGGCCGTCGTCGGCAACCCGTTCGCCGAGGTACCACTCAATTCGCTGGCCATTGAATTCGTCCTCGGTGGGTTTGCCGCTCTGGTGTTCCGCCGGGTCAGCCGTCCGGTCTCAGCAGTGCTGGCCGTCGCCGGGGTCGCCGTTCTGGTCTTTCTGGGGACTGAGACACCGGTGGATATCTACGCCGGGCCGGGACTGCCCCGCCCGCTCTCGCTTGGTCTCGGTTTCGCACTGCTGCTGCTGGCCGCCACCGCCTTCGAGCACCGCGGCGGAATCGGCGTGGTCGGGCGACTGAAGGTGCTCGGCGACATGTCGTACTCGGTATATCTCTGCCACGTGCTCGTGCTCGCCGTGATGGGTCGCATCTGGGTCGCGTTGTCCGCGCGGATCGGCACCAGCGTGCCCCTCGTCATTCTGTGGTGGGTAGTCACACTGGTGGCGATTCTCGCGGTCGGGTATCTCAGCTACCGGCTGATCGAGCGGCCAGTGATGCGGCTGTCGAGGTCCTGGCGTGACCGGGTATTCGCTCCCCGCGACCGCGCGTCTTCGTTGGTCTGAACCGCACTATAGCGTTGTCGCTATGCCCACTCTGCTTCAGCTCGATTCCTCTGCCGACCTCGGCCAGTCGTACTCGCGAAACATCACCGCGTCCTTCGCCGATGCCTGGCGCGCGCTCGGTGACGACCACGTGGTGATCGTGCGCGACCTGCACCGGGACCAACTGCCGCACCTCGAGTCGGCGCAGTTGCACTGGCCGGCGCGACTGCGCCCGGAAGGCCCGACTCCGTCTGTCGCAGCCGAACGCCTGCAGCGGGAACTGATCGACGAACTGCTCGCGGCCGACGTGGTGCTGATCGGCGCGCCGCTCTACAACTACTCGATGCCGTCGACGCTGAAAGCCTGGATCGACAACATCCACGTTCCCGGTGTCACCGCGCCGTTCGACGTGGACAGCCAGCCGATGGCCGGCCGCCCGGCCGTGATCGTGAGCAGCCGCGGCGGCTCCTACGACCCGGGCACGGCGACCGCCGACTGGGACCACGAGATCCCGGCGCTGCGCATCATCCTCGGTGAGGCGCTCGGCATGCAGGTGCACGTGATCACCACGAGTCTGACGCTGGCCGCGACCGTTCCCGCGCTTGCCGACCAGCTGGAGCGCAGCCTCGAGGAGTTCGCCTCGGCGCGGGCGGCTGCGGAGGAGCTGGCCCGCACGCTGGGATAGGGGCTTACGCGACATCCGCTCTGCCCCGTACGGTTGGCCTCATGGCGGATACGTGCTCATGACCAACATCGATGCGTGGATGCAGGGCTATGTGAAGGCGTGGCGCGGCGACGAGCCGAAGGATGTCGAGGCCCTGTTCGCCGAGGACGCCGTCTACCTGACCTCGCCGGCCGCCGACCCGATCTCCGGTCGGGATTCGATCGTCGAATGGTGGCTGGCCGAAGATGAGCCGAGCGACCCGGAGTTCGAGTGGTGGCCCGTGGTGGTGACCGACGGGATGGCGGTGGTGCAGGGCCGCACGGTCTACCCCGGATCGACGACGTACCTCAACCTGTGGGTGATCGCCTTCGACGGCAGCGGGCGTGCCACCTCATTCACCGAGTGGTGGATGGAAGAGAAAGAAGACTCCTAGGCTGGAGCGATGGCCTCCCTTCTCGCCGCGTGCGTCGTCTCTTCTCTGCGACCGGACCGCTCGATCGGCGTATCTGCGATCGACAAACGTGCGGTGACCGGCGCGGTGCGTGTGCGCAGGCTGGGGATGTTCGGCGACGTGCAGGCCGACCGCAAGCATCACGGCGGGGAGGACAAGGCGCTCTACGTCTACGCGCAGGAGGACGCGGAGTGGTGGGAGGCGGAGCTCGGCCGTGAGTTGCCGCCCGGCTGGTTCGGCGAGAACCTGCGGGTGAGCGGCATCGACGTCAACGCCGCCAGAGTGGGGGAACGCTGGGCGATCGGCGGCATCGAGGTCGAGGTCACCATGCCGCGCACGCCCTGCGCGACCTTCGCCCGCTGGGTCGGTGGGGCGGATGCCCGGGGCTGGGTCAAGCGGTTCGCCGACGCCGGGCGGCTCGGCGCCTACCTCCGGGTGGTGCGCACGGGAGAGGTGCGGGCGGGGGACAGTGTGGAGGTGGTGTCGGTTCCGGAGGGAGCGCCGAGCATCCTCGAGGTATTCCGCTCGTAGTTGCTGGCCGGGGGTGAACATCGGGGCCCTCAAGAACCGGTAAGCTTTCTTCTCGGTGCTGATGCGTTCGGCACAAGTCACGGGCTGTGGCGCAGCTTGGTAGCGCACTTGACTGGGGGTCAAGGGGTCGCAGGTTCAAATCCTGTCAGCCCGACAGAAGGGGAATGCTATTTACTGTTGAAAAAACTCCCCGAAATGAAAACGCCCCCGAGTGATCTCGGGGGCGTTTCGTGTTTTCGAGTTCCGAGCCAGGCTCGCGGGTGTTTTGTTCGGGTGGCGCGCGTGCAATTTTCCCTGTGGATCTCGGTTCGGTCCGTTTTCGGGCGCGCCAAATTGTCTCGTCTTGCGGTGTGCGGTGTAGAACTTCGAAGGGATGGTGGCGAGGCTTACCGTCGAAGCGGTGAGGGGAGTTTGCTTTCGCGTTGTAACTCGAGGATTGAGACTTCGGGATTCGTTTTTGTGTATGGGTTGTAGAACAGTCGGTCGCGTCGGTTTTGCATCCGAGGACCGGCGGGCTCGTTCTCGTGCTGCTCATCGAAGAGAAACGACGCGATGGTTCTGAGGTTGAAGTTGGCCAGCAGGATCGTGGTCAGAACTTGCGCTGCGGCGAAGCCGCGGACTTTGCGACGCTGGGCTGCGTTGACGTGCTCTTTGCCTTCGTCTTTGAAGCTGCTGTGGAGCCCTTCGATGGCCTGTCGTGCGTGGCCGTGGAATTCTTCCCACTCGTCGGATTTGTATTCGAAGACCTGCTTTTGGCGGAGAAGGTCTGCTTCAGTGAAGGTGACGGAGTGCTGCCGGCAGATCGCGTCGAAGTGTTCAGGCAGGTCGTCTTCTTCGATTTCGGGTCGTTCTTTGTTGGCGGCGTTCTTGGCCATCTCGCGGAGCTTGCAGACAACGGTTGGGCTGTTCCCGAGCGCTGGGCACATTTTGGGCACGCGTCCCTTCGCGTCGGGGCGCTCCTTGTTGCGGAGCGCGTAGGCGATTCGCGCTTTGATTCGAGCTCTGAACGTTTCAGAATCGATTGTTCCAGCGATGAAGTCTTTGTTGGCGTTCTTGAGTGCTACGGGCATGCCTGGGCAGTAGACGTTGCCTTCGATGAATTCGGCGCCGCCTTTTTGGTCTTGAACGCCGAGCCGGTCGATGCGGTATTCGGTGGAGACTCCGTAGCCGAGCTCGGCGACGGGTTCGTGGAGGCGTTCGGTTTTGGCGTTCGCGAAGTACTGCTTATCTGCCGCGACGATCCCGGCGTCGAGTCCGGTGTTGAGGGCGTATTTGAGGACCTTGACGGCTTCTTCGGATACGCCGACGTTGGGGAGGCTGAAGGTGGCTGCGAGGGCCAGTAGTGGGAAGCGTTTGACGCCGTTGCGTTTGGAGTCGACGCGGGTGCAGGTGTTGATCATCCAGCCCCAGATGAGATCGGTCGCGTCGCCGGGGCTGGTCGTGTCGCTGCTTCCTGGCCTGAGGTCTTTTCGGGCCGACTCGTCTTTGATTGCATGCCAGCCGGCGTACGGATCGACCGGTCCCGGAACTGGCTTGTATACCGGACGGTCGCCCGCTTCGTGAGTTGCGTCTCCGAGAGCGGCTTGTCTGGCGGCCTCTTCCTGAGCCGCTTGCTCTAGTGCGACTTTGGCCTTGAGCTTTTTCTTCGAGAAGCCCTTCGGGTTTGGGGTGCTCAGGTAGGACTGATCAATGGATACGTCCAAGGTCTTCGAGGCCCGGCGGAGGCGGCGTGGCTGTTCCATGAACGTCATGAGAAGGAAGGCGTTGGTGAAGGCGTCCAGGCGTGCCTTCATCTTGTGTTCGTGTTCGTCGTCGTGAGCGTCGAGGACCTGCTGCACCTGCGTGTAGGTGAGTGCGGTGTACCGCTTCATCGGGAACGGGTCCATCAGGTTCAGGATCCGGTGGAAGGCATTGGCGGTGTTCTTCTCCCACCGGTGGTGCACCGGGAGCCTGCCCACGAGCGGGTCGATGATCGGTAGGTCCAGCAGGGCCTTGGAGTTGTCGGAGAGTCGGTGTTGGAACAGGATCGAGAGGTCGCGAAGGAAAAGCGACGAGTGCTCCTGCGCCAACAGCATCAACCCGACGAGGACGGCGTGCTCGTGGATGAGCCGCGGTCGCCCGCCGAGTCCCGGGATGGGGTTGTCCTCCTCGTGCCATTTCTGCAACAGGTCCAGCGCTCCTGACTTGCGCACACGTTCGGAAGCGCGTCTCACCTGGTGGTCTTCGAAGATCAGGTCAGGGCGGTGCTTGCGGTCGACTTCCCGTTTGCTGAAGCCGCCCCACTGGTCTTCGTCGAAGACGCTGGCGTCGTCGAAGTCCTGGTTGGTGCTGGTGTGCTCGAGGGTGGCGGCCATGGTTACGCCACCTCTTCGCCGGTGATGCGATCGATGTGATCGTCGAGGTCGTGCGGTTCGGTGAAGGTCAGGTAGGGCTGGAGGGATTGGACCGAGGTGAGGCCGGCAATCTGAAGGAGAAGCGGCAGGGGAATGCTCGCGTCGAGGAGGGAGACGATCCATCCCGAGTGCAGGCGACTGGCGGAGGGCCTGGGTGTGCAGGGGTTGTCGCTGAGGAACCGTTGCAGCTCGTGAGGCGGGTATTCGAGGAGGCGGTATGCCTGGAACATGTAGCCGGTGGTGCGGGTGCCGATGCTTTCGCTCAGGGTCCGAACCCAGTCGGCGCGTACCGGCACAGTTCTGGGCTGGTCGGAGTCGCGAACGTGCACCAGAGCGCGGCGCCCGGTGATGATCACGTCTTCTACTCGGATCGTCATGAGCTCTTGCGCAGACAGGCCTGCACCGCCGGCGAGTCCGAGGAACGCTTTGGCGCGTTCGCGTTTGAACTCTGTGGTCAATGACCGCGACCAGGAGTAGAGCTTTGCGATCTCGGCGTCGGTGTACGGTTTGGCTCGTCGAGGCTGCGGTGGGGTTGGGAGGCGGGAGATGTCGTTGCTGGTAAGCAGACCGCCGATTGTGGCGAGCTGGCGTGCGGTGTCGAAGCGGTAAGGCTCGGAGTGGTTGGCGAGACGGTCGGCGAGGTAGCGGAGGATCAGCGAGTTCGTAAACACGCGTGAGGGGACGAGGTCTGTTCCGGTGACGGTCCACACCCACGCCACGTACAGGCCAGTCATCGTCATCAGACGGCGGGCGTTGCTGTGGGTGCGTGGCTTCATCGCCACGACCCACTCGATGACCGCGGGCCGCACCGTCTCCCACGCCACACCGGAAGTGGGCTTCTTCGGTGTGTAGCCGTGGATGATCTGGCAGCAGAAGTCGGGCAGGTCGGGGTCGAGTTGCTGTAGCTGGCGAGCGGCAGGGTTGAGACGGTCGGAGTTGTCGTTGAGTCGGTGAATTTCAGCCATGGGAACTGCGTGTGCGGCTGATTTTTCGACCACACGCGTTTCGCGGCCGTTTTGGGCAACGTTTCTGTCCCCATCCGCGAATTTCCCTGGTGAGAGGGCTTAAAAGTTTTTCAAACTTTTTTTGGACCCGAAGGGCTGTGGGCGCAGGGCGGCGATGTTGTCTAGGGCGGCGTAGTTTTGCAGTCCAGAGATCGTCAACAGGTCCGCGGCGGGCATCCCGTCGGTCAGGTGGTTTAGCAGCCAGGTTGTGCGCATGCGGGAGGGGCGCACGTCCAAAAGGGTGCGGTTTCGGGTGAGGAAGTCCGTGACTTGGCCAGGGGACGTGCTGGTACGTCCCGGGCGGAATACCCAGCCCTGACCTGCGGCACCAGTCATGACGGTGGCGAGCGTTCGTGTCCACTCGGTGCGGAACGGGACTACCCGTGGCCGATCCCGCCAGACCACCACTCGGGCAGCGATGTCTCCGTGGGCATCAATGTCGATGCTGATGTCGGTATCGCGAACATCCAGCAGTTCCCGTGTCGCAAGACCGGCACCCAAGCCAAGACACAGCAACGCTAAGGCGTTGCGGTATCGCGCAGGAGTTCCTTGAGCTTTGGCCCAGGAATAGAGTTCCGCGATCTCCTCAGTCGAATAGGGCGACGTGGGTTGGGAACGAGGGATAGGTCGATGACCGCCGAGGAGCCCGGCCGGATTCAGGATCTCTGTCATCCGCCACAGCGCGGATCGGTACGTGGCCTGAGTTCCTGGCGGTGAACCGGGCATCCCCAAGTGGATGAACTGTTCGATCATCGACCGTCGAAAGATCTTGGGGCGCTGCAGTGACGCACCTCGAGACTGCCACGCCCACAGCACCATCGGTGTCGCCGCAGTGAACAAGTCACGCTCACGCCGCTCGCCGACCTGCATACATTCCGCGACCGCGGATTCGACGAACGGGCCGATCGTTCCCCAGTACGGCAGCGCAAGGATCGGCACGTACCGCGGGCGCGGTGCCCTCGGCGCCATCACAGTGTCGACCTCGCCACGGATCCGCCCAACGACCGGCTCGCACAGCTGCGCATGTCGGTGTCGTTTTGGAGCGCTTTCATGTGGGTCCTCCCGGGCGTCGCGGGGTGAGAGATGCGTGGCACCACGGTAGACAGCGCCGACGCGGCGTGGGTGCCGAGTCAACGACAAAATCAGCGCCGAGTGACGACTTAATTCAGAAACTGTCCGCGCATGTGTCCCTGGGAGCCGCGATCCTCGCAGCCCCAGAAAGGCACTCATGCTCGCGTTCCCGACGCCGGTAGAGCTCTATGAACGCGCGATACGCCTCTGGAAAACCACCACCGACACCGATGCACGGTCAGAGCTTCACCAGCAGGTTGAGGACGCCATCGTCCACCACTCCATCGAACCCGTCCGGCAGGGGGTCGTGCGGGCGATGAAATGGATTCGCGCACTTCACCGTCACGAGCAGTTCTGGCGCGATCACGGCCACAGCCCGAGAGAGAAAACACGAAACATGGATGCGCTCCCCGACAGGGAGCGGCTGATGGGGGAGTGGGCCCGATACCAGCGCCGCACAAAATCCCACCTCTCCACCTACCAACTGATCCGCCTCGACATCTCCCCAAGCTTCCAATGGGACCCACAACACAGCACATGGATCAGCAACCTGCAGGCGTGCGAACGTCATCGCCGGGCCACGGGGTCATTGCCGCGACTGAACTCCAAAGATCCGGAAGAATTCGCCCTCGCCCGGTGGCTGGGGCGCCAGTTTCTCGCCCTTCGCCTCGGCACCCTTTCCCGCCAGCGAGCCGACCAACTTCACGCCGTGCTGGCCGGCACCGGATCGGATACCCCGGCCGGATGAGCCGACCTTGTTCGCCATCAGGTTTGCGAGTCGTGCTGTCCGTTCGCGCTCGCCTCTGTCGCGCTCGATGGGCGACGAGTGAGTCCGAGGCGTTCGAACGCCTCAACATACGAAGGGTTCTTGACCAGTGTTTCCAACGCCGCACGGGTGGTCGCTGAAACACCTGTCGTCGATCCGATCGACCGCGTAATCACGTCGACACGTTCCGTTTCGCTCATCGCCGCAAGACCCTCCACGCTGGCGAGCGAGGATGTCGGCTCGATCGCTCGCATCCGGCTGACGTCCACGCGAAGGTCGAGTTCACGAAGAACCAGAAGTGCCTTGGCCAGGGAAACGTCTGTTTTGGCCGACTCGAAACGTGAAAGCCACTGCCGGGTCACGCCGACCCGTCTGGCCAACTCGTCCTGCGAAATCTTCCTATCCAGACGCCGCTGGCGAGCGATAAGCCCGAAATCTTCCGGCCATGAAGCCTGCACCTCGCGCTCCTTTCGGAATGAATGTGTTCCATCCGGACCATGGAACGAAAGGATTACGCCACCGGGCCCGTACGCCGAGATGTAGACGGTATTGGCTGGCGGACCCGAAACCGGTCACCACCTGCAGTTTGAGCGATTCGCCCGACAGTCGAGCGCACACCGTTCGCCGACTCCGTGACAAAAAAGGCATCGCTTGACTGGTCGTGGGCGAACGGCCCTTATCGTCGCGGTGATAAGACCGCCGAGAAAAGGACCGGAATCGTGGACACCGGAGACAATAAACGCGGG
>Ga0247735_1000453_pt1 | contig 16042 bp, 18 predicted proteins | sample UWRJL178409R2_FD_180934 | JGI IMG/M metagenome (GOLD analysis project Ga0247735, IMG submission 180934) | Plant litter microbial communities from Arlington Agricultural Research Station in Wisconsin, United States - UWRJ-L178-409R-2 | ecosystem: Environmental > Terrestrial > Plant litter >... | reverse complement strand
CGTCGAAATTTGACGATGCTTGCTTGATACTCGCCGTCATTCGCCCGTCATTCATACCAAGAATGCGAACTTTGACAACTCGCCCAACAGGGTAAGCTTCTTGAAGTTGACTCTTTGGAGTATCACTTCGATGATAGTGAGCCAATAAAACCAATGGATCTAAAGTAATGCGAACCTAACTTCCTTCTGTGGAACCATTGCCTTCATGTTGTTGTAAAACTCCACTAGAAGATGTTTCTCATACGTCTTGAAAACCACGGCATGAGCCAATGCACCTGGTATAACGTCTTCAGGCTTGGAGATGGGGGGTAAAACCGATTCGAGAAGACTCTTTTTGGCCGTCAGTGCGATGCGCTTTCGAGTTGGGTCGACTACTAGGACCTGCAATCAAGGAATTCAGAGTGAGAAGCTGGCCAAGAATGAACCACATACTCGGCATTTGATGCTGGCACCTTCCTTAAAGCGCTTTGCAGGGTGTTTAAGAATGATGTCGGCATAATGGTTAGGCCACACAACGCCGTCGATGCCTCCCGAGAGCGAGACAAAGAGAGCTGTTTCAGTCAGTTTCTTGATCGTGCCTTTCACAACCTCTCCGACTTCGACATCTGATACCTGGAGATACTTTTGTTGGATGATAGAGGGTTTCATAGAAAGCTGGAGAAGACCATCAAAAGCGAAGTATCCAGTTACGCGAGCAGGATGAATAGAGCCGGCTTTCCATGGTCCAGACGAGGACAGCGATGGGACGTGATCATCCGATGTATGGGAGATCTACAGAAAATCAACACCTGGGGTTGTGTCAGATAGAAATAAATGGACCAACGTGAACAAAGCCTTCGACTCCAGGGGTGACTTCAACAATAACACCTCGTTCTGGTTCTACTCTCAGAACCTTAACACTGTCCAGTACTGTGCCAACAGGATACGTATCCTTGACAGTAAGTCCCTTTTCCGCACTATCGTTTGTTGGAATCAACCGTGGTCCTAACTTGAGAGCATGATCCATCAGAGTAAGAGCGAATTTCGGTGGTGAAGACGAATAGTCGTAGAGGATCCTGGCCTTAATCTTCTTCCCAATTTTATAGGCGCTCGCGTCTTTGCCCATATGGAGTTGGTCAACCGTTCCGTCGAAGAAACCAAGGAGTTGGAGATTAAGACCGCTTGAGTGAACAGAAGTAATGAGGCCCTGAACCAAAGTCCCTGGAAGCATAGAAGCTACTGAGGAAATCTCTGAGATCTATCGTTGGTGGAGGAGTATGAACATCAAATAAGCTGGATTCAAGAGGTGTACTTACGTGCGAGGATGCAAATGTCGCAGGTGCCACACCAGCGTTACATATTCGACCATTTCCAGATACCTTGTTGATGGTGATATCCAACAAAGAGCCAATATACAATTGTCGTCCGTCGTTTGACCGTTCGCGTTCAGCATCTTTGAAGGACAGGAATCCAGAAACGTTCAGAATTCCAAGATCAAGTACGTAGCCATGATCTTCACGACTTTTCACTGACGCGGACAGTGTCTGGAGTTGATATTAAGTTAGTCGTGACTACAGAACGAAGACCACTTTACTCACAAAACCCGACTTCAGGTCGGACTGCTGAACACCAGCATTAACCCGTTCAGGCACAAGTGATAGTTCTATCCGCTTGCTGGCTTTGCTATTCTCGTCGCCTGACCTGCTAATACCTGAACCGTCGCTTGCACCAGGAGGGTGGACAGCAGAAACTACCGCTCGAACGTATTGTCCAACACTGAACATATCAGTGAGTTCAGGTAATGAAGCTCTCGTTTTCTCATCTTCGTCGTTTTGCTCATCCTCCGACGGTGAATCTTCTGCGTCCATCCTCTCCAGTGATTGCGTAAATTGCGAAGAAATGTTTGTGATCGGGACATGGGCGTATAGTTGATTGGGCAGGGAAATGATCAATGCCAATGGGAGAATGCTTGTTATTTGACCAAAGATCTTCATGCCGACATTGATACGCTGCGGAAAGGGATAAGATGGTGTAATGTAACTCGACGATCTATGCAGCTTACTTTGTAGTTTAGATGTTCAATGCGTATCCTGTCTTTGCCCTCAGAAGGACGAGATGAGGTCGAAGCTTCCGCCTCTACCTTTCGTTTTCCCTTTTTATTCTTCTTCGCAACATTGGCATCCTGCAGAGGAATTAGTGAATGTGCGGAACGGGTTGACAAAAAAACGAACCTCAAAAAGCTCGGCATTTGCTTCCTTCACAGCTTCAGCCCGAATAGCTTTCACTTCCAACGGTGTGAAAGATGTCCCTCCTCCACGAGGGAAATCAACTTCCTCAGTCAAGAGAGAAGATCCTGCGGTTGTGGAAGCAGGGGGGAGGTTTTTGCTTTTGCCTGGCTTGTCTGTCCTTGACTTCTTGGCTTTCGGGCTTGACGCCGAATCATCTAAGGTTCGCTTTTGGGCAGGCATTTTTGCCGTCTTGATTGCGAGAGAAGTGTCAGACGGAAACCAAAGTCGGGATGTAAAGAGCAACGAGAGTCAAAAGATTGAGGAGCCGGACCGTTGCAGATTTTCCAAATAAATCGGGCGTGCAGATCTGGATTACATAACCAAGTCACTCCTAGCAAGAACGCTTTGCAGGTTGCTCTTGACTTGTACACCGGCCCTCGTTCAGTTGTATAGATATGGGTGAGTCTCATTTACTTTGCTACAGGTCAAGTATAACTAACATAACTTGTAGATTACCAGGTACGTTCCTTGTGTTGGAGCAGGCCTTTCTTGTCATTCAACGCAAGCTTTTCAGAATCGAGTTGGTTCCAAATTTGGTGGTGGTGGTGTTGCAGGAGCGTCAGAGACGAACGTGGACAGACGAGAACGTCTCAGGAAGCTGGCCTTGGAGACTATCGATCTCGCAAAGGTGCGTACAATGGCATATTCGCCTTTACGTCTCGCTGACACGACCCATTTTGTTGCCGTCAGGATCCTTACATCCTCCGCAACCACTTGGGATCTCTTGAATGTCGTCTTTGTTTGACTTTGCACACCAACGAAGGTTCCTATCTCGCTCACACTCAAGGCAAAAAGCATCAGACCAACCTCGCGCGTCGTGCTGCTCGTGATGCGAAAGACACGCAGTTGATGATTGCACCGTCGCAATCGACACAACAAAAGAAAGTCTTCCTCAAAATTGGACGCCCTGGATACCGAGTGACCAAAGTCCGAGACACTGACACAGGAAAAGAGGGTATGATGGTCCAAGTTCATTTACCTCAAATCAAGGAAGACGTTTTACCTCGGCGCCGTTTCATGAGCGCTTGGGAGCAAAGGAAGGAGCCTCCCAACAAGGCCTACCAGTACCTCATCGTGAGTTGTTGTCATATACAAATGTCTCCGAGTCAGCTAACATTGCGACATAGGTTGCTGCCGAACCTTACGAGACCATTGCGTTCCGGATACCTGCTCGTGAAATTGAGGACGAAGCTGATGATGCTGGCTACTGGAATTGGTCCCACTGGGACCCTGATACCAAACAGTACAGCTTCCAGTTCATGTTCAGACTTGCCTATTGATACATGTGTAGTATTATAAAACGTTACAGTACTTTTGATCGTGTAATTCATGCTATTCTTTGAAAGGGTGTATTCATGGTGATATTATCTGCTGGTACCGACTGTGCGTCTATAATTCGGAGAATGTGGGTGATCCTGAGTACATACAATATAGAAAAGAATAAAATGAGACTATTAGTGCTATGCATAAGTCCGTGCCATAATGCTAAAACCCAACGATAATAAGACGCTTTCTGTAGGAACATGACAACATTTCGAGCGAGCTACAAAGGGGACGTGACATATCCGGGTCATGGACTTCGTGATATTACAACGAGAGTGAGACCTTCTGAAAGAAGGTGGAGAAGTCCGTGGTCATGATTCGTGATGGAAAGCACTTTCACAAATTCGTCCTGCGTTTGCTGAGGCGCTTTGAGACAATCTTCTCAGTCTTGGAACGGGCGATAATTTTCTCATCAGCGATGGAGTGATTGAAACCAATTATTGGTGGAGCGAAAGAGACAGTGGTGAAAACAGGTGGTGATGGGGACTTAGAAGAGGGAATGGACGACAGCATGCTCGCTCTCTTCTTCAGCTTGCCGCCCTTCCCAAGCTGAATCTCCTGGGCCTTAACGATAGCCTGTACAGGAGGCATAGCACTCGGAGGGCCGTAATTCTGAGCAAGCAAACGAGGGGGTGGCAGATTTCGAGGAGCTGGATATGCCTTTCGAGGATACATCTGACGAGGAGGAGGGAAGTTCATCTGCTGTGGTGTCTGTGCAAGTCGAGGAGGTGGTAGATAGGCGTTGGTGGTAGGTGGCGATAGGTACCCCGATGACGGTGCTGACGGGGGGACTCCTCCAGTGTTTAGAGGGGCAGGCATCACAAGCCGCTTGGGCACATGCCTATTGGAGGGTGGCGGTCGACTGGAGCGTGTCTGACCAGATGAATGCGTTGAGATAGATTGATGGGTACTTCGTCCATCTCGGTCTGATGAATATTGCGACGGTGCTGGAGGCGAGATACGTTCTGAGATCATTCGAGGAGGGGAAGCTGGTCGCGGGGGTGCAACGACTGCGGGTGCGGGGTTTTGGTATTGTTGGACAACGGGAGGTGGTGGGATGTATGTCTGCTCTGCAACGGCTGGTATATTCCCTCCTCGAGTGCGATGAATTTCGCTCGATAATCTCTCATGAGGTCCTGGGAGGTCACGTCCTGGACTTGAGTTCCGTGACGAAGACTGTGATTGATCCTGCGGACGCTGAACGTGAGCAGGAAGCACATGGTTTGGTCGCGTATGCTCGTGGTGGTCCTCTGAGGAAACTGGACTCTGGTAGGGAGGCGGACTGCTACGGAGATGTGCTGGCATGTCAGTCCTCGTGGATGTCAGTTCAGGCTTCTTAGCTGGTGAGCCGGATTTCCGCCGAAGCTTGTGGGAGTCAGGAGGTGCTTGTTCGCGAGATCTCGCTGGATGAGGATGTGCCAAAGGAGATGGCGTTTGACGGTGATCTCCCTCCAGGTGGGCAGGATCGTATGGGTTGAACTCCTCCTCGCCACCTGAGCTATCTTGTAGATAGACGCGGGGCGTCACTGGTGGTTCGTCCTCCAGCATCGCCAAACCAATCTGAAAGTTGCTTGTATTCTCTTGAACGGGAGGTGGTCTCCGAATTTCTCGGTTAGGTGGAATACGGCGATCTTGTTGAATTGTGGGTTTTGGCTCTGGTAAAGGTGTAGCACTTGGCACAGCTTGATGAGTCTGGGAAGGGTAAGGGTTTGCTTCCTGGCGATGAGAGGGTTCAGGGTGCGAGTTGGGCATCGGGACGAAGTTGGAAGTTGGACGAGATCTGGGTGTAGGGTGGGGATTCTGCATAGATTGCGGTAGAGGTTGGGGATTCTGCATAGGTGTCATTACAGGCGGAACATGCGACTGGCGGCGAGAGCTAGGAGGCAAAGATGGGGCCACAGACGAGGGAGACCGCATCATATATGCATGCGGCGTTTGACGTTTAGTCAGAGGCATGGGTGGTGCGCTATCTCGTCTCCGCGGATGCTCACTGGAGGCCTGGGCGTGAAAGTTCCGAGGCAGAATCTGGCCAGGCGAAAGGTTCAAGGAGACGCCAATGGGAGCCTTGGGAGGAACATATTTCTGCGGGAAGCTTGATTAAATATTATCGTAATCGGAAAGATAACGATGACCACATACATTACCATGAGCTTCCATTGCACGCCGATGATATTCGTTGGAGCCGTTGTTAACGAAACCGAGAGGCATCCTACTGGAATCTCCTCGCCGCATTGCTTGAATAGCTGCTTCATAAGGGCCGCCATGATGCAATGCGATGCCCCATGGGTTGGTCTCGTCAAGTTCGTCAATTCTATCCAGGTCTTGGAGGCGGGTGCTAAGCCCTTCGGCAAGGCGTTTTGAGGCCGTCGACCCACTCGTCGACATCGACATCGGGGTCGCAATCCCTGTAGTCGCTGGACGAGCTGGAAGCGCTGGTCTTCCAATATCGTGAGGCATGATAGGCTCTGTTACCTGACGAAGAGCGGGTGGTCTGCTACCAGTGACATCATGCTCGACGTTGGCAGTCGCTGGGTATCCCTGCTTCTTCGATTTCAGGATGCCTGAGGTCTCGTTGGCCCCCGAAGACGAATTCTTGCGCCGGGACAACCAGAGGGACATGAGTGAGGATCTCTCTGTCCTTGCGGCTGGTGGTGACGGTAAAGGTGATGGTGATGGAGGTGGCGAAGGTGGTGCAGGACCACTGGCTGCTGTGGATTGTGCCGAGTCTAGAGCGCGTGTGTAAGTCGCAGTCAAGCTGGGTGGATCCTGGACGTCGTCGATGAGCGCTGGGTCGCCGTCGAGGATGTCTTTGGGAACAAGAGATGGTGGATGATGATCTGACGGGCCAGTGAGGGCGACGGGGGAATTCGGTGGCTGGATGAGCTGGTGATCTATTGTATCTTCATCCGCTGTAAATATAGCGTGGGCCCTTCGATTCTTGTTCTTTAGCGGAGGATGTCCCACTGGAGGAGAGGACGCCCATGCAGTTTCGTGACTTGTGACAAAATAAGGATTGCAATGAGGGTCAGCTGAGAAAGCCGGGTCCGAGAGCAACGACGGCGCGATTGCCTTGAGCTGTGCGGGCTCCTGCGGTTTAGGCTGCGCAAATGGTCGAAATATCATCAGCACAACTCATCCAACGCAAATCAAGAGAGCCAACTCGGACTCGGGGGCAGTGGGTGGCTCCAGTCCTGTGCCCTTTATATTTATCCGCACACCGCGCGCTCCGATTCACCGACACCGCCTTCTTTTTTTTCTCTACAACGTGCATCGCTACATAATGGACCTCGTACTAGTACGACACTAGGCAACATACATAAGCCTCTATTTTTTTCGCTTTACGTCGAATTTGTTGACCATTGATAGATGTCATGACGTGCTAGATTATCGATTGTCCCAAAAATGACTACGACCCTTTCTGTCAACGGACCCTACATAATACTATAAGCGCGCCAACTCAGCAACCCTTTGTTCGGTGCGACAAATCCTGAAAGTGCCCCAGATCGTTGCGTGCCACTTTGGCCTCCATGACAATATCAACCTTGTACGGACTAGGTTGGCGGCACACCGAGGTGGAGCTGGCTGAGAAATGGCTGCCTGGAGTCCCAGATGGAATGAAGGACAGATCAAGCTGAAATACGGCTGTGTCTTGCCACTGAACTAGTCGAACTGGACGAACATGCTTCGCCCAGCGCCTATCGGCATCCGGATGCTAAGGATGAGAATTACGTTGTGATATCTCACGACGAATTTATCATCTCACAAGCATCAACGTGCTCAAAACCAAGAGTTCGTCCAAGCTGCAATGAAGGCCGCTTGCTAGACAACTGAGTCAGAGTAGTTCTGTTACAATCCTCCATGTGATTGAATGATCTGTACCGTTACAAAGTTTGAACCTTATGTATATTTTTCCGCCTTCTTTCCATGCACTTATTTCATCAACTCATCAGCACTTATAAAATGGTTCCCCTTCATAGCATAGAGGCTTCGATTCAATTTTGAACAAGTGGGTGTTGGCGTAAGCCATACAACTCCGCAAACTCGAGGATACTGAGAACAGGATGATGTTGGAAGCAGCCTTGTTTTCTGCAACAGATATAAACCTTCTTCTCTTTCTTCCACAAGATTTATGTCGAGAATTGCGAATGTATCAATGCCATTTACCAATGAGAGATGTAATGAAGTGCTAAATTACCTATCCATGGCTGCCGATTGTCCCAAAATGTCTACGTCCCTTTCAACACTAGGCGCGCCGACTCAACAACCCTTTGCCTTTGCTCGGTGCGACCAAGCCTGAAAGTACCCCAAATCGTTGTATGCCACTTGTCGATGGTGCTGGCAGCCTCGAGCCTGTATTACGACTGACGGGCTTTGGGATAGCAGATGCAGATGCAGGACCGACGGTCGCGTACTTGACAGGTTGCCTCAGCCCGCTGCTTGCCGGTAACGCTGACCTTCCCGACGTCGATGTGTCTTCCGGTGCCAATGCGACGCGACGCGGTCCGCTGGCACTCGCCGTGGTCGACTTCCCCTGATCTGCTTTTACTTGAGTTCTCTGAGTAGGGTTGAGTTTAGGACCTTCCGAGGCGAGTACTCTTCTTGGTCCATCTCCTGTCTGCGAAGCAGATGAGAAGGTCGGCACAGGAGCGACCCTTCTTGTCATTGAGCTCTGCCGAGGAAGATCATCGTTCAAGTTGATCGGCGATGTGCTATCAGGGGAAGAACGTGGTGGTACACGCGATGTAGGGTTCTGCTCGGCAGTTACAATGGATGTCCTTTTAGATCCACTCGGCCCAGATGTGGCTCGAGCAAGTATGGATTTTGGCTGCAACAGGGTTTTCGAGCGCTTCACGATTTTCAAAGCTGGGACGGGCGGAGGTGCTTGAGGTATAACTGGGCTCAAGGGACTAGGCGTTGAGACAATGTCGCCGTCAATTTTTTTCAACGACTCGGGCGTTCCAGGTATGACTTGGGCACGTTTGAGAGAAAGAGTGTTTGGACTGCGTTTCTCCACGGAAAACCCTACACAATTCTGTCAACACGTTGCTGTGCTGTTAAAAACAAGATACATACGAGGCGAAGATGACAGGCGGCGGAGCGATGGAATACCGGTTCCATGTTCTGTGCGAGGGGACTTCGGCGATTTATCTAAAGTCAAATTCCCTGACGATCGGAAGTCAAAAAAAATGTATGCGCATATGAAAGCTCATTTCATACCTTCATCACGAATTGGGGACATAGTAACCATGTTATCTGGCACGACTTCAGCCACGATGTGAATAGCTTCAACTTCGGATACCGGCTTTTGCTGCGGCTGCGCTCTCAAGCTCGCCATGGATTCCTGAACCACCTTAAGGTCGATCCCAAATGATGCATCATCCCCGAAGCTAGGTCCTTCCTCCAGGACATCCAAGGTATTATTTCCGGCGCTAGCGTTGAAAAATGAGATCTTGTCATTCAGCAGATCAAAGGTGCTGTCTGAGGAATTGAGTTGGAGTTGGAAGGAGGTGTGGAGGTCTATCGAATAGCGGTTGGTATTGTTCGAATTTAGGAGGCTGGGCCGCAATCTTGATCCTTCTGACGGAGAGTGGATGATAGGCGCCTCACGAAAGGGCTCGGGAGAAGAAGGGGATACGAAGACTGGTATGGCGGTGTCGTTCAACAGATTCCCGGATGGTGTTGACAGTTCCAACGTGCACACCGAAGAGCCCAAGGAGCTTTGAGTGATTCCCGAGGACTCGGATGCGTTGGCTGTTGTAATCGTTTCGAATGAGTCCTCTGGACTCGGTGCTGGCGTAGCTAGCAAGGGCGAAATTTCTGGAGCGGTGATAATGTCTACAATGGAGGACGGAGATACCTCTTGAACTACTGGAGCAGTTGCAACCTCAGATAACTTGGAAGGGGTGGGCATGACCGGATGTTTGAACGCTTTCTTGTGGCCCAGAGGTGTCATGTCCTCAGCTAGGACAATTTCTGCTAGCGGTGTACGTGGTGTAGGTGGTGACATTGGAGTTGAGATAGTTGCGGCCTTCCGTCCAGACCATTTCGGGGTAGCTGCCTTCGCCATATCCCGAAAGGTCAAGGTATCGTTGTCTTCTTCCTCCGTGACGCTATGGTTGATTTCGGCCTCGAGTTCGTCTTCTTCAGCAGCAAGGAAGTCGTGAATGTCGTGATCCTCCACTGTCATGTCGCCAACATCGATTAGACGGCGACGTAACTGACGCACGGGGGTTTGTGCCAGCTTCTCGTTACTTCGAAGGTGGAAGAACGATATCTCGCCAACGTTGTTCTCCTTATCTGAGTCAGGCGACTGGGACCGTTCTGAGAGGGGATCAAAAAGCGAGAGAACGCTAGGTCTTGGTGCGCGCACATCCATTGCAGGGTGAGAAATGGATTGTCGGACGAGTTTGTGCGAAGTGGGGCGAGTTGAACACTTATTTGCTCTTGTGTACGCGACAAGCGAGGGTCATGACCGCGTTTGATCATCCACTGCCATCATTATACCGTGACTTCAACAATCACCTACCCCATGGCTGAACTGGCCACAGTTCGCACAGAGATCAAGACATGGGAGAGGACATTCAAAGAGTCAAATGGCCGCGTACCGACGGTCGACGATATTAGGCAAAATAATCATATGGGTAGGTCTCGTCACGTCCCGATACTGCAAATGCTTGACTGTTCTGCAGCGGAGAAATACAAGCTATACAAGAGGCTTTCTAAAGCTGCAGTCCCATCCAATTCTTCTAATAAAGAGAAGCTAGTCCCAAGACCTTCAACTCCACCGAGAACAGCGCGTCCGAAGGAGCCGACATCTGTCCTCATCTTGAAATCGCGCGTCGTTCAGTCCACAGCTCCATTAGCTGCATTTAACCCTTTCTCTCCTCAGAAGAAGGGAAAGGAAAGAGATGGAAACGGATCACGTACCTTTGACGAACCTCGCGCCAATCTGTTTGGCAAATCCCAGTCGACCCCGCGAACCTACAGAAGTTCATCACCTGATCCCTTTCCCCTCATCATTCCAGTCCGAGGGTCCTCTTCTACGTCCTCTTCTTCAGAATTTGCTCAATCTTTAGGGCCTGTGCCCACAAGTGCTGTTTCGAGAGCCCGAAAGCGGTTGAGGGGAGAACCTGTGTCACCCTCCCCCAACAAGGAGAAGAGAAGACGCACCACTTCGCAAACAATTATTCCTTTCACTCGTCTGGTCTTAGACCCACCCGACAGCGAGGACGACTTTGAGGCCCAGGACGCAGATATATCCTTCGTGGACAACTCACCAGTGAAGGCACCAGCAAGTGGGAGGCTCTTCCCTCAACTCTTCGAGGAGGCGCTTCCTTCTGCAGATCTATTTGGGGTGAAACCTAATTTGGTGTCTATGGATGTGGACGAAGAAGAACCTATGAAACCGTGTAGAAAGGTTACTCAAACTACACGTGTTCCAACCCGCAAAAGCACAAAGACGACCAGCGCCTCAGCGGACGTGGATGCCGGACCGACAAAGCATCGTGATGTCACGAAATTATCAGCCATCAGTAGGACAAACAGCTCTAGAGCAACGTCGGAAAGCTCGAGCCGTTCATCAACGAAGCGCCCTGTTTCGGACGATGAAGTGGATGATCGACAGCCTCGGTCCAAGTCACCGTTCATACCTCCGTCACCTCCGCCATCTGGGACTGTCTCATCGTTTAATCGACATGGGAAGCATCTTGCGAAAGCCAAAACTGCCACTCAAAGTAGTAGGAAGAAGGCGAAGGTTGATGAACGTACCACCGACGATAGTGATGGCCTCGAAGAGAAAACAAAATTGAAGATAGTGGCCCGCAACTCTACGCGTGTTCGACGCACAGCAGCAGGGTCAGAGGAGGATGACGTTGAATTTGACTCTGACCCCGTTCTGGGCTATGCACGTTTCGCAGGGCCTCGTGTATCCTCGCCCAACACCCCGCAGCAAACCGAAGATAATCGTGTTGAGATCAACCTCCCGGACGAGCTTCAACGCGTGCTTGCGATACAATCCGCGGCACCCAAACTTCAGCTGTCTGAAGAAGACCGATTGGTCAAAGGTTTGCTCTACGGTCGACGTACGACCCACTACGACCCTAATAAGGGGGGAGAAATATGGGATGTAGGAGAAGATCACAATATTGGCTCTGATGAAGACGCAAATAGATTCACTGAGGGAGAGGACGACTGGGAGGGCGAGCCTGTGCCTTGGGAGGTTGGAGAACTTTGACACTCTAAGAATGTATGTGGAAACTTTAGGCATGTAATTCGCCCTGTGCTTTTCATTTTGAATCTGATGCCATCTCCACGATTTTGTGATAAGTGTTTTATCTCTTATGTTAAGGGATGCGCTTGAACTGTTGTCTCTGCATCTGAATCCGATGAGCTGCTTGATTATGATACCAACTGTTATCTTCAAACCTGGGATTCCTGATTGCTGCTCAGTCGTTGCATCTACTAACAGACTCGGCCACAGGAGCTGCGAACGGACACTGCAATGCGGCATATTGCCGTTAATGAATCCATTTCCCATCCACCGCAGCCTCGTTCTCGGGGCATGTTTGGCGAGTCTCACCACTTACTTCGCCTAATCAGGACATACTCATGTACATGACACCGATCACATATCACACAAGAGGGCAGCTTCCAGTGTGTCAGTTAACGCCCGGTCGTGACAAGAGACGGCGTGGTATCCGCGCAGTCCTCTGGCTAAGTATCTTAAAACCCAACTGTACCAGCCATGTCCCAAACCTCACTCATCGACAACGCACTGAACAGTCTTCGACGCAGAACTAGTATTCGCGACAGTCTACGCCTCTTCCGTACCTCTTCTAAAGGCAGCATTAAATCTAACAAGTCGGGCAAGAACCGGTCTTCTTCTTATTACGCCTACGCCGTTTACGACCAAATTATGGCTCCAATTATTCTTCGTGACGCCGAGGCCACCAACAAGCTTCTGGAAGCTATCCTCGATACACCCGGCGGAAAGCGCTCGCTCTCACGACTCGCCCGCACATGCAAGGCCTTCGCCGAGCCCGCCCTTGATATCCTCTGGAGAGAGTTGGACTCCATCATTCCCATTATTGGCCTCTTCCCGGGCCACCTGCTGAAGAAGACTCGCAAGCCTGGCATGGGTTTGGTGAGAGTCGTTGCTTACACTCGAAGTCCGGTTTCTGACTTAATTTTATTCGCAGAGCCGCTTGCCGCGTGAAGATGACTGGAAGACTATCATCAGGTATAGCGAACGCATTCGCAAGATTGCTTACGACGAGAGCGCAAACAATGTCGCACCCTCCATCTTTTCGGTCCTTGACGAAAGCCGACCTACCACCTACATTCTCCCTCGTCTCCAGGAGCTGACCTGGAAGGTTGAAACCCCAGCAGCGCTCGAGAGGTGCAGCCTCTTCCTCAATCCTGACCTTCAAGTTATAAACCTCGAAGTCGGGACCAAATTCCAGAAGTTGAACGACTTCCTAGCCGATATGTCAAGCAGGACAAAATTGAAAGGATTCTCCTTCATCTCTCCTACCAACCTGCCTGATGCATTCACTGAACTTCTCCTTCGTCAAGACGCTCTTGAGAAAGTAGTCCTCGTCGCTCCTGGTGCTTTGGCTCCAGGAATCGGACGCTGGGTCGCGGCCTTGCCTGAAATGACGCAACTGCAACTCGACCTCACTGGAAGGTCACCAATCGCAGTCGAAGGATTTTTCGATGAAATTCGTGCCCGCTCCGGAGACTCTACCCCCAGCTCAATCGGGTCCAGAGACAGCGGTGTCTTCTCTGGTGAGGAACTTGATTTCACCGAGATTCGCAAATCCGCACTTCGACTCACAGGGGATCTACCACCTAAAGGCTCCTTCAACAAACTGAAGAAGCTTCAGCTAACTGGAGAAGTGGCCAACATCGCCGTATTCCTCAGACACCTCGAGAGCGACCTCGTCAACCTCGAGCTTGTCATCGAGGACCCACCCGACAACGCAGATTGGCAAGACCTCTCCGAATTGATCTGCGAGCGCTTCTCCGAAACCCTCCAGTCCATTCGTATAATTGCCACGCCCTCCTCCAAGTTCGCCGACTTGGTTCGTTCGACTTCAAGGGCGGAACCTCCTACCGGTCGAATCTCGTTGGAAAAGCTCACAGGACTTACGAGACTCGTTCGACTCGATATCGATCTCCCGGAATCGGTTGTTTTCACCCCAGCCGATATCAACGCTGTAGCAAAGGCATGCCCGAACCTCGAAATCCTGAGGCTGTGTCCCTTAGCACGCTTCCCCATCCCCCACAACCCCAAGATCACTCTGGAGTCCCTGGGCCCATTAATCTCCAGCTGCAGACGTCTGCATACTCTTGCGGTCGTTTTCAATGCAGGTGGAGGAAGCGAGCAGCTCTTGCGGTCGCAGCATGCCTCCTCTCCATCTCTCCTCCGACTCCACGCGGGCCATTCGTGGGCGAACGACCCCCTTCAGATTTCCATTCTCCTCAGCCATCTTGCACCTCATCTCGAGCTTCTCAAGTGGTTCCAAGAGAAGAACAGGGCAGGCTTCATTGAAACTCATGCCAGGAACTGGCAGACAGTCTCCGAGATGCTGCCCCATCTTCAACTCATGCGAGCGACTGAGAAGAAGTTCACCGAGCCCATTATTCCTCTTCCACCAAAAGTCGAAACTGTGAACAAAGGTGTCGATGCTACTGTCCGAACCACCAGTCGTGGCGTTTTTGCGCAGGTGCAGACGGAGGACGCAGGTGTCCAGTTCTCTCCAGTCTTGGTGAGCCGCGAAGTGGAAGCCATCATTCAAACTTGCGAAATGGCCATCGACGCTACCCCTCCCGTTCAAGAAATTGCAGTAGATACTTCGTCATTGTCCGTCTCCACTGCGGTGGCCGCTGCTATGCAGAACGGCAGCCCATTCTCTGCTACCTACAAAGCCGAACGCTCACCTGCACCTCGCTTCCAACCGACCGTCTACCTCCTTTCATCTATCCTCGGCCTCCTCTCCTTTGCCTACAAGTGCTCTACCCTTCCCTTCACTCTCCCATCCCGCATCCTCCACCTCATCCTTGAGCGCTTCCCAACCCAAAACTGGCGCTCAGAAGGCTCGGTCGAGTCTTCTAAGCCAAACCCAGCTCGTTCCGATAGCTTAGATTCATTGAGCTCCGAGCCAGCAGACTCCATCGCTCTGGAAGACCTTCCAGTCCGTCAATAATTATTCTACTATTGCAATCGCTTTCGCTTACTCTACATACCTGTGCTGGCATTGAAACTAGATACCCACTTATGCACATGCAACTACCTATGCAACCTATGACTATGCACATGCCGAAATATATGCCACCCACTTCTTTTCCAACCCATCGACGACCATCTATAAGCCACCTTTCCAACGCAATCTGCACGACTCAGGGGATATGCCCGAAGTGAGTGTCGGCACGTGGGCTGATTTATTGCAAACAAGGCACAACAACCTCGCGACGCGTCACCGCGATTGGCTTGCGAATCCGTCCAACCCATCTCTCAAGAACTATAATATGGCCGATAACAAAAAGCAGGAGAAGGATTTTACCAAGGAAGTCGACGCTCTTCTTCCAGATGCAGATGCAACAATCAAGGTGCGTTTCTGCTCCCAATTGGATTTGCTCGACCTAACAGTTGGGAATGTAGTCCGGTAAACTGCAAGAGGGTCTGGACAAAATATTCACTCTAGAGAAACAAACAAGAAATGTAAGGGAATACCCGACTGCTATTTTATACGCCATTGACAATTGCACAAGGCTGCCGATCTGGCCTCAACGACTCGATTGGTGAAAGCCGCAGTGCAGCACTCATATGATGCTAGAGACTATACTCTCCTGAACACTACTATTAACGTTCTCAGCAAGAAGCATGGCCAACTCAAGGCCGCCGTACAGGCTATTGTCGAACTCGCTATCTCATGGCTACCAGAGATCAAGGAACGTGATGGTCTGGAAAAATGGCTTGAGCTTCTAGAGACATTGCGAGGTGTCACAGAGGGCAAGGTACGCGCAATACACCTCTCGGCATAAATTTATTTACCCAATTCTATGCAGATATTCTTGGAAACACCGCGGGCGCGAGTTACGCTATTACTGGCCCACTACCACGAAGGTCTATCGAAGTCGGGAAAGTCTAAAGACCCCAAAGAGTCTCTCGTTACTGCGTCGGATTTACTGTCCGACCTTCAGGTGGAAACGTATTCGTCTATGGAACGAAGAGAGAAGACGGAATTTATCCTAGAGCAAATGAGGTTGCTCATTGCTGTTGCGCGCCAGAAAGATGCGGCAGTGGAAAAGAAGGAGGGCAAGGAATCTCTTGGTGGGGGTGAGGCTGAATGGGTAAAAGTTCGAGTAGGCGGTCGGAAAGTCAACGAAGAGTTCTTGAAGGAGAAAGAGAACGAGGTGTGTTATTATATGCGACCCGAAAGGCTGGAGGA
>Ga0247735_1000452_pt1 | contig 16086 bp, 16 predicted proteins | sample UWRJL178409R2_FD_180934 | JGI IMG/M metagenome (GOLD analysis project Ga0247735, IMG submission 180934) | Plant litter microbial communities from Arlington Agricultural Research Station in Wisconsin, United States - UWRJ-L178-409R-2 | ecosystem: Environmental > Terrestrial > Plant litter >... | reverse complement strand
GGATCGTCATCGAGATCTCCCACGGGCCGTTATGTGCATCATTCATGGGTCGGAAGCCATCGGTCACCCGAAGCGGCGCTCGAACACCGCCGCCAGCCCCTGCCCGCCGCCGATGCACATCGTCTCGACACCGTAGCGCGCGCCGCGCCGGTCCATCTCGCGCAGCAACGTCGCCATGATCCGCCCGCCAGTCGCCCCGACAGGGTGACCTAGCGAGATGCCGGAGCCGTGCACGTTCATGCGCTCGAAATCGGCAGGCGTGAATTTCCACTCGCGGGTGCAGGCGAGCACCTGTGCCGCGAACGCCTCGTTGAGCTCGATCAGGTCGATATCGGCCAGTGTCAGGCCGGCGCGATCGAGGGCCCTGGCAACAGCCGGCACCGGCCCGATGCCCATGGTCTTTGGCGGCACTCCGGCGACGGCCCAGGACAAGAGGCGCGCGAAGGGCCTGAGGCCGAGCGCCATCGCCTTTTCGGCCGTGGTTACGATCGCGACCGAGGCCCCGTCATTCTGCCCGCTGGCGTTGCCGGCCGTCACCGTTGCTTCGGCGTCCTTCGCGCCGAGGATCGGCTTCAACGACGCGAGCGATTCGACCGTAACGCCGCGGCGCGGATGCTCGTCCTGCTCGACCAGCAGTTCGTCTTTCCGCGCCTTCACCATGACCGGTACGATCTCCTCGGCGAACACGTCGCTGTCCTGCGCCGCCACTGCGCGGCGATGCGACTCCGCCGCGAACGCATCCTGTTCCTCACGCGGCACGTCATAGTCGCGGCGCAGATTCTCGGCCGTCTCGAGCATCCCGCCCGGCACCGGATAGTTGGCGCCGCCCGCGGTGATGCGACCCCGCGCTAGCGCATCGTCGAACTTCATCCCGTCGCCGGTCGCGCCCCAGCGCAGTGCGGTCGAATAGAAGGGCGCGTTGCTCATCGATTCGGCGCCGCCCGCCAGCACCAGATCTGAGCCACCGGTCGCGACCTGCATCGCGGCGTAGATCACCGCCTGAAGCCCCGATCCGCAACGCCGGTCGATCTGCAACCCGCCGACCTCGATCGGCAGCCCGGCGTTCAGTGCGACCACCCGGCCGAGCGCCGGTGCCTCCATTGACGGGTAGCATTGCGCGAACAGCACATCCTCGACCTCAGCGGGCGGCAGGCCAGTCCGGTCGAGCAGCCCGCGCACCACGATCGCGCCAAGCTCGTGCGCGCTGAGCGTCTTGAACACCCCGCCGAACCGGCCGACCGGCGTCCTCAGCGGCTCGCAAATCACGACGTCGCGCACGATCATTCTCCCGTTTCGACGGTGCCGGTCATTGCCGGATGGCCGGCGGCGTCGGCCGTCCAGACCTCGGCGCCATGCTGCGTCCGCTTGAGGTTGAGCGAAAAGGGCGCGGTGTCGAACAAGGGGCGGCGCGCACGAAAGGCAAAGCGCTTCACCTGGGCGCCGGGCGTCTCGCGCAGAAAATGATCCATCAGCAGTGTCGCGGCATAGGGGGCGTGAACGACCAGCCCCGGATAGCCTTCGACATCGCGCGCATAGTCGCGGTCGTAATGGATGCGGTGTCCATTGAAGGTCAGCGCCGAATAGCGGAACAGCGCGACGGGATCGGGCGTGACGATGCGAGTGGCATCGGCGATGGACGTTTCCACGAGGGGCAGTGCGACGGCGTGGCCCCCTCCGCGATAGACCAGATCCTGCCGCTCCTCGATCGCCAGCACGCCATCGCAGCGTATCGCGTGCCGCACGGTGACGAAGACCATCGCGCCGCTGGATCCGGTCTTTGCCGCCACGTCAGCGATGGTCGATACCCGTTCGATCGCCGCGCCGATGCGGATCGGCGCGTGGAAGACGACCTCGCCCGCTGCCCACATTCGCCGGGGGAGCGGAACCGGCGGGAGGAAGTCGCCGCGCTTTGGATGACCATCCCCGTCAATGGCCGACTGGCGCGCGTGCGGGAGGAAATAGAGCCAGTGGCCGAGCGGCGGCGCCTCTTCATATGGTGGCGCGTCATGGTCGAGCAACGCGGCAAGGCCGGCCAGCGGCGCTGGCGATGCCTGATCGACCGCTCGCTCCTCGCGCCCGATCCATGATCTCAGATGCTCGATATCCACGATGGTCCTTATGCGAGATCGCATCGCGCCTGTCGCGGTTGCGGAGCAAATTTTACGGTGCGTCGACAAGTCGTGCCGGTACGCGACCCGCAGGCTGAGCGGCGAGATCATGCCGGCCACCGCCATGGACGGAGTCGTCATGCATGTGCCAGAGCGGCAACAGATGGATCGATGAAGGTTGAGACAATGAAGCTCCGGTCGCTGCTGTTCGTCCCCGGGGACCGCCCCGATCGCTTCGCCAAGGCTGCGGCGAGCGGTGCGGACGCGCTGATCCTCGATCTCGAGGATTCGGTGTCGGCCGAGAAGAAGCCGGAGGCGCGCGCCGCGATCGCGGTCTGGCTGAAGGAGGGGCGCACCCTGCCCTGCTTCGTCCGGGTCAACCCGCTCGGGGGTGAAGAGACCCGCGCCGACCTCGCGGCGATACTGCCAGCGGCGCCCGACGGTATCATGCTGCCGAAAGCGGAAGGCGCGCCATCGGTTCGAGCGCTGATCGAGCTTGCCGGGGGATCGGCGCCACCGATCCTGCCGATCGCCAGCGAGACCGCGGCGGCGGTGTTCCAACTCTCGACCTATGGCGAGGTCGCAGCCCATCTCGCTGGCCTGACCTGGGGTGCCGAGGACTTGCCCGCCGCCATCGGCGCGACCTCCTCGCGCAATGCGGACGGGAGTTATACCGCGCCGTATGAGATGGTCCGCGCCCTCACCCTGTTCGGTGCGCATGCCGCGGCGGTGGCGGCAATCGAGACCGTCTATCCCAACATCGCCGATACCGAAGGCCTCGCCGCCTATGTCGCGCGCGGCCGTCGCGACGGCTTTACCGGGATGATGGCGATCCACCCGACACAGGTCGCGACGATCAACGCCGGCTTCAGCCCGAGCGAAGCCGAGATCGCCCATGCCCGCGCCGTGGTCGGCGCGTTCGCCGCGAACCCTGGCGCGGGCGCGTTGAAGCTCGACGGCAAGATGATCGACCAGCCGCATCTTAACCAGGCGCGCAGGCTGCTGGCGCAAGCGGAGCACTGACGAGCGGACACAATGTCCTTGTCAAAATGTCATGCGGGTTGCTGACATTTTGTCGTAGTTTATATTGTTTATTATCAATATATTACTGAAAATCCATGATCGGATCTGGCCTTCGCCGGCACGACGGCCTCAACCGAGCAGGCCGGTCATCTCGGCTATATCGAGAAGCTTGTTGCCCCCAGCTACCTCGACCGGCAGACTGAAACCCGGGCGCGGGCGGGAAGTCCGCGGCGCTTGATGGAGGCCGAGGTTCAGGATCGGAACAGCATGGTTGTCGCGGATTGCGCCGCGGCGTTGCGCGCGACCGGGCGCTATCTCGCATCGGTTCGCGTCGCGGTGGAACACCGGGTGTCGGCGAACGGCGAGGTCGACGCCGCGCTGGTCAATCGTCACCAGCACATGGCGCATGGCCTGGCCTGGGTCGCGACCTATGACGCGGCACTTCGTGCACTGCTCGGCTGGGCTGAACGACTGATCGCGGAACGGCCGCTCCGCGAAGTCGAGCATCTGATCCTGGTCAGCGGCTTTGCGGAATATCTCGCGCAGATCGCCGGCGGCATCCCGATGAGTCAGGTCGAGATGATCCGGCCGAGCGATTTCGGGCTTGAGGAAGAGGCCGCCGCCTGCCTCGCCGACCCGTCCTGCCGCGCCCTGATCGCGAACGGCGGCAGTGACGCCCGCACCCGGATCGCCGCGTCCTTCGGCATCGGCGCGGCGCCGGACCGGGCGTTGGGCGACGAGGTGCTCGAGATGATGGCCGATCAGTTCTCGCGCTTCGTGGAGGACAAGGTCGCGCCGCATGCGCATCAATGGCATCTCGACAACGCCTATATCCCGATGGAGGTGGTGACGGCGATGGCGGGCATGGGGGTGTTCGGCCTGACCGTGCCGGAGGCCTATGGCGGCGCCGGCCTGGGCAAGCTGGCCATGTGTCTCGTCTCCGAAGAGCTCTCGCGCGGCTATATCGGGGTCGGCTCGCTCGGCACCCGGTCCGAGATCGCGGCCGAGCTGATCCGGCTCGCCGGCACCGAGGCGCAGAAGGACCATTACCTCCCCCGGCTCGCCTCGGGCGAGATTTTGCCGACCGCCGTGTTCACCGAACCCAATATCGGGTCAGACCTCGCCTCGCTTCGCACTCGCGCCGTGCGCGCCACCAATGCGGCCGGCGAGCCGGTGTGGCGCGTCACCGGCAACAAGACGTGGATCACGCACGGTGCGCGCAGTGACCTGATGACTCTGCTGGTGCGCACCGATCCGTCGCAAACCGGCTATCGCGGCCTTTCAATGCTGCTCGCGGAAAAGCCGCGCGGCGACGATGCCGCCCCGTTCCCGGCACCCGGTATGAGCGGTGGCGAGATCGAGGTGCTCGGTTATCGCGGCATGAAAGAATATGAGATCGCGTTCGAGGATTTCGAGGTTCCGGAAAGCGCGCTGCTCGGCGGCGTCGAGGGCCAGGGCTTCAAGCAGCTAATGGAGACGTTCGAGAGCGCCCGCATCCAGACCGCGGCGCGCGCGGTCGGCGTGGCGCAGAACGCGCTCGAGCTCGGCCTGTCCTATGCCGCCACCCGCGTACAGTTCGGCGAGCCGATCGCCGCCTTCCCGCGCATCGCCGGCAAGCTCGGCTGGATGGCGACGGAAACGATGATCGCGCGCCAGCTTTCCTACGTCGCCGCGCGCGAGAAGGACGAGGGCAAACGCTGCGACATCGACGCCGGCATGGCCAAGCTGCTTGCCGCCCGCGTCGCCTGGAGCAATGCCGACAACGCACTGCAAATCCATGGCGGCAACGGTTTCGCGCTGGAATATCCGATAAGCCGGGTGTTGTGCGACGCGCGTATCCTCAACATCTTCGAGGGCGCGGCCGAGATCCAGGCACAGGTGATCGCGCGCGGCCTGCTCGCGCGGGGGAATTGAGATGAGGGCGTCGGCGCGGGTCGAGTGGGATAGCGCCGTCGCGACGGTGACGGCCGATCCGCGTTATCGCGCAAGCCAGTGGTTGCGCCGCCGCGCCTTGCCGAACCTGCCGAGCGGTCAGCAAGCAGCATGAGCGTGCGGACCGATACGCCCGCGCCCGGCGTCCTGCGCCTCATGATCGACCGCCCCGATGCGCGCAACGCGATCAACGCCGATGTCCGCACGCGCCTGATCGACGCGGCAACGGCCGCTCAGGCCGATCCGGCGGTCCGCGCCTTGGTGATCGCCGGCGCCGGCGGCATGTTCAGCGCGGGCGGCGACCTGCCCAGTCTTGTCGGCATCAGCGAGGATGCCGCGCTGACCCGGCTGCGCGAGGGCCACCGGCTGGTGTCGCTGCTGTGGAACTATCCCAAGCCAGTCGTCGCGGCGGTCGAGCGTTTCGCGATTGGGGCCGGTGCGGGCCTTGCCCTTCTCGCCGACGAAGTCGTGATCGGCGAACAGGCGGTGTTCGGTTTCCCCTTCATCCGTCTTGGGCTCGTGCCCGACTGGGGCCTGTCCGGCACCGTCCCGCGCCGCACCGGGGTGGAGGCGTCGGCGAGGCTGTTCGCGGCGGGCGGCAACGTGGCGGCAGAGCGGGCAGTGACGATCGGGCTTGCCGATCAGCTTGTGGACGATGCCCGCGTGATGGAAGCCGCGATCGCCCGTGCCGCAATACTCGCCCGGCTCGCGCCTGGCGCGTTTGCCAGGCTAAAGCTGCGCCTGCGCGGTGATGCGGAAGCAGCGCTCGGCCTCGATCGGGAAGCGCGCGATCAGGCGGCGTGCCTGGTGTCGCCCGAATTCGCCGAGGGCTATGCGGCGTTTCGCGAAAAGCGCGACCCGAGGTTTTGAGTCGCTTGAGCGGGGTCGCGTAATCCAGCCGATGCGATCCAGGTGTCGCCTTGCACAGGAACCGCGCGCTACAGCGCCTTGAACTCCGGATCAGTCCGGGCCTTTAGCACCTCGTCGTTCACCGAAATCCCTATCCCCGGCTCGGTCGACACCGGCAGATAGCCGTCGACCAGCGCCACCGGGTCGCACAATTCGGTATAGGCCTTGTTCTCGTAATAGGTGAATTCCTGGATGAGGAAGTTCGGGATGGTCGTGCAGACCTGCGCGAACGCCATGGTCGCGAAGGGCGATGCCACCCCGTGCGGCGCCACGGGGATGTTATAGGTCTCCGCCATCGCGGCGATCTTGCGCGTCTCCGCCAACCCGCCGGCCTTGGCCATGTCCGGCTGGATGATGCTCAGCGCCTGTTTTTCGAGATAAGGCCGGAAACCGTAGCGCCCATAAACATTCTCGCCTGCGGCCAGCGGCACGCGGGTATTGTCGCGGATGCGGACCATCGCATCGACATTGTCGCTAGGCACTGGCTCCTCGACGAAGAAGGGTCGGAATTTCTCGAGCAGGTTACAGATCTGGATGCCGGTTTCGACATCATAGCGAGCGTGCAGTTCCACGCCGATATCGTAGTCCGGGCCGAGCGCGTCCCGGAAACCGCCGACGAACTTCTCGACATCGCCAAGCTGCGCGGTGGTCAGGTGCTGACCCCATAGCCGGTCCGGGTTCAGCCCCTTGCCGACCAGCCACGCATCCGGCGTGTAATCGGTACCGATCTTCAGCGCGCGGACCTTCGTCGCGGCGACGATGCGCTTCGCATCGGCCGGGTCGTTGGCGTGGAGATAGACCGGAATGCGCTCGCGCAGCCGCCCGCCCATCAACTGGCTGATCGGCACGCCCAGCGCCTTGCCCGCCAGATCCCACAGCGCCATCTCGACGCCGCTCATCGCGGCGTAATAGGGCCCGCCGGTGCCGCGGATGAACAGGGGTGACGGCGCGCCGGCGAAATTGCCGCGCCGCCAGCCCCACAGGTCGTTCATGATCGCTTCGATCGCCAGCGGATCGCGGCCGGTCAGCAGCGGATTGAAGTTGTTGTTGATGATGTACTCGGCGCCGACCGTGTCGAGGAACTCGCCGGTGCCGGTCAGCCCTTCCTCGGTATAGACGCGAACGAAGCGGCTGTTGAAACCGTTCTTCAGCCGAACCGCGCGGATTTCCCTGATCTTGAGCTTGGGCGGGCGCGTTGCCGCACCCGCCTTCGCCGCAAGCAGAAAGCTACCGTAGAGCGCGGCCGCCTGGCCGAGCATCGTCCGTCGATTGATCATATCGTCATCCGTCCTGAAGGAGGATCAACCTTCGTAGGGAATGCCTTTCGCCTTGTTGTTGAGCATGTCCTGAATGACTTCCTTCTTGACCGGAAGCTTGTTCTGGTTCGCCTTCAGCCACTCGGTAAAATCGGCCTCGATCGGCTCGCTCCACCGCGTATCGATCTGACCCGCGGTATATTTGCCTTCCGCCAGCCTCTTGTGGCCGAACATGTCGCGCAGACGCGTGATCTCCGATTGCTTCACGACCTTTTCCGCGAGCTGCGGCGGGATGAACACCACGCCGCCGTCGCGGCCGAGCACCACGTCGCCCGGCATCACCGTCGCCATGCCGATCCGGGTTGGGCCATTGATCCCGACCATCGTCGAGTTGAGCCGCGCACCCGTCGCCATCGCGCCGAAATGGTGCGACGGATCGTAGCTGCGCACGAAGGAGGTGAAGTTGGGCAGTTCCTTCAGCCCCTCGATATCGCGCACCGCGCCGTCATAGACGATGCCGTTGCCGCTGCGCGCGTAGATCGCGTTGCCGACATTGTCGCCGATCGAGGGCCCGTCCTTCTTCAGGCCGAAATGGTCGGCGACATAGACGTCGCCCTTCTGCAGCATGTCGACCGGCCAGGCATTCATCGCGCCCTTGCGCGCATCCTGCTTGCCCTGCGCCTCGATCACCTTCTGGATGTCCGGGCGACCCGGCATCCACTGCGCGGTCAGCGCACGACCGACCAGCACCTTGTCCGGGAAGATCGACAGCCAGCCATCCTCATATTCGTAATTATAGCCGGCGCCGCGGAGCGTCGCCCAGGCTTCTTCCAGCGTTACCGCCCGCATGCGCTCGATGATGTCGTCCGACACCTTGGGCCGGCCGTCGGGAAAACGCTCGCCGGTCCATTCGGGGGTGTAGGCAATCACCTGCTCGGCAGAGAAGAACCCATCCCGTGCGACAGCGGGCGTGGTCGCTGCGAATACCAAGCAGCTGGCAAGGATACTCGTCCGCGCGGCGGACAACAGGCGTGATCGCATATATCTCTCCCCTAATGGTGGCGCGCGTTCCTTCGCTGGAGTCGTCGCTTGTTGCTCCCTAGAGCGAGATGCGTTCGCTTCCAATCATATTGTATATGATATTGCCCAATATATGCGCGGGAATGACAAGCGATGGGTGCCCGCCTACATCAGCAACGATGTCCGATGCGCCGCAACCCATCCCCGCTGCAACGTTGGTCCTGTTTCGCGACGGGTCGACCGCGCCGGAGTTGTTGATGGTAGAGCGCTCCAAGGCCATGGTGTTCGCTGGCGGCGCCCTGGTTTTTCCGGGCGGTCGGGTCGATCCGGGCGACCGGGCGCTCGCCCTGACGTTTCCTGGCGACCCGGAGGATATCGCCGCTCGCATCGCCGCGATCCGCGAGACAGTCGAGGAAGTCGGCGTACCGATCGGGCTGCACCCCATGCCGGGCGGGGAGGCTCTATCAGCGCTGCGAGCGGCGCTCCATTCTGGAGCGTCGTTCGGCGAGGCGCTGCGCGACGCGCGATTCACGCTCGATCCTGCGCTCGTTCCTTTTGCCCGCTGGCTGCCGGCGCATGCGCATATGCGGATATTCGATACACGCTTCTATCTTGCCCGCCTGCCCGACGGTGTGGCCGAACCGGTGGTCGACGATACCGAGAATGTGCGGGTGTTCTGGGCGACCGCGCAGAGCGTACTCGACGATGCCGATGCCGAGCGCGTCCGCATCATCTTTCCGACCCGCCGCAATCTCGAGAGGCTTGCCCGCTTCGCCAGCTTCGATGAGGCTGCGGCGGACGCGGCGCGCTATCCGATCCGCCCGGTCACGCCCTGGACCGATGACATCGACGGCGTACCGCACCTCCGCATTCCCGACGACCTTGGCTACCCGGTTACCTCTGAACCCATCACGAGCGCGATGCGAGGCTGATGCGAGGCTTGAGACGGCTGGTTGGCGGCATGACGATCGCCGCAATCGTGCTGGCGGCTGGACTGATGCTGTTCGCGGCGTTGCGCGGCAAAGCGCAGGATCTGCCCTGGACGCCGCTCGACCTGAGCCAGCCGATCGGCCTCATGACGGGGCGCAAACTCGCGGGGCTTACCGGCGACTTCCCTGAATGCCGCGCGTTGCTCGACAAGGCGGGGATTCACTACACGGTGCTGGCGCCAGTGAATTACGGTACCTGCAGCTACGCAGACGGCGTGCGCTTCGCGTCGGGTGGATCGCGACGAACACCCTATTCGCCAGCCGATCTCGGCACCTCCTGCCCCGTCGCCGCGGCGCTGTCGGTGTGGGAGTGGAATGTGGTTCAGCCGGCCGCGCGTCGCTTGCTGGGGAGCCCGGTCGTTTCGATCGAGCATTTCGGCAGCTATAATTGCCGGCGCATCGACCGCAGCAACAACTGGAGCGAGCACGCCACCGCCGACGCGATCGACATCGCAGGCTTCCGTCTGGCGAGCGGCAAGCGGATCACGGTCGCGGCGAACTGGAAGGGCAATGGCCCCGAAGCGACGTTCCTGCACGAAGTGCGCAACGGCGCCTGCCGGCTGTTCTCGACCACCCTGTCGCCGGAATATAACGCTGCGCATCGGGATCATCTGCACCTGGATCAGGCCGAGCGGGGCGAGTTCGGCTGGAGGGCGTGCAGGTAAGCCTCAAGCCCCTCCCCAGAAGGGGAGGGTTTTTGGAGCCTCAATGCGGCAGCGCGGCTGCTTCCACCTTCTCGACCCATTTCGGGAAAAAGGCCGGCTGGCGGTTCGACCAGCCCGAAGCGGTTGCGGCCGCTTCGCTGATCGACTGCAGCAATTTGCGCCGCAGATCGGGATGCAGATGTGGCAGCGCCGCCGCCGAGCAGAAGGCGGCAGGCAACCAGGGCCGCACCTCGGCGCCGATCAGCCGCTCATAGAGGAAGCGATAGGCCGAGAAGGTGGTGAGACGTCCCTGCCCCAGATCGAACGCAGTCACCGTCATCAGCGGCGCCAGGAACGGCTCGACCGAGTCGAGACCGCTATCGTCCGGCATCATCGCGCGGATATCGGGAAGGCGGGCATAGAGGCGGGCCTGAGCGCGGATGCTGGCGGCCTCGACCACGTCGCGAGACCAGCGGCTCATGGCGTCGTCCCGATCCAGGCCGATATCGAGCGAGCGCCGGATATAGCGCTGAGTCGACGAACTGAACCCCGCGAATTCCTTCATCTCGGCCAGCGTCATTGCGCCATTTGCCGGTTTCATCTTGGCACCCATATCGTCACCCACCCCGCAATCGTGGAACCGATACCGATGATGCGCCAGGATGGTTAACAGGATCCTTAACGCGCCGTCGTCCGGCATTCAGCATGGAATCACAGTTCGTGCTGCGATGCAACAAAGGTTGCGACGAACGGTGTGCCGCAGCGTAAAAGCTGCCGACACGTGCGTGTTTTGCGCAACATATGACGAAGCCGCCCCTTCCCGCCGTTGCGGAAAGGGGCGGCGGCAGATGGGTAGTTTTCCTGAACGGAGTCGGCCGGCGTCAGCCTGACTTTTCTTCCTTCAACCGCGCCTCCTGATCGGCGTCATAGCCAGAGGAAGCCGGCGGCTCATGGTTGTGCACCGGCTGAGTCGAGGAGGGCGGGTCGGACGCGTCCATCGATTCGTCCAGCGCGGCGTCGAGGCGCGCCTCCTTGCTCTCGGGATTGCGCTCGAGCCGGGCGGCGATCGACGCGTCCTGCCCGGCTTCCTGGCGAGGGTGGTGAATCGCCTGATTCTCTTCCGGGTCGCCCGGTGCCACGTCCTGGCCGTCCGGCGTCTTCTGATCGATTATCTTCTGGTCCTCGGTCATCGCCACTCTCCTGGGCTGTTACGAGGGGAGAACGAACGACCCGGCGGAAGCGTTCCTGTCGATGCAGATCGGATCAATCTTCCAGCAGACGAACCGAAACGCTCTGCTCGTTCATCGTCGTCCGGCCGAATACGGTCATGAAGGCGATGTCGGTCGCGTCACGGCCGACCGCGACCCGGGCAAGATCGCCGCATGACGCCATGCCGGTCGCATCGACCAGATGCCATCCGCCCGCGAGCCACAATTCGGCGACCGCGTGAAAATCGGGCGGATCGACGCCAGGCGCATAGGCTGACACGCAGCGCGCCGGAATGCCGCCAGCGCGGGCCAGGGACACCAGAAGATGCGCATAGTCGCGGCAGACGCCGCGACGGTCCGCAAAGGTCATCAGCGCGGTTGTCACACCGCTGCTGGCACCCGAAGCATAAGTGAGATTGTCGCGCACCCATGCGCTCATCGCGGCCGCGAGCACGCCGCCTTCCAGGCCCGCGAACTGCTGCTCGACAAAGCCCTCGAACTTGTCGGACTCGCAATAACGGCTGGGCAGCAGATAGGCGATGGTCTCGGCCGGCAGCATCCGGGCCGGCGTCGGCATCAGCGATGCCAGGTCGATCGTCGATCGATCGACAGCCACCACTGCCTGATATTCGACGCGGAAATTGCCCTCTCCGCGCGCCCAGGTCCGCTGACCGATGCCTTCCTCGCCCGCCACCGCGCGCAATGGCTCAGGGCAATAGACGCGCAAATCCTGTCGCTCGAGCCGTTGATCGGCCATTGCCGCGGCCTCCACCAGCAGCAGCACGTCCGCGGTGCCTTCGATCCAGTAATCGAGCATCACGTCGATCGCGAGGCGCATGGCAGTCCTTAAATTGCCTCGGGGGGCGGGCAAGGGATCGAGCCCCAAAGGGGCGGAAGGGTGAGGGAGTATCACGCAAAACAAAAGGCCCGGCAGGTTTCCCCGCCGGGCCTATCGCCTGAGCGTTTAAGTCAGCTTCTAGTTCCGGTTGCCGAACAGGCGCAGGATGAACAGGAACATGTTGATGAAGTCGAGGTACAGGTTCAGCGCCGACATGATCACGACATGCTGCTCGGCACCCGTGCCGGCGACCTGAGCGTACATGCTCTTGGTCCGCTGCGTGTCATAGGCGGTGAGGCCTGCGAACAGGAGAACGCCAACGATGCTGATCACCAGCGCGAACGGGCCGGACTGGAAGAACAGGTTCAGCAGGCTCGCCACGATCAGGCCGACAAGGCCCATGATCAGGAAGGTACCGAATGCCGACAGGTCACGCTTGGTGGTGTAGCCATATAGGCTGAGACCACCGAACGCCGCCGCCGTCGCGAAGAAGGACTGCGCGATCGAGGTGCCGGTATAGGCAAGGAAGATGGTCGAGAGCGACAGGCCCATCGCCACCGCGAAACCCCAGAACATCGCCTGCAGCGTGCCGGCAGACATCCGTCCGCCGCCGAAGCTCATGCCGAACACGAAGCCGAGCGGCGCGAGCGTGATGATCCACTTCAGGATGCCGGGACCGCCGAACACCTGGGCAGCCATGCCGCTGGCGGCGAAGCCCATCGCGACGATACCCGTCAGCAAAATGCCTGAGAACATGTAGTTATAGACCGACAGCATGTAGCGGCGCAGACCCGCGTCAAACGCCTCGGTGCGTGCGCCCGCTGCCGTCGCGAAAGTAGTCGCGCCAGATTGGGGGTCGGACCAGTTAGCCATTTCGAATAAGCTCCTTTGACCCGGCATCATACCGGATAGCCGGAATATCGCCCTTATCCGGGGGGTTTTCAAGATAATCCGAAGATATGCCCCCAGAGGCCAGCAACACTTTATTACAATTGCCGGACCTTGCGGATGACATTGGCGGGAAGCGCGGTAAAATCGGCCGCATGCACCGCCTGTTCGTCGCCCTGCGCCCGCCACCCGCGGTTCGCGCCGCCCTTGCCGCGACGATGGATGGCGTGCCGCAGGCGCGCTGGCAGGACGACGACCAGCTTCATCTCACCGTCCGTTATATCGGCCAGGTCGATCGCCGCATGGCCGAGGATATCGTGCTGGCGCTCGGTCAGGTCCATGCGCCGCCGGTCGATATCGCGTTGTCGGGCGTCGGCGCCTTCGACAAGAAGGGCCGCGTCGATGCGCTATGGGCCGGCGTCACCCCACATGATGCACTCGCCGCGCTCCATCGCAAGGTCGATCACGCCCTGGTCCGCCTCGGCCTGGCACCCGAGGGCCGCGCCTATCTGCCGCACTTCACCGTCGCGCGGATCAGCCGGAGCGCGGGTTTCGGGCCTGAAGTCGAGCGCTGGCTGGCAGCACATGCGGGTCTCGCCAGCCCCGTCTTCACGATCGAGCACATGACGCTTTTCGAAAGCCATCTGGGCGGCGAGGCGGCCGGGTACGAGGTGGTCGAGCGCTGGCCGCTCGCCTGAGCCGAATCCGGCTTCCGTATCCGCCGCGCTCTGCTAGCCTCCCCGCAAGAAAAGATAGGGAGGATCATGGCCACCACGCCCCCAGGCGCGCCGGAGCGCGCGCCCGCCTATGCCTGGTATGTCCTCGGCATCCTGTTTCTCGTCTACATCCTCAATTTCGTCGACCGTCAGATCATCTCGATCCTGGCCGAGGACATCAAGCGCGACCTCGGGCTCAAGGACGAGGACCTCGGCTTTCTCTACGGCACCGCGTTCGGCGTGTTCTATTCGCTGTTCGGCATTCCGCTCGGCCGCCTCGCCGATAACTGGAATCGCGTGCGGCTGATGACGGTCGGCCTGGCGCTGTGGTCGGCGATGACCGCTTTTTCCGGCTTCGCCCGCAATGGCGCGATGCTGACCGCCGCGCGGATCGGCGTCGGCATCGGAGAGGCGACCGCTAGTCCCTCGGCCTATTCGCTGATCTCGGACTATTTCCCGAAGCGCCTGCGGGCGACCGCGCTCGCCATCTATTCCTCCGGCCTGTACGTTGGCGGCGGGCTGTCGCTCGGCATCGGCGGTCTCATCGTGCAGCGCTGGAACAAGGCATGGCCCGATGGCGGCCCACTCGGCCTGCATGGCTGGCAGGCGGCGTTCCTGATCGTCGGCATACCGGGCCTGCTCGTCGCACTGTGGATCGCCACGCTGCGCGAGCCGAAACGCGGCGCCTCCGAAGGGCTGCCCGAGCCAGCGCCTCACCCTGCCCCGTTTCGCGAGTTCCTGCAGGAGCTGCTCACCATCCTGCCGCCGCTCACGCTGATCGGCGCGGCCCGCGGCGGCACGCGCGCCTTCATCGTCAACCTGGTCGGCCTGACGATCATCGTCGCGGCCGTGTTCGGCCTCATCGCGATCGGCGAGCCCTGGCCGCAATGGGTCGCGATCGGCATCGGCGTCTATGCCGTCTTCTCCTGGGCCTCGGCGCTCAAGCGCCGCGATCCGCCGACCTTCCGCTTGATCGTCGGGAACCCCGCCTTTCTGTGCGTGGTCGTCGCTTATGGCCTGAACGCCTTCATCGCTTATGCGGTCAGCTTCTGGGCGGCACCCCATGCACTGCGAGATCTCGCCGCGTCACCCGCGACCGCTGGCCTGTTGATCGGCGGTGGCGGTGCTGCCGGGGGGTTCATCGGCGTGACGATCGGCGGCATCGTCGCGGACCGGCTGCGGCGGCGCTTCGCCAACGGACGAGTCATGGTGATCATCTTCGGCGCGGTCGCCCCGGTGCCGGCAGTATGGGTCGCCTTCACGACCCACGACCTGTGGCTCTATTATGCGATGCTGCCAGTGGCGCAGATCCTCGCGGCCTCGGCGCTGGGCGCGTCCGCGGCGACCATGCAGGACCTTGTCCTGCCGCGCATGCGCGGGACGGCGACCGGAACCTTCTTCATCGGCACGACCCTGCTCGGGCTCGCGATGGGGCCGTATCTCGCCGGCCGCGTATCGACCTTGAGCGGAAGCCTGTCGATCGGCGTGCTTTCCTTGCTGCTGACGGTGCCGATTACCCTCGCCGCAGCGATCGCGGCGTACCGGCTGGTGCCGGAAGCCGAGGCCAATCGCGAGAAATGGGCAAGGGATGCGGGAGAGGCGATCTAAAAACCCCTCTCCCATCGGCAGAGGAATTCTTATCCCGCCGCGAACACCCCGCAGGCAATCCGCCCGCCGCTATTGCCCGACGGATCCGTCATCAGATCGTCGGCATCCGCATGCACGACGATCGCCGAGCCATCGGCATCGAGCAGGCCCGCCAGGGTCGCGCCCGGAATGGTGATCCCGAGCGTACCACGCCCATCAGTCCCGATGATCAGATTGGGCAGATCGCCCTCATGTGGGCCAGCCGGGTTCATCGAGCCATGCTTCATCCCGGTCGGGTTCCAGTGCCCGCCCGCGCTCGCGAAATCGGGTGGAGCGCAGACGCCGGTCATATGAACGTGCGCGCCGTGGGTGCCCGGCGGCAGGGCCTTGGCGTCGATAGTAAAGCGGAGCCCGCCCGCGACCTCGCGCGCGCTCACCCGGCCGGCATCGACACCGGAGGCAGTGCGCAGGCTCGCTGTCGCCCCGGCGCCATTGGCGATCGGCGCCCCAACTGCCGTGTCATGCTTGTCGCAGGCGGACAGCCCCAATGCCACGATTGCGGCTGTCCCGATCATCACGATGCGCATGCGAATTCTCCCGTTGGCGTCCCGAACCCAACCGCTACGGACCAGCGCGGTTCCACGCAACCGCTCAGCGACTTCGCACCGTCAGCGACACGCCGTAGAATCGCGGCTCGCCGCCAATGAAGGTCGGCAGGCCAAGTGCGTCGCCGGTATTGCCCGCATCCTTGATGTACTTGCGATCGAACAGGTTGGTCACAAAACCCTCCAGCCGCCAGATGCCGTTCGCCGATTCAATGCCGAGCCGCGCGTCGACCAGCGCATAGCCCTTCTGGAATTCGTCCTGCACCATATCCGGGATCAGATTGCTGGTCTGGAGCGACGGCCGGTCATTGTCGTCGTCGAAGAACACGCCCGACTGCCAGGTAACGCTCGGGGTGAAATCGA
>Ga0247735_1000451_pt1 | contig 16097 bp, 12 predicted proteins | sample UWRJL178409R2_FD_180934 | JGI IMG/M metagenome (GOLD analysis project Ga0247735, IMG submission 180934) | Plant litter microbial communities from Arlington Agricultural Research Station in Wisconsin, United States - UWRJ-L178-409R-2 | ecosystem: Environmental > Terrestrial > Plant litter >... | reverse complement strand
AGCGGACGTAATCATTCTGGGCGGCGGGCTGGTCGGCAGCGCGCTTGCCGTGGCGCTGTCGGCGCACAAGCTCACCGCGATCGTGATCGACATCGCCGATCCCGACGTAATCCTGGCCGCCGGCTTCGACGGGCGCGCCTCGGCGATCGCCAGCGCGCCGACCCGGCTGCTCGGCGCGATCGGCGTGCTCGAACGTCTCGAAGGCGCGGGCTGCCCGATCGAGGGCATCCGCGTCAGCGACGGACTCGCCCCCGGCAAGCTCGATTTCGCGCCCGAGTCCGGCGAAACCGCGCTCGGTACGATGTTCGAGAACCGGCTGCTGCGCCGCGCCTTGTACGAGGCGGCACAGGCAGCGGACGGAGTCGAGGTGCGGATGAAGACCCGCGCCGTCGCCACCACGCGCGACGCGCACGGCGTCTCGGTCACGCTTTCGTCGGGTGAGGTTATTCACGCGCCGCTGCTGATCGCCGCCGAGGGCCGCGCCTCGCCGACGCGCGAGGCGGCCGGGCTGAAGGTCGCGCGCTGGCAGTATGATCACAGCGCGATCGTCACCTCGCTTCACCATGAGCACCCGCATGAGAACATCGCGTTCGAGATCTTCTATCCGCAAGGCCCGTTCGCGATCCTGCCGCTCAACGATGACGATAAGGGGCATCGCTCGGCGATCGTCTGGTCGGTCAAGCGGCACGAGGCGCCGGGTATGATCAAGCTGTCCGAACGCGGCTTCCTCGCCGAATGCGAGAAGAAGATGGGTGGTTTCCTCGGCACGCTCGGGCCGCTCGGCCAGCGCCAGAGCTACCCGCTCGGCTTCCACCACGCCGCGACGATCACCGCCGAACGGCTCGCTTTGGTCGGCGATGCCGCGCACGGCATCCACCCGATCGCGGGGCAGGGCGTCAACGTCGGCTTCCGCGATGTCGCGACTTTGGTCGAGGTGCTGGTAGACGCCAAACGCACCGGACTCGATCTCGGCGACCGGCAAGTGCTCACCCGCTACGAGCGCTGGCGCAGCCTCGACACCTTCATGGTCGCCGCCGCCACCGACGGGCTGACGCATCTGTTCGGCATCTCCGGCAAGGCCGCCAATGCGGTGCGCCGCTTCGGCCTGTCAGCGGTCGATCGGCTGCCGCCGCTCAAGAACCGCTTCATGGCCGAAGCGCGCGGCGAGAGCGGCGACGTGCCGAAATTGTTGCAGGGCATGACGGTCTAACGCCGGGCCACTTAAGATCCGTTCGCCCTGAGCGTGTCGAAGGGCGTGCCCCAAGCGCAGGTGCTCGGGGGCACGTGCTTCGACACGCTCAGCACGAACGGATTGGGGATTCACCCAGTCCTCAAAGCGCCGGCTTGGGCGTCCGGTCCGCGTTGCGCTTGTCGGCGACATAGGTCTGGCCGTTGTCGCCCTTGACGATGTCGAACGCGCCAGTCGCTTCGAACAGCGCCGGGAAGTTCTTCACGCCATAGTTGCGTGGGTCGATCGGCGCCTGGCGCTTGGCGGTGCTGCCTGCCGCCGACATCGACGCCCAGCCATCGTCCCATGACGCCGCTTCGACCGCGCCGCGCAGCAACTCGATCAGCTTCGCGTCCTGCGCGGTCGGCTTGGGCTCGGCGACCGCGGGCTTTCCGCTCGCTTTCTTGCCCGCCTTGGGCTTGGCGGCGGGTTCCGTCGACGGCTCCTTGGTGGCGCTGCCTTCGAGGCTGTCGAGATACAGGAAGGTCGTGCAGGCGTTGACGAACGGCGACGGCGTCTTGCGCTCGCCGAAACCATAGACGTCGTGGCCATTCGCCTTCAACTGCATCACCAGCGGCGTGAAATCGGCGTCGCTCGACGCGATGCAGAACGCGTCGGGCTTCTGCGTGTAAAGCAACTCCATCGCATCGATGACGAGCGCGATGTCGGTGGCGTTCTTGCCGGCCGAATAGCTGAACTGCTGGATCGGCCGGATCGCGAATTCGTGGAGCTTGTCGCGCCAGCCCTTCAGGCCGGGGCTGCCCCAGTCGCCATAGGCGCGGCGGATGTTGGCGGTGCCGTATTTCGACAGTTCCGCCAGCATCGCCGCGATGTTGCTGTGCGAAACGTTGTCGGCGTCGATCAGCAGCGCGATTCGGCGATCGGGGGCCGGCGCGGCGGGTTGGTCTTTTTCCAAGCGAATTCCTTTTGTTGACCGGAGTGCGGCACGTGGCCAAGCATTCCGGCATGATACTGGCCTGCGATATCACGATGATCCGCGCGATGCGCGTGCCGATGCTGCTCGCGGGCGTTCTCGCCGCCGGTAACGCGCATGCCCAGACGGTCGATCCGGCGACCGGCGATATCGTCGTGCTCGGGCGCGGGCTCGATCTGCCGCCGGGCACGCCGGCTTACGGATCGGTGACGATCGACCGCCAGCGACTCGAGAACGACGCCTCGGGCCGGGTCGAGGATGTGTTGCTCGACGTCGCCGGCTTCCAGCAGTTCCGCCGCTCGGACAGCCGCTCCGCCAACCCCTCGGCACAAGGCGCGACGCTGCGCGCGCTCGGCGGCAATGCGTCGAGCCGGACGTTGGTGCTGCTCGACGGCGTTCCGATCGCCGATCCGTTCTTCGGCTACATCCCGTTCAACGCGATCGTTCCCGCCCGGCTCGGCGGCATCCGCGTGACGCGCGGCGGCGGATCGGGGCCGTTCGGCGCCGGCGCGGTGGCGGGCACGATCGAGATGACCAGCGCCAGCCGCGCCGATCTGCCGCTCGTCTCGGGTCAGGCGCTGTACGGCAGCCGCAACGCACAAACGGTCAGCGCCACCGTCGCGCCGTCGGTCGGCAGCGGCTTCGTTGCGCTGTCGGGCCAGTTCGAGCGCGGCGACGGTTTCCAGACCACGCCCGAAAATCAGCGCACGCCCGCGACCGTGCCGGCGCGCTACCGCGACTGGTCTACCGGCTTGCGCGCGGTCGCGCCGCTCGGGCCGGATACCGAGGTGCAGTTTCGCGGCCTCGTGTTCGGCGACAATCGCACGCTGCGCTTCAAGGGTGCCGATTCGAGTTCGAGCGGCGAGGATGCCAGCATCCGCGTGATCTCGCACGGGCGTTGGCAGGTCGATGCGCTCGCCTATGTGCAGGCGCGCAACTTCGCCAACAAGGTGATCAGTTCGAGCACATTCGCGTTGACGCTCGACCAGCGCAACACCCCCTCGACCGGACTCGGCGGCAAGATCGAACTGCGCCCGCCAGTCGGTGGCGACCATGTCTTGCGGGTCGGCGGCGACGTCCGCCTCGCCGACGGCCAGTTGTTCGAGGACGCTTATGGCGCGGCCGGACTCGTCACCGCGCGGCGCAACGCGGGCGGCGACACCAGCGTCGCCGGGCTGTTCGTCGAGGACAATTGGACGCTCGGCCGGCTGGTGCTGACCGGTGGCGCGCGAGTCGATCACTGGACGATCACCGACGGCTTCTTCCGCCAGCGCAGCGCCGCCGGCGTGCTCACCACCAATACCACCTTCCCCGACCGCAATGGCACCGAGGCGACCGGGCGCGCGGGCGCGTTGCTCAAGCTCGGCGCGGTCGATCTGCGGCTGGCGGGCTATACCGGCTTCCGGCTGCCGACGCTCAATGAACTCTACCGGCCGTTCACCGTCTTCCCGGTGACGACTCAGGCCAACGCGAACCTCTCGCCCGAGCGGCTGCGCGGGGTAGAGGGCGGCATCGACGCGCGACCGCTGCCCGGCATGACGCTGAGCCTGACCGGCTTCTACAACCGGCTCGGCGATGCGATCGCCAATTTGACGATCACCACCAACCTGCGCCAGCGCGGCAACGTCAACGCGATCGTCGCGAAGGGCGTCGAGGCGAGCTTCGACTGGAAACGCGGCCCGTTCGATCTGTCGGCGAGCTATGCGTTCAGCGACAGCAAGGTCGATGCGCCCGGCATGGCGTTCGATGGATTGATCCCGGCGCAAAGCCCGCGCCAATCCGCCAGCGCGACGCTGGCGTGGCAGCCGCGTTCAGGCTTCCTCGCTTCGCTCACCGCGCGCCATGTCGGGCGGCAATATGAGGACGATCTCCAGACCGACGTGCTGCGCGCCGCGACGACGGTGGATGCGTTCGTCAAACTGCCGGTTCGCAAGGGCGTGGCGGTGATCGCGCGCGCCGAGAATGTGCTCGACGAGACGGTGGTGACGCGCAATCAGGCGGGGTCGATGGACCTGGGCACGCCGCGCACGCTCTGGATCGGGGTGCGCTTCGGGGCCTGATCCGCAACAATTCGTGATCTTCCCCATGCTGGGGGCGGCACGCGCCCCTCAACCGGCCTTCTTGCGCCGCGTCACCCAGCCCTTGCGCGCCGCAGCCGAACGCTGCTCGGCCGACCCGGATTTATGCGCCTTGCCGCCACGCGACGCGGCGACATGCGTATCGGGCTTGCCGCGCCCCGAGCCGGACTTGTTGCCGCCGCCCGATTCCTTGTTCACCGTCGCCCAGGCGCGCGCCTCGGCCTCTTTCTCGGGAACGCCGCGTTCCTCGTAGCTTTGCTCGATATGCTCGGCCTTGCGCTTCTGCTTGTCCGTGTAAGCGTCCTTGTCTCCGCGCGGCATGGTTGCTCTCCTGCTCGGTTGCCGAGCGATAAACGCCCGATACCCTCGCTGTGTTCATCCCGCGCCGAGTTCCACGCCTTGCCCGAGCGTCGCGACAAGCGCCTTGAGGTCGCTCGACTCGGCCTCGCCCGGCGCCCAGCGGCCGGCGTAGAAGGCGATCAGCCGGTTGACGAAATCGAGCTTGAGCACCACCGCCGGCGACAGCCGGAACGGGTAGAGATCGGGCTGGCCCATGCTGCGGTTGATCTCGTTGACCGCAAAGGCGAACGGAATCCAGTGGGCGGTCAGCGTAGCGGTGTCGGCGGTGTACGGATCGAAGTCGATCACGCTGTCGGGCGTGCCCGGCGCGGCGGCGGGCATCGCATCGAGCCGGGTGCCGAACCCCCTGATCGTCGCGAGCGTGTCGACGATGTGCGAATGGTGCGCGAAGGTCTCGGCGAAATCCTCCCACGGGTGCATCGTCGCATAAGCGGAGACATATTCGTCCTCCCAGCCGGCGCGCATCGGATTGGCGTAATGCGACTGGAGCGCTGCCTGATAATCGGCACGCTCGTCGCCGAACAGGTTGCGGAACGGGATCAGGTCCGGCCCGAACTGGACCAGCCGCGACCAGAAATAATGGCCGATCTCGTGGCGGAAATGGCCTACCAAAGTGCGGTACGGCTCGCCCATCTGGCGGCGGATTCGCTCGCGCTGCGCGTCGTCGGCCTCGATCAGGTTGAGCGTGATGAGGCCGTTCTCATGGCCGGTGAAATGCTGCGGGGCATAGCCCTGCTCGGCCGAGGGATCGTAGAGGAAATCGAAGGCGAGGCCGTGGATGTTCTGCGCCTTGGTCTCCAGCTTGAGGCCGAGCCGCATCAGCCCGTGCAGCACCCGCCGCTTGGCATCCTCGATCCGGGTCCAGCGTTCGAGCACGCCGGCGATGGCGAGATCGGGGATGATCCGGTTGTGCCGGCAGGCGAGGCACATCGGCTGCGGATCGTCGGCCGCGACCACCCAGTTGCACACGCCGTAGCGCGCGTTGGCGCACGGCTGCACCGCGGCCGCACTGCCGCCTGCGTCCCGCCACGCGCCGTCCGCCACGTCGAGGTGGAGGAAACCGTTGGCGATCGGCGCGAACCCCAGCGGATGCGCGCAGCTCGGGCAGACGCGCGATTCGAAATGGAGACGCTGCCGGCAATTGGGGCAGGTGTAGGCGGCCACGCGATGTCTCCGGGAAAGGACTGTCCTCGCTCAACGCGATGCCGCAACGCGAGTTTCGCGTGAGGAAAGCGGTTGGCGAGATTTTGGTTGCATAGCAGCAACGCATGCCGTCTGTTCAACTAATGCTCAAAGCCGGCCTGCACCATCTCACCGCCTACAAATACAGCCGCCCGATCCGGCTCGGCCCCCAGGTAATCCGGCTTCGCCCGGCGCCGCACAGCCGCACCAAGGTGCCAAACTATGCGCTCAAGATCGAGCCGGCCGGGCATTTCCTCAACTGGCAGCAAGACCCGCACGCCAACTGGCTGGCGCGAGTCGTGTTTCCCGATCCGGTCGATCATTTCTCGATCGAGGTCGATCTGCTCGCCGATCTCGACGTCATCAACCCGTTCGACTTCTTCGTCGAGGAATATGCCGAAGATTACCCGTTCCACTATGACGATGCGCTGAGGATCGATCTCGCCGCCTATTTCGATCTGGAGCCACAGGGGCCGCTGTTCGAATCGCTGGTGGCGCAGCACGCCCAGCATCGCGGCCGAACGATCGATTTCCTCGTCGATATCAACGCCAAGCTCCAGGAGCGGATCGGCTATATCATCCGCATGGAAAGCGGCGTGCAGACGCCGGAGGAATCGCTCGAGATCGGCCAGGGCTCGTGCCGCGACAGTGCGTGGCTGCTGGTGCAGTTGCTGCGGCGGCTCGGGCTCGCCGCGCGGTTCGTGTCGGGCTATTCGATCCAGCTCGTCGCCGATGTCGAGCCGGTCGAGGGGCCGAAGGGCGTCACGCAGGACGTGGTCGATCTGCACGCCTGGGCCGAGGTCTTCATCCCCGGCGCCGGCTGGATCGGGCTCGATGCGACCTCGGGCATGTTCGCCGGCGAGGGCCATATCCCGCTGTGCGCGACGCCGCATTACCGCTCCGCCGCGCCGATCAGCGGCATGGCAGAGCCGGCCGAGGTCGATTTCCATTTCGAGATGAACGTCAGCCGCATCGCCGAGGCGGTGCGGATCACGCGGCCGTTCACCGATGATCGCTGGGCGGCGCTCGATGCGCTGGGGCAGCGCGTCGATGCCGATCTGGCCGCGCAGGACGTTCGCCTCACCATCGGCGGCGAGCCGACGTTCGTCGCGGCGGATGGCGGCTCGGCGCCCGAGTGGAATGGCGATGCGGTCGGCCCGACCAAGGCGGGCTATGCCGACACGCTGATCCGCGAATTGCGCACCAAATTCGCAGCCGGCGGGCTGCTCCATCACGGCCAGGGCAAATGGTATCCTGGCGAGACGCTGCCGCGCTGGGCCTATGCGGTCTATTGGCGCGATGACGGCGTGCCGATCTGGCGCGACGCCGCGCTGATCGCCGAGGAAGACGGCACCGGCAAACCGCCGGTCACGGCGGAGGTGGCCGAACGCTTCCTCGAACTGATCGCCTCGGGGCTTGGCCTGCCCGCCGGCCATGTCGTGCCGGCCTATGAAGACCCGCTCGCCTGGTCGCTCAAGGAAGCCGAGCTGCCGGTCAACACAAGCCCCGAAGACCCCAAGATCGACGATCCCGAGGCGCGCACCCGCATGGTGCGCGCGTTCGAGCGCGGGCTGTCCACGCCGGTCGGTTACGTGCTGCCGGTGCAGAAATGGCAGAGCAAGGTGCAGGGCGGCTGGCTGACCGAGCAGTGGAAGCTGCGGCGCGGCAAGCTCTACACGGTGCCCGGCGACAGCGCGCTCGGCTACCGCTTGCCGCTCGGCTCGCTGCCGTATGTGCCGCCGTCGGAATATCCTTACGTCAACGCGCGCGACACCAGCGAGCCGCGCGAACCCTTGCCCGATTTCCGCACCCAGCGCGCCGAGCTTGCGGACGCCCCCGCCACCGAACAGCGCATCACCGAACGCGCGCCGGTATCGGGCGCGCAGCCGCAGGAGCGGGTCGAGCAGGAAATCGTCGCCGGCGCCGTCCGCACCGCCGTCACCGCCGAACCGCGCGGGCATTTCCTGTCGGTGTTCATGCCGCCGGTGCGCGCGATCGACGAATATCTCGAGCTGATCGCCGAAATCGAGACCGCCGCCGCCACGCTAGGCGTACCGATCCGTATCGAGGGCTATGCGCCGCCGCCCGATCCGCGCCTGAAGGTGCTCAAGGTCACGCCCGATCCCGGCGTGGTCGAGGTCAACGTCCACCCGGCGGCGAGCTGGGCGGAGACCAGCGAGATCACCGAGACGCTGTACGATATCGCGCGGCGCGCCGGCATGACCGCCGACAAGTTCATGCTCGATGGGCGCGCGATCGGCACCGGCGGCGGCAACCATATCGTGCTGGGCGGGCCGACCCTGTATGACTCGCCGTTCGTGCGCCGGCCCGACCTACTCAAGAGTTTCGTGCTCTATTGGCAGCGCCATCCCGCGCTCAGCTATCTGTTCTCGGGCATGTTCATCGGCCCGACCAGCCAGGCGCCGCGTATCGACGAGGCGCGGCACGATGGCCTCTACGAGCTGGAGATCGCGCTCGCACAGGTGCCCGGTCCCAGAGACGGCGAACAGCCGCCGGCGTGGATCGTCGACCGGCTGTTCCGCAACCTGCTCGTCGACGTGACCGGCAACACCCACCGCACCGAAATCTGCATCGACAAGTTCTTCTCGCCGGACGGCCCGACCGGCAGGCTCGGCCTCGTCGAGTTCCGCGCGTTCGAGATGCCGCCAGACGCGCGGATGAGCCTCGCGCAGCAACTGCTGCTGCGCGCGCTGACCGCATGGTTCTGGCGCGAGCCGCAGCAAGGCGCACTCACTCGCTGGGGCACCGCGCTCCACGATCGCTTCATGCTGCCGCATTTCGTGTGGGCGGATTTGCTCGACGTGCTCGGCGACCTCGACCGCGCCGGCTATGCGTTCGATCCTGCGTGGTTCGAGGCGCAGCGCCAGTTCCGTTTCCCGATCCACGGCACGATCGACGCGGGCGGCGTCAGCCTCGAAATCAGCCACGCGCTCGAACCGTGGCACGTGCTCGGCGAAACCGGCGCGATCGGCGGCACCGTGCGCTACGTCGATAGCTCGACCGAACGGTTGCAGGTGCGCGGGAGCAATCTCATCGCCGGGCGGCATGTTCTGACGTGCAACGGCCGCCGGGTTCCGATGGCGCCGACCGGCATACCCGGTGAAGTGGTCGGCGGGGTGCGCTACAAGGCGTGGGCGCCGGCCGACTGCCTCCACCCGCGCCTGCCGGTCAATGCGCCGCTGACGTTCGACGTGCTCGATACGTGGAGCGGGCGGTCACTGGGCGGCTGCGTCTATCATGTCGCGCATCCGGGCGGTCGCAATTACGACGCGGTGCCGGTCAACGGCTTCGAGGCCGAGGCGCGCCGCAAAGCGCGCTTCCAGGATTACGGCCACACGCCCGGCCCGATCCCGGTGCCGCCCGAGGAGTTGCCGAGCGAGTTCCCGCTGACGCTCGATCTGCGGCGACCGGCAAACCTGCGCTGATTCGAATCGTCGCCCCGGCGCAGGCCGGGGCCGCTGCGTTTTTGGCGAGCCGCTCGCCAAGCCATACAACGGCCCCGGCCTGCGCCGGGGCGACGATCGTCACACCAGTTCCAGCGCCACCGCCGTCGCCTCGCCGCCGCCGATGCACAGGCTCGCCACGCCCTTCTTCAGCCCGCGCGCTTCGAGCGCACCGAGCAACGTCGCCATGATCCGCGCGCCCGATGCGCCGATCGGGTGGCCGAGCGCGGTTGCGCCGCCGTTGACGTTGAGCTTCTCGGCCGGGATCGCCAGTTCGCGCGCGGCGATCATCGCCACCACCGCGAACGCCTCGTTGACCTCGAACAGATCGACATCCTCGGCGCTCCAGCCCGCTTTGGCGAGCACCTTGCGGATCGCCGGAACCGGCGCGCTGGTGAACTTCGCCGGCTCCTGCGCGTGCGCGGCGGTGGCGACGACGCGCGCGACCACGGTGAGGCCGAGCTTCTCCGCAACGCTCTGCCGCGTCATCACCAGCGCCGCCGCGCCGTCCGAGATCGACGAGGCGTTGGCCGCCGTCACCGTGCCGTCCTTGACGAACGCCGGCTTGAGCGACGGGATTTTCTCGGGCTTGGCCTTGCCGGGCTGCTCGTCCTCCGCAACGACAGTGTCGCCGCCGCGCGCCTTGACGATAACGGGCGTGATCTCGCGGTCGAACGCGCCACTCGCGATCGCATCCTTGGCGCGGGCGAGCGAGCGTAGCGCATACTCGTCCTGATCGGCGCGGGTGAGCTGATATTCGCGTGCGGCATCCTCGGCGAACACGCCCATCGGCGTGCCGGGCTGATAGGCATCCTCCAGCCCGTCGAGCATCATGCTGTCGTACATCGTATCGTGGCCGATCCGCGCGCCGCCGCGATGCTTGGTCATCAGATACGGCGCGTTGGTCATGCTCTCCATGCCGCCCGCGACCGCGATGTCGATCGATCCGGCCGCCAGCGCGTCATACGCCATGATCGCCGCCTGCATCCCCGATCCGCACATCTTGTTGACCGTCGTCGCCTCGACCGAGACCGGCAGCCCGGCACCGATCGCCGCCTGGCGCGCCGGCGCTTGCCCGAGCCCGGCCGGCAGCACGCAGCCCATATAGATGCGCTCGATCAGATCGGGATTGACCCCCGCACGCTCGACTGCGGCGGCGACCGCAATCGATCCCAGTTCGGTCGCCTTGAGCGGGGTCAGCGCGCCCTGGAAGCCGCCCATCGGCGTGCGGGCGTAGCTGGCGATGACGACGGGATCGGGCATGAACATCTCTCTCGGTTGCTTCTACGCGCTGCAAGCGCGCTCCTGTTGGGCGCGAGATAAGCAGTCCGGCGGTGGTTTGCGATAGCGCGATCGTAACCGCCGCGACACTCTGCTATGGAAGCGGGATGATCGCGGGGGGCGGCATGAAGAAACCATTCAATGTCTTGCAGGCGAGCATCCTCAAAGCGCTGACCAAGGCGCTGTTCCACAAGGTCGAGATGGCGATCCCGCCCGATCAGGTCGTCGCCAACATCCAATATCAGTTTAGTTTGATGGAGGGCGGCAAGCCCCGCGAGATCGGCCTGACGCTGTATCTCGTCTGCTTGGTCTTGGGTGGGCCGTTCTTCCTGCTGTTCGGGCCGGGGTGGGGCGCACGCCGGGTCGCGCGGCGGCTGGAGCGATCGCAGAACGATCTGATGCAGGATCTCGCGCGCATTCGCGGCGTGATCTACGCGGGCTATTACGGCCACTGGCAAGGCGCCTCGCAGACCACCGAACAGGGGCAAATCGACAACGAGGACAACCCCGTTCTCGCCCAGATCGGCTTCACGCTTCCGTATTTTCGAGAGCGTGGTGCGGGTGAGATGCCGATCACGCTGTACGACAAACGTGACCTGAGCCACGACGACCTGGTCGATCACGCGAACGTCCCCGAAGAGGTCGATGTCATCGTGATCGGCTCGGGCGCGGGTGGTGCGGTCGCCGCCGCCAATCTCGCCCGGCACGGCCATGACGTGCTGATCGTCGAGGCGGGCGCATTGTGGGCGTCGCGCGACCTCAGCCACGAGGAGCGGCGGATGACCTCGCGGCTGTTCGTCGATGGCGGGCTGCAATCGAGCCGCGACCATGACGTGATCGTGTTCCAGGGCCGCTGCGTCGGTGGTTCGACCGTCATCAACAACGGCATCTGCCTGCCGGTCAACCGCGAGGGCCTCACCCACCCGGATGCCGACGACGTGCTGAAGCGCTGGGCCAGCCTCGGCGCGCCAGTCGATGAGGCACGGTTCCACGCCGCCTATGACGCGATCACCGCGCGGCTCTCGATCCAGCCGATCGCGCACCGCGCCGGGCGCAACAATGGCCCGCATCTTCTGCGCGGCTGGGCGGCCTATGCGGCGGAGAGCACCAATCCGCTCGACAAGGCCGCGCCGGCGGTGTGGTTCAGCAAGAATTTCGGCCCGCCGAACGGCCCCGCCGAATGTGCCTATTGCGGCTATTGCAACACCGGCTGCCCCTATGGCCGCAAACAGGGCATGGCGCAGTCGTTCCTGCGCGATGCACGTGCATCGGGCGCGCGCATCCTTGCTGAAGCCAAAGCGGAGGCGATCCTGTGGCGCGACGACCGGCCGGACGGCCGCCACGTCGCCGACGCAGTCACGGTTAAGCTTGCAGGCGGCGGCGAGCGTGTGATCCGCGCGCGCAAGGGCGTCGTGGTGGCGGGCGGCGCGATGGCGTCGAGCCGACTGCTTCAGGCGAGCGGGATCGGCGAATCGGGCACCGGCCTGTCGTTCAACATGGCCTGCCCGGTCGTCGCGCTGATGCCAAGCGCGGTGAAGAGCTGGGACGAGGACCAGATGGCGACCTATGTCGACGCCTGCGACTTCCTGCTCGAATCGCACTTCCAGCCGCCGATGAGCATGTCGACGCTGATGCCCGGCTGGATCGGCGATCACGCGCAGCGGATGCGCAACTATGACCGGCTCGCCTCGGCCGGCGTGCTGATCCCGGTCGATCGCCAAGGCTCGCTGATCGACGGCGCGCTTCACCTCAAGCTGCGCGCGGATGTCGAACTGCCCAATCTGCGCCGTGCGCTCGCCACGCTGTCGCGCGTGCATTTCGCGGCGGGCGCGCTGGAAGTCTATCCGGCGCTCGCGCGCGGCACCACGCTCCGGCGCGGCGAGGACATCGACGCCTTTTTCGAGCGCCACGTCCGCGAGCCCGACGACGTGACGCTCTCGACCTCGCACCCGCACGGCGGCAACGCGCGCGGGTCCGATCCGGCGACGAGCGTGGTCGATCTCGATTGCCGCGTCCACGGTGTCGCCAACGTGCTCGTCACCGATGCCAGCACTTTCACCAGTTGCATCCGAGTCAACGCGCAGATGACGACGATGGCGATGGCGCATTACGCGACCGAGCATGATCCGTTTTGAAGCCCGACGGCTTTTTGACGGAATGACGCGACGCAACATTTACCCGGCTTCGCGCTTTCTGCTAGGCGCCGGATACGACCTCGCCGACATTCGACTGGAGAATCCCTGATGCCGTCTTCGACGCCGATCACGCCTGTCATTCTCTCGGGTGGGTCGGGGACCAGGCTCTGGCCGATGTCGCGGCCCGAGCGGCCCAAGCAGATGCTCGCGCTGACCGCCGAGGAGACGATGCTCCAGCTCACCGCGATGCGCGCCACTGGCGAGCATTTCACCGCACCGATCGTCGTCGCCAACGCACGCCACGCCGATATGGTCGAAGAGCAGCTCGATAGCGTCGGCGCGACCGCGCAGGCGCTGATCCTCGAACCCGCCGGCCGCAACACCGCCCCCGCGATCGCGCTGGCGGCGCTCGCTGCCGAGGGTGCGAACCCGCTGCTCATCATGCCGTCGGACCATGTCATCGCCGACGTTGCGGCGTTCCACGCCGCGATCCACGCGGCGTTGCCGCTGGTCGCGGAGGGCTGGCTCGTCACCTTCGGCATCGCGCCCGACGCGCCCGAGACCGGCTATGGCTGGATCAAGGTCGGCGAGGAGATTTCGGGCGGCGTCCACCGCGTCGCCAAGTTCGTCGAGAAGCCGCCGCGCGACCACGCCGAGGCGATGCTGGCGGCGGGCGACCATAGCTGGAACGGCGGCATCTTCCTGTTTCGCGCGGATATCTATCTCGATGCGCTGGCGGTGCATGCGCCCGAGATGCTCGCCGCGTGCCAGCTCGCGATGGCCAAGGCACGGCGCGAAGGCACGCGCATCTTCCCCGATGCCGAGGCGTTCGCCGCCGCGCCGGACAATTCGATCGATTATGCCGTGATGGAAAAGGCCGAGCGAGTCGCGGTGGTGCCGGTCAGCATGGGCTGGAACGATGTCGGCAGTTGGGATGCGCTCCACGCGATCAGCGAACTCGACGCGGCGGGCAACGCGCACGCCAGCGGGGCGGCGGGCGAGGTGATCGCGATCGACACCACCAACTGCCTGGTCCGCACCGACGGGATGCGCGTGGCGCTGGTCGGCGTCGATGACCTGATCGTCGTCGCCAGCGGCACCGACGTGCTGATCCTGCCACGCGGCCGCAGCCAGGAGGTCAAGAAACTGATCGAGGCGATGAAAGCCAAACCCGCGAGCTGAGATCGGTCGTCGCACCCACCCACGCACGAGGGACGCAAATGGCAGCCTATATCCTCTTCATACGCGACGAACCCGTTCACGACGCGGCGGAAATGGCCGAATATCAGCGCCTCAACCGCGAACGCGGCAGCGGCGGGTTCGACGTGAAGCGGCTCGCCTTCTACGGCGCGGCCGAGGGGCTCGAAGGCCCGACGCCGGACGGTGTCGTGGTGCTCGAATTTCCGACCGTCGAAGAAGCGCGCGGTTGGTACACCAGCCCCGGCTATCAGGCGGCGATGCAGCACCGTCTCAAAGCGGCGCATTACCGGGTGATGATCGTCGAAGGCGTCTGATCGGCTCGCAGCCGACCAAGGCGCTCAAACGCCCGCGTTGGTCAGCCGCTCCAGTTGGTCCGTGCTCAACGTCAGTCGCGTCGCGCCGAGCAGATCCTCGACCTGCTTCACGCTCGTCGCGCTGGCGATCGGCGCGACCACGCCCGGTTGCGCCGCCAGCCACGCCAGCGCGATCTGCGCCAGCGTCGCCCCGGTCTCTGCCGCAACCGCATCCATCGCGGCGAGTACGCCCGATTTCTCCGCGATAAGCTCGGCCATGCCGCCGCCGCGTGGGCTTCGCTGCATGTCTTCGGCCGTGCGGTATTTGCCGGTGAGGAAGCCCGAGGCGAGCCCATAATAGGGCAGCACGCCGATATTATGCTCGACGCAATAATCCTGGAGCTGGCCTTCGAAGTGATGCCGGTTGACGAGGTTGTACTCGGGCTGGAGCACCTGGAAATGCGGTAGCCCAGCCGCACGCGCGGTATCCACCGCCGCCTTCAGCCGTGCCGCGTGATAGTTGGACGCGCCGAGCGCACGCACCTTGCCGGCCCTGACCAGTGACGCGAACGCTTCCGCCACCGCGTCGAGCGGCGCTTCGGGATCGTCCTTGTGCGCGTAATAGAGGTCGATCGTCTCGACGCCGAGGCGCTTCAAAGATGCCTCGCAACCGGCGACGATCGCCGCGGCAGACAGTGGCGATCCGCCTTCGACGGGCATCATGCCGACCTTGGTCGCGATCAGCACGTCGTCGCGCTTGCCGCTCCGCTTGAGCCACGCGCCGATCATCGTCTCCGATTCGCCGCCCTGGTTGCCCGGCACCCAGCGCGAATAGACGTCGGCGGTGTCGATCAGGCTGCCGCCGCCCGCCACGAACGCGTCGAGCACCGCGAAGCTGGTCGCCTGATCGGCGGTCCAGCCGAACACGTTGCCGCCAAGCACGAGCGGCAGGATGTGGAAATCGGTCGCGCCCAGGCGCCGGAGGTCGGTCATTGCGTGTCGTCCTGGTTGGTGTCGACGATGGTCGCGGCGTTGGCGTCGACGCTGTTGGCATCGAGCATCGCCGCTGCGTCGTCGAGCGCTTGCGCCTCGCTCCCGCTCATCGCGCCGGGGGTGGTGCCGCCCGATCCGCAGCCACCGAGCACGAGCAGCAGCGCCAGCGCGCCGGAAAAGCGGATCAAACGATCACTCCGAGACCGTGTTGCCGGCATCCTTGAGCGCCTGCCCGGTCTTGTCCTTGGCCTTGTCGGCTGCGTTGCCGATCGCGTCGCCGGCATTGTCGAGCGTCGCCTCGGCTGATCCGAACGCCTTGTCGGCGGCGGCCTCGGTGCTGTTGGCGGCGGTGCGCATGGTGGCGTTGGCATCGGCCGTCATCGTGTCGGCCGCCTGCGCACTCTCGTCCTGTGCCTTCTGGCTGCACGCGGCGAGCGCGGCGGTGGCGGCGAGAGCGAGGAGAAAGGTCTTCTTCATGGCGGCTGGTCTCCGGCTTGAATGCTGGCGAAGCGATATCGAAGCCGGACAACGCGCGCAATCGCCGGAAGTATCCGCCGCGCGCAGACCGTCATTGACCGGATATAAAGATATCTTTATGTCTCATTCCGACATGACGATCGCCCTCGACATCTTCCGCGCACTGGCTGACGGGACGCGGCTGCGCATCCTCGCGCTGCTGCGCTCGATGGAATTGTCGGTCGGCGAACTCGCGCAGGTGCTCGGGCAGAGCCAGCCGCGCGTCAGCCGCCACGTCAAGATCCTGTGCGACGCCGGCCTCGCCGAGCGGCGCAAGGAAGGCAGTTGGGTGTTCGTCGCATTGGGTGCGGCCGATCGCGTCGCCCCGGTCGCCGACGCGCTCGACGCGTGGAACGCGGTCGAGGCCGATCATTGGGCGACCGCCGACGCCGCCCGGCTGGCGGCGGTGCGTGCGGATCGTGCGGCATCGGCG
>Ga0247735_1000448_pt1 | contig 16170 bp, 7 predicted proteins | sample UWRJL178409R2_FD_180934 | JGI IMG/M metagenome (GOLD analysis project Ga0247735, IMG submission 180934) | Plant litter microbial communities from Arlington Agricultural Research Station in Wisconsin, United States - UWRJ-L178-409R-2 | ecosystem: Environmental > Terrestrial > Plant litter >... | reverse complement strand
TCACCTGCACGCGGCGGCCAGCCGCATCGATGATGTCGTAGCTCTTGGCAGAGTTGGCAGCGAGTTGGCCGCCGTACGCCTTCCACACGATGTGCTCAGCAATGTCACCAAGCGGCGGGTTGCGCGTTCGGACCAACCCCCGCGCCAGGAGCTCGTCAATGATCGACACGTACGCGGCGAGCAGTTCGCGAACCGTCATCGTGCGTGGGTCGAAGGTCGCCATGACGCAACGCTAACGCCGAACGGTCCCTGAGCTTGTCGAAGGGCGCGTACCCTCCACCGCATGCCCCAACGTCACGTCTTCACCGGCCGAATAGCCGGCCTAGGCACAACCTCAGGCGTGCGCTTAGTAATAGGAATGTGGGCAACGACCCCGTTCGGCCCCTTCGCCGACGTCATGCTCGAAGAGCCGGGCGGTCACCGAATCCTCCTCGCTCCAACCGACGAGACCGCGGACTTCATCGCCACGACCTACACCTTCGACGAGGTGCGGGTCGCGCCGGTGACCTTCCGCCGAACCACCGCCGGCGTCACCCTGTCGGCGCCCGGTCTCTCCCTCACCTTCGGCCTAGGCCGCCTCTCCCCGCTGGGCCGCATGCTCCGCATAGTCCCGCCGGCCTTCGCCACCAACACCACCTGGCTCCGGGCCATCGACCCGATCGCCCGCGTCCTAGTCCTTGGTGTCCGCACCGCAGGCTCCGCCAACGCCGGCCGCCGCGAGTTCTACGGTGTGACCCGAGCTCGCACGATCACGGATGCCGCGGCCACCTGGCACCGCAACCTGGGTTCCCTGGCTCCCCTCTGGCCCCCGGTCCGCTTCGGCTTCTCGAGTGCGCCGCCCACCCCACAAATAGTCGACGTCACAACAACAATCGCCGGTTGAGTAGCGAGCGACGAAGGAGCCCGCGTATCGAAACCCCGAGCGCCCATCCCGCTAAACTCAACACGCCAGCCTCTGTAGCTCAATGGAAGAGCAGTTCCGTCCTAAGGAAACGGTTGGGGGTTCGAGTCCCTCCAGGGGCACCTTGTGATGAGTCGGGTCGAGTAGATATTCGGAATAACCCGGTCTCGTAGTAGAGCTCCGAGTCCCTGCGAGCTGCTGCGGATCAGGCTCAGCGACATATATTCGGCCGACATCGTGATTTGCAATAGCTGATCCACGAGTCTCGATGCTCGGAGCTACGAGTTTCTCAGCTGAGTATTGATCACTCGCACCCCCAGATGTGGGGTGATCCGGGGCTGTGGGCTCACTGCCCGATATCTGTGGATAGGCAAGCCGATAAGGTGACAAGCGACTTGGTTCCCACCCGACTCGACCGAGAGAAAGTTTCTCAAAACTGCGCCCTTCACTTGGAGTGAAACTCTGGATTGCGATGTGCTGGGTGCGTCATCGTCTGGCGATGTCCTAGCAAGGGGCGCGGGTGGGCGTGGATCGGGTGGTGATATTTACGCGGCCAAATGATATCTCGAGCACCTGGGATGAGCGCGGAGAAAGCAGGGAACGTGCCGGTATTGCAGCTTGATGGTTCAAGCTTCGTTACGTGGGTGGAGGCGCCCGCGGGCGCAGCGGACGCCGTCGTTGTCCTCGGACGGGATGACGCCGCGGCAGGGGCAATTCAGGTCGGCGTCGCGCGCCTGACCGCGCGGCCGACGAAGGGGTCGCTCGACGACCTGTGGAAGTCGCGCGGTACGCGGGCTCCGATGGGATTCATCGTTGCAGCAGTCACCCCTGACGGCGTGTGGATTCACTATCCGTCAGCAGGTGCCCCGCCCATCGGCCCAGTGACGATTGGTCAGGCCGAGCGTCAACTCCAATCTGTGTTGGAGGAAAACAACGGGCTCGCCGCGCATGGGCGAATCCGAGCGATTCAGGAGGCGATGGCGTCAGCAGGCACGGATGGCTTCTCCAATCACTTCCTGTTCGCCACCTACCATCTGAACCGTGACGTGCCTCGCCGCCCTGATTGGGCGTCCGCGGGCCAGAAAGCCGCGCCGATCCTTCCTAAGCGCGGCATTGAGTTGGTGACGGCGCTTGGCTTCGACACTGAGCCTGCGGGGTCGGAGCGATTACTCGTTCTTCGCACGGCGAGTGGCGCGCGGCGTGCCGTCGCGGTACTGCTACGCGACGACGAGCACTTTGATCACAAGTCCGCGACCTACCAGCTCACGCCCGTGGCGAAGGCTCTCGAAGTCGCCGGGCGCGAGGACGTGGCTTGGGTGATCGCGCTGCGAAAGTCCACCCTGCGGCTCTATCCCGGACGGGACGGCGTAGGTGTCGGCCAACGCGGTCAGTCGGAGACGTACTTCGAGCTGGACTTGGATCTGCTCGCGCCCGAGCAAGCTGCGCTGCTCACGATGATCTTCTCCGCCGAGGCGCTCGACGCAAACGGCTCGGCGCAGCAGATCCTCGATGGCTCGGGCAAGTACGCCGCTGACCTCGGCACGCGGCTGCGCGATCGCGTTTACCTGGGAGTGGTCCCTCGGGTCGCGGTCGCCGTTGCCGATCAGCTGCCGTCCCTCGGGATTGCGCTCGATGCGGATGGGCTCCGGACAGCGTACCGAATCACAATGCGTATCCTTTTCCGCCTGCTGTTTCAGGCGTATGGGGAGGCGACTGAGTTGCTGCCCGCGGGCCGCAACGACCATTACGACGCGAACTCACTCCAGGCGTTCATCACGCGCGAGATTGGGATCGGCCCGGACCAGTTCTCCACCGAGTCAGCAGCGATCTGGTCAGACCTCACGCAGGTGTGGGAAGTGATCTTTCACGGTAACTCTCGCTGGGAGGTGCCCGCTTACGGCGGCAGCCTGTTCAATCCAGCTACCGAGGAAGGTGCCCTGCTTACTCGCTTCAAGATCACCGATAGCGTAATCGGCCCCGCCCTCCAGGAACTTCTCAGCGAGGAGACCGTCGACCAAACCTGGGGGCCGGTCGACTTCCGCAGCCTTCAGGTGCGCGAGTTCGGCACCATCTACGAGGGCCTGCTCGAGTCCAGCCTCTCTCTTGCCGAGCAGGACCTCACCGTCGATCGGAACGGCGCATTCGTCCCCGCGATTGACGACGATGACATAGTCGCGCCTGCAGGCAGCCCGTACTTCCACTCGGCCTCGGGAGAGCGCAAGGCGACCGGCTCCTACTACACGCCGAAGATCGTCGTCGACCACCTCATCGAGCGTTCGGTAGAGCCCGCTCTGAAAGTTCACCTCGACCGCATCCAGGCCCTCGTGGAGGAGGGCAAGGAACGCCAGGCCGCCGATACCTTCTTCGACTTCCGCGTCGCCGACCTCGCGATGGGCTCCGCGCATTTCCTCGTCGCCGCCGTGGACAAGATCGAGCGCGGCATGCGCGACTTTCTCACCACCACTGACGTCCCCGGTGTGCGCGCCGAGCTTGCCCGCCTCGCGGAGAAGGCCCGCGAGGCGCTGGGCCAGGATACCGACGGCGCGAAGGCGATCACCGACGGCCAGCTTCTTCGCCGGCAGGTCGCTCGTCGCTGCATCTACGGACTTGACATCAACCCGCTGGCTGTCGAGCTGTCGCAACTCGCTCTCTGGATTCACACCTTCGTGCCCGGGCTCCCGATGTCGAGCCTCGACCACGGTCTCGTACTTGCCAACTCCCTCACCGGCATCGGCACCATCGACGAGGGCATGGACGCGCTGAACGCCGATGGCCTCTTCGACCAGATCATCCGCGAGCCGCTGACGGCCGCACGCGACCTCCTCATCGACTACGCGAACGCATCCGAAGCTGACAAGTCCGAGGTCGCCGCGGGTGCGGAGATGCTGGCGAAAGCGCGAGACGCGGCCGCCCCGGCCAAGGCGATCTTCGATGTCGCCATTGCCAAACGCCTTGGTGTGACGGTTGACGAAGCATGGGACGCCGAGCAGTTCGCTGCGCTCGCGGCGATGAGTGAAGTGCGAGAGGCTGTTGATCCCCTCGAGCCCGCGCACTTGCCATATCTGTTCCCTGAGGTGTTTCTCCGGGATCGCCCCGGCTTCGATGTGCTGGTCGGGAACCCGCCATGGGAGAAGCTTCACGTCGAAGAACACCAGTGGTGGGGGCTGCGAGTACCTGGTCTGCGGTCGATGCCGCAGGCGAAGCGAGCCAACATACTCGCTGAATTCCGCGTGAGCCGACCAGATCTGGAGACGCAGTACCGCGCCGACATCTCACTAAGCGAAGCCATGAATCGCGCGGTGTCGGCAGGGCCATACCCCGGAATCGGGGCGGCTCATCTTGATCTCTATCAGGCGTTCGCCTGGCGCTTCTGGGGTTTGCTACGCGAATCGGGCGTCGCCGCGATCGTCCTGCCCAGGGGGGCACTCTCCGGATCCTCCCTCTCGAAGTGGCGGCAGGAGATCCTTAAGGGCGGCGCCTTTGCCGACGTCTGCTTCCTCGTAAATAGCGGCAATTGGGTTTTTGAGAATGTGGATGGCCGTTATACCGTGGCGCTCACCGTGGTGCACCGAGGCGGAGACCACGTAGTCCGCTTTTGCGGGCCATTTGCGAGCCCGGAAGCCTTCAACGAGGGCTCGAGTGAGCTTGCTGAGGTCGCGGCCGACGAGTTCGGGTCGTGGTCTGTCAATGCTGCGTTCCCGCTCATCCCCGACCCAGCGTCGGCGCAGGTATTTGCGCAGATGAAGCGAGCGCCTCGATTCGGGGAGGCCCGGCCAGATTGGGAGTTCCGACCGATCCAAGGAGACTTCAACGCTACAGGCGACAAGGACAAGTTTGAATTCGACGTCGATGAGGACAGGGGGCGTATTCGCGTCTTGGCCGGTGCCTCGTTTAACCTCTGGAATCCGGATTTCGGTAGTCCCTTTGCCTATGCTCATCCGGAGAGGATTCGCTCGGTTCTCAAGACCAAACTTGCGGCTGCTACCCGGTCGCCGCGATCTGCATACTTCGGGCTGCAATTTGCAGAAGGCGAGTTACCGATGAATCGGGCTCGCGTCGCCTTCCGGGACATCGCTAGGGCAACGGACACGCGCACGACCCTGGCTTGCCTTCTGCCGCCCGGAGTTGTCGCGGTCCATAACGCCCCCCTGCTGGTCACGCGCGCCGGAGGTGGTCCTGCCGAGGCTTTTTTGATCGGTGTGATGTCATCAGTGCCATTCGATTGGGCTGCGCGACGCTGGGTTGAACTACATCTCACCTTCGAGCTGCTCAACATGCTGCCGATGCCCGAGTACGCCGTGGGCTCGGCGCTTGGCGACCGTGTAGTGAAGGTCGCGGGAAGCCTCGCGGCTGTGGATGAGCGCTACCGAACGTGGGCAGACGAAGTGGGCGTCGACGTTGGCACAGTCAGCACGGAAACGGAGAAGTCGGAACTGATCGCCGAACTCGACGCACTCGTGTCGCTCCTCTTCGGCTTGACGCAGGGGCAGGTCGAGCACGTCTTCGCGACCTTCCATCGCGGCTGGGACTACGCCGCGCGACTTGATCGTGTCCTCGCCTACTACGAGCAGTGGAGGGACGCAGCATGACCGAACAGCTTCCGGTCTTTGCGACCAACCGGATTGCACCGCCGATGACCGTGCGCGAAGAGGTGCGTCGTCTGTTCCGAGTAAATCGGGAGGCGCTTGCGGTCCCGCCGAGCGCGGCGATTGCGACGGCATACATCAACCCGGCGGGATTCCTCCTGCTCGCCGACGAGCTCGAGAAGCTGCCGCGCATCCGCGTTTTGCTCGGAGCTGACCCCGTTCCCGATCCGCTGTTGGCCGCGGACGCTGATGCGACGCTGCAGAAGCGGCTTGATGCGGCGTTGACCGACCATGTGCGTTGGCTCAAGGCGGAGCGTGATGCACTCGGCTTCGAGTTGAATGCAACGCTGTCGGCGAAGCGCCTGGTGGCGTGGCTGCATGCCGCCGACGAGCGTGGCGACCCGATCGTAGAAATTCGCCGGTACACGGCCGGGTTCCTTCACGGCAAGGCGTTTATCAGTCACCACCCGACGCATCCCGCGTACCTCGCAGGGTCGTCGAATCTTACCTACGCCGGGCTCACGCGCAACGCCGAACTAAACATTGGCGCCTCCGGCCAGCATGGGTCGACGCCGCAGGTCATCGAATGGTTCGAAGAGTGCTGGGCAAATTCCGAACCCTTTGACTTGGCGGGCCTGTACGAACCTCTGTGGGCGGAGCACACGCCGTGGAGCGTGTTCCTCCGCATGCTTCTTGCCCGTTATGGCGAAAATCTCGATGACGAGCAGGCGGGGCCGACGCGGTTTGAGTTGACCCGATTCCAGGCCGACGGTGTCAAACGGATGCGGCGGCTGCTAGATGAGATCGGCGGCGTCCTCGTCGCCGACGAAGTGGGTCTGGGCAAGACATTCCTGGCCCTTGAGGTGATCGCGGCGGCCACGGAGCAGCAACGGCAGCGGGTGCTGATCGCCGCTCCCGCCGCGCTTAAGGCCTCCGTCTGGGACCCGGTGCTCGAGCGGTACGGCATCTCACGTCGTGTCTCTGTGCACTCCTACGAGGAGATCCGAAGTCGGATGGACCGTGCCCACCCGGAACACAATGCCTTCTATGAGCGTGCCGAAGATGCGGCGCTGGTTATCGTGGACGAGGCGCATAATCTGCGGAACGCGGGAGCGGCGCGCTCGGAAGCGCTGGATCGGATTATTCTCGCGGGGCGACATCCGAAGAAGGTCGTGCTGCTGACCGCAACGCCGGTGAACAACTCACTCATCGACCTCGAAACGCTGGTCAGGTACTTCATCCGCGACGACGCGCGATTCGCATCCATCGGCATCCCGTCGATCCGCAAGTACATCCGCGATGCGCAGGCGCTCGACCCCGAGGCACTCACTCCGGCGCATTTGTTCGATCTGATGGATCAGGTTGCGGTGCGGCGAACCAGGAAGTTTGTTAAGGACAACTACCGCGGCGAGACGATCGCCGGCCCCGGCGGCAAGAAAATCCCGGTGGAGTTCCCCGACGCCGACGTGCGCCGGGTGGACTATCAGCTTGACGAGCCTGGCGAACGGCTGGTGGACGCAGTCACCTACGCGCTCGACATCCCCGAAGATGAAGCGCACGTCGCGTCGTTCAGTGTGCGCCGAAGCGACCCAGCGCGGCTCCTACTCGCGCGATACGTCTCCAGCCGGTATCTAAAAACCGAGGATCTGAACAAGACCGAAGTCTCGAACATGGGGCTACTGCGCTCCGCGCTGCTCAAGCGGCTCGAATCCTCGCCGACCGCGCTCGCTAGCACGCTTGGCGTCCTCATCCAGACACATGAGGCGTTTCTTTCCGCCCTTGGAAAGGGAACCATACTCGTCGGGGGGGCGCTGCGCGACTACGTCAACTCTGAGTCGGAAGACCTTGACGAGATCGTTGCCGGACTCGATGAGGACACCGAGCATCAGGCGACCCCCGCTGCCCTGTACGACGCGGAGCTGCTGGCTTCCGATGTTAAGCGTGACCTCGTTCTGATCCGCCACCTTCAGTCGCTCGCAGGGGCGGCGGCGCACGACGACGAGCCGAAGGTCGCGGCGCTCCTCGCCGAGCTGGACCGGATCGTGGTCGAGTCCGAGAAACCCGCCGTCACGAACGCCCCAAGCGGCGACCGGAGAAAAGTCATCGTCTTCTCCACCTACGCCGACACGATCCGGGACCTGCATGAGCGGCTCGCCGGCGCGCTGGAGGCCGCGCGCGATGACTCTCCTCTCGCGGCCTATCGCGGCCGGATCGGGCCAGCGGTCATCGGCGAGTTTGCTTCGGGCAAGCGCGGCGGCATCGACCAGCCGACCCGTGCGAAGGCGGTCGCAAACTTCGCGCCGCGAACCGCCGGCCAGCTCCGAGATGACGGCACCCCGATCGAGGCTGACCTTTACGACATCCTGCTGACTACAGACGTGCTCGCGGAAGGCGTGAACCTGCAACAGGCTGCGCATATCGTCAACTACGACCTGCCGTGGAACCCGATGCGCATCGTGCAACGTCACGGCCGGGTCGACCGCATCGGCAGCCAGCACAAGTCGATCGAACTTGGCGTATTCTTTCCGGCCGAGCACCTCGACGAGTTTCTTGGGCTGGAGCGGACCTTGATCCGAAAGCTCCGGCAGGCTGACGCTGCCATCGGTGCGGGAAAGGTGCTCCCCGGCGTCTCGCACTACGAACCGCAGGAGCACTACGACCCCGATGCAATCGTCGGTGAGATCGAAGAGCTCATCGAGCTAGGCGGTGGGTCGGCCGCCGGCTCGGGCGAAGAGTATCGGCGACGGCTCGCCAACGCGCTCGACGCCGACCACCCCCTTCGCGGACGGCTGGAAGACCTGCCTTACGGAATCGGCAGCGGATTCATAAACCCCGCCGTCTCCGGGCGCTCCTTCGTGTTCTGCATGAAAATGGGCAACACGGGCCACATTTGGTTCCGCAACGTGAATGCCGACGATGCCTGGCAGCCTGTCGCCGACGAAGACGGGCGCGTCGTTGTGGATGACACTCTCATCTCACTTGTCACCGCCGACCCGGGCGATCCAGCGTGGCCACGATCCCTGCCCGACAAGGCCTTTCGTGCCGGATATCATGCGTGGGCGCTCGCGCAGCAGGATGCGCACAATGAGTGGACGCGCTCCACGGATCCGAACGCCCTCGCCGCTGAGATACCCGCGTCCTTTCGAGATGCGCGAGAATTCGTACTCAACAACGGCGGATATCTCGGCGGGGCACAGCTTCAAACCATCAAGCGTCTCAATACGGTGCCCACAGGCAAGGCAACAAAAGCGATGCGCACTGCTTTGCGCGCTCCTGGCAAACCAGATGTTGTCGTCGACGCGATCGTCCAGGTGCTCGACAGGTTCGGTATCCAGCCGGCAGAGAAAGTCGAGCCACTTCCTCCTATCGCACTGGACGATGTCCGCCTCATCGCTTGGATGGCTGTCGAGGGAACGCAGTCCGACGCAGGCGGGCCAGCCTCCATATGAACGAGCGATGGAGTTGATTCCGTGACAATTCCGCACGGCATTCTATTGACGAAGCTGCGGATCGATAAGTTCCGTGCAATCGGCCATGCGGACATTAGTCTTCGGGACGCTACCGCGTTGGTGGGTCAAAACGGTTCCGGGAAGTCCTCTGTCCTCCGCGCGCTCAACGCATTCTTCAACTTCGAAGACGAACGAGCCGATTTCGAGGACGGTCGTCACGCCTACCAGAAGAACACGGGCTCTTCCATTGAAGTACTAATTGAAGGCCTCTCCCCGGATGCCGCCCTTCCGTTTGTACAAGCTGGAACCCCGGTACTTCGAGCTAAGTTCAAGTTCACGCGCCAAAAGCCTTCGTGGAACGTCTACACCGCCGGTGCATGGCAGAAGGCTCCGGAAGGATTTCGACTTGCCCTTCGCAAGCAGATCTCATTCGCAATGGTTCCGACCCGTCGGGACCATGAAGTTGCTCACGGCGCGGAACACGGTCTCCTCGGCAAGGCGGCGGGCGAATGGATCGCTGCCAACCGGCAGCGCGATCGAGTTAGCCCGCGGTTGGCTGAGATTGCCACCTCTTTCCAGAAGAGCGCCCTTACTGGCCTCCAAAGGCAGTTGCGGAAGGTAGCGCCGCTCGATGGCCCTTTCAGCTTTGAACTGGGCTTCGCGAACGACCCTGACTACCGTCTTCTGCTTCCTGGCGTGGCGATCACCGTCAAAGAAGGCGGGCAGGCTATCCGACTTGAGGACTCTGGGTCGGGGACACAGAGCATGGCCATTTTCGCTTTGTACGCGTACCTTGCCGAGATTCAAGGCAAGGTGTTCATCCTGGGGATGGAAGAGCCAGAGCAAAACCTTCATCCCCAAGCGCAACGTCAGTTGATGAGGAACTTGGTGGGAATGGGCTTGCAAGTCGTATTCACCACCCATTCGCCGACTATCGTGGACACGCTGGAGCACGAGCAGGTCGTCTTGTGTCGTCGAGTCGAGGGAAAGACCCGGGGGCTCGAATCAAGGGTTACCCAAGTTCTGCCCGAGTTCTTCACCCGCAATGGCATCGACAGAAACTCCTACTACCGTTTCCACCGCAGGCAAAACTCCGAGTTCTTATTCGCGGACTTCGTGGTAGTAGTCGAAGGGCCAGCGGACGCTTCGGTCGTCGCTACGCTGCTGCAGGATGCCGGAGTGGACTTGGCGGCGCTCGGGATAAATATCGTCACCCTAGACGGAGTCACGTCCATCGGGCACATGTATCACCTAATGAAGGAACTTGACGTTCCTTCGGCATACATTGTGGACAAAGATTACTTCTTGCCTTATAGCAAGAACAAACGGGATCTTAGTCTCGACGCTACTGGGTACCCGCAGTATCAGTCGATTGTAAAGTCTGGAACTTTGCTGCCAACACTGTTTCCAAAGCTCGGCGATCAGGCCAAGATTCTGAAGAACCTGCACGACAATCACACCGAGGCGATGAAGATGCTGCGTGCGGTCGGAGTCTTCTGCTTCCGGTTCGCGCTGGAGATCGACCTGGTCGCGTCTCAAGCCCCTCGGGGTCGACTTTATGCTCACCTGGGCGTGGCGGCGCACGAGCAGACCGAAAATCATCTGCTCACCAAACGCTACTCAAATAGCGGAATCAAGAGCGTGGAAGCGATCGTGCAGGCCATTTCTGGACTTCCGCCTACTGGTCTTCCCAACTCGTACAAGGCAATCAGACGGGAGATTCCCATCATGGCCTTGGCAGCTCGAAAGCATCCATAACCGGAGATTGTGTCGACAAGAACTGTTCAGTGCGCTCCGTCTCACGATGGCGCACGGGCTTATGGAGATGGCAGTAATGCTTAGTGAACGTGCACGAGTGCTGATCACGGTCAAGGCATCGCCAGAACCGTCGAAATCATACGGAGACACAGTTTGTGTTGCCGGGGTCCGCTTGAACGAAGACGGCACGGGCTCTTGGGTTCGGATCTACCCGGTCGCATTCCGGCATCTCGACTCTGGTCAACGGTTCAAGAAGTTCGAGGTCATTGAGGTCGACCTCATCCGGTCTACGAAGGATGCTCGCAAGGAGAGCTTCCGACCGAGCTGGGAGACGCTGTCTCGGCAGAAGGAGGGCGGCGAGTTCAAGACCTATCCCATGAATGCGCGGGGATTGATTCTGAATCAGTTGATTGGACCGACGATGTGCGACCTTCGGGCGGGCGTTGAAGCGGACCTCAACGCCCAATCGCTGGGTCTTGTGGAGGTGCGGGAGCTCAAGTCGTTGAAGTTCGAAGACCACGGCCCGTGGACTGAGGAGCAGGTCGCGAGCATGGCAGCGGTGATGAGTCAGCCCGACCTCTTTGGTAAGGTCGACAAAACGCCGACACTACTAGCTCCGCGCTACAAGGTGCACTACGACTACCTGTGTATGAGCTCGACCTGCAGGGGGCACAAGCCGCGCATTCTCGACATGGAACTTAGTGCGCTTCAGTACCATCACCGATTCAAGTCGAACGACGAGTTGAGGGCAATCATCATCCGGAAGTTCCACACCGAGATGTGGAATGAAAAGCTTCGGACTTACTTCTTTGTTGGCAACTTCGGCGACATCGTCAAAAGGAAAAACTTTTCTGTCTTAGGTGTCTACCGGCCGAAACGTGAAGCTGACTATGGAGCGACCCTTTTCTAGATCGAGATGAGCCGGGTCCGCAAGGCTGAAAGCACGAGCTCGCGGTGGCAGCGGGTCTCGTCCTGCTCGAAGCAGAGCAGCGCAACGGTTCCAGACTGCGCAAGCTCATGCACGCGATCCATCGCGATCTGAGCTGCGGTCGATTCCAGGATGTCGCGGAACCTCTCGCGTGCTTGGCGAGCGTCATCACCCTGGAGCTCTCCGAACCCTTCGCGATTGTCGCGAGGGTTGCCGAGCGCGGGGAGATGCTCGTATCCGATGCCCTCGTTGATCAGTCGCTCCCGGAGCGCTGTCTTCGACAGGCCTCGTTTGCGAGAGATCGGGCTCAATCGAACGTCCACGATCGTCGCGACGCCTCTAATTCGGAGTCGTGAGATGAGTGCGTCGAGGTCCAGTCCCTCGTAGCCGATGCCGATCATGTTTGCTCCCATGTTGATCAAGTCTCCCACCGCAGAGACGAGCCGCGGTGCGCCGACCAGAAGAACCATCCACGCGAGGACAGGCACGCCGAGTAAAACATCCGAGAGGTCGCGCGCGTTCGAGAACAGCGTTGGACAGACGACATTGGTGAGACGCTGGCGATCGCACGGAGGGAGTCCGGAGGCCTTTTAGCACCTTGTCACCGGCCCGCACTACCGTGAGCACTACCTCCAGAAAGTAGTCTCATGTTCCTGCTCGGCCCGACCGTCGTGTATTCCGCCAGCGACCTCACCGCGGCGGCCAGCTGCGAGTGGGCGACCATGCATCGGCTCGACGCGAAGCTCGGGCGGGTCGAGCTGCCGAAGCTCGAGGACGACGACATGCTCGCGCGCACCGCGAAGCTCGGCGACGCGCACGAGCTGCGGGTGCTCGCTGACCTGAGGGCAACGCGAGACGTGGTGGAGATCGCGAGGCCGCAGAACCCGACCGAGGTCGAGGAGGTTGCGTCGCAGACATCCGTTGCCTTCGGAGGTGGGGCGGATGTCGTCTATCAGGCCGCGTTCTTCGACGGACGTTTTCTCGGGTACGCCGACTTCATCCTGCGATCGGATGACGGCAGCTACGAGGTCTACGACACCAAGCTCGCCCGGCACGCGAAGATCACCGCGCTGCTGCAGCTCGCGGCGTACAGCGAGCAACTGCAGCGCCTCGGCATCCGCACCGGCGCGCGGGTGCACCTGTGGCTGGGTGACATGCAGGTGAGTTCGCATCGGCTGCGAGACATCCTTCCCGTCTATCGCAACCGGCGGGCGCGGCTCGAGCGCATCATCGACGAGCGGCTCGCCGACACCGCGCCCACCGCGTGGGGCGACGCGCGGTACGCGGCCTGCGGGCGCTGCGATTACTGCACCGAGCAGGTCGAGCTGCACCGCGATGTGCTGCTCGTCGCCGGGCTGCGGCTCACCCAGCGGGACCGGCTGCGGGCTGCCGGCATCCGCACGATCGAGCAGCTGGCTGAGGCGGCGCCTTTGATTAGCACCGCCACGGTCGACGGAATGTCGAACGCGACGCTGCGGGGTTTGCGGGAGCAGGCGCGCATCCAGCTCTCCCCGGTCTCCGATGCCGCGCCGCTCGCCTGGGAGATCGCGGACGCCAGCGTGCTCGCAGCCCTGCCCACCCCCGACGAGGGCGACATCTTCTTCGACTTCGAGGGGGATCCGCTCTACCAGGAGGGCGAAACCTGGGGCCTCGACTACCTGTTCGGGCTGGTCGAGAACGACGGCACGTTCCGGCCGTTCTGGGCGCACGACCTTCCGCAAGAGAAACGGGCCCTGGTCGAGTTTCTCGAGTACGTCGTCGAGCGGCGGGCGCAGCATCCCGCGATGCACATCTACCACTACGCGTCGTACGAGCGCACCCACCTGCTCACCCTCGCCGCCCGGCATGGCGTCGGCGGCGAGATCGTCGACTCGCTGCTGCGCGACCACGTGCTGGTCGACCTGTACCCGATCGTGCGGCGCGGGCTGCGCATCGGCAGCCACAGCTACTCGCTCAAGAAACTCGAGCCGCTCTACATGCACGACGCGCGCGAAGGCGTCGCCAACGCCGCCGACTCCATCACCGAATACGTGCGGGCGCGCTCACTTCTCGACGCCGGCGAGACGGATGCTGCCGCGCAGGTCATCGCGGACATCGCCCGCTACAACACCTACGACTGCCTCTCCACCCTCCGGCTGCGCGACTGGCTGCTCGCTCGCGCCGCCGAGCAGGCCGTGCCGCTCGCCGAGTTCGACGAGCTGCGCCCGCCGCACCAGGAGGCCGAACCCGACCCGCTGTACGGGCAACTGATGGCGTTGATCGAGGGCACCACCGTCGCGGATCGCGACCTGACGCAGACCGGCATCGCACTCGCCGCCGCCGCGCTCGACTACCACCGCCGCGAGAACAACAGCTTCTGGTGGGACCACTACGACCGCCTCCGCAACCCCATCGACGAGTGGGAGGGCACGCGTGACGTGTTCCGAGTCGACGATGGGGGAGCGGAGGTCATCCGTGACTGGTCTGTCGTTGGAAGAGACAAGGTGCAGTCGCGAGACCTGCTGCTGACCGGAACGCCGGCGCCCGGCAGCTCGTTCAGGGTCGGGCAGAAGGGCGCGTTCATCGTCTACGACGACTACGTGCCGGCCGGCGTCACCCTGGAGCCGGGCGCGCGTTGGGCGAACGAGAAGTCCGAGCTGCTCGAAGTGGATGAGGTCAGTTTTCTCGTGCGCGAGAAGGTCGGCGTCGGCATGGACCCCGTGCCCGACCTGCCCATCGCCCTCGCGCCGTCGCCGCCGCCGAACTCTGCCTTGCTGGTCGCGGCGATCCGGCGCTGGGCTGAGGACGTGCTGGCCGCCTGGCCGCAGCCGTTCGATGACCCGGCGATGGATGTCCTCCGCCGCGCGTCACCGCGCACCGAGCTCGCGCCGATGGTGGGGGAGCGCAGCGACGCGATCGTGGCCTCACTGCTGCCGCTGCGCGACTCGTACCTCGCGGTGCAGGGGCCGCCGGGAACCGGCAAGACCTACGTCGGATCGAAGGTGATCGTCGAGCTGGTGCGCGACCACGGCTGGAAGGTCGGCGTCGTCGCGCAGTCTCACGCGGTGGTGCAGAACATGCTCAACCGGCTCGTTTCGGATGGACTTTCGCCGTCCATCGTCGGGATGGACCCGAAAGGCAGGACTGTCGAGAGCGAGTGGACCCAGCTCAACCCGCGGACCCAGGGTGCCTTCACCGCGCAGGACGCCTTCGTGCTCGGCGGAACGCAGTGGACCTTCGCCAACGACGCCCGCATCCCGGCGCGCTCGCTCGACCTATTGGTGGTCGACGAGGCGGGGCAGTTCTCGCTGGCGAACACCATCGCGGCGTCCGTGTCGGCACAGCGCATGTTGCTGCTGGGGGACCCGCAGCAGCTTCCGCAGGTGACGAAGGGGACGCATCCCGAACCGGTCGATACCTCTGCCCTCGGCTGGCTGTCGGCGGGACATGACGTGCTGCCGCCGGAGTTCGGCTACTTTCTCGAAACGAGCTGGCGCATGCATCCGGATGTCTGCGCTCCCGTCTCGCGCCTGTCGTACGAGGGCAAGCTGCACTCGCACGACTCCGACCGGTCGCTGGCCGGCATTGTGCCCGGGCTGCACCCGGTGCCGCTGGTGCACCACGGCAACTCGACGCTGTCGATCGAAGAAGCGGATGCCGTGGTCGCCCTCGCGCGCGACCTGCTGGGGCGCGATTGGAGCTCCAAGGGTGTGACCGCGCCGCTCGAGCAGGACAACATCATCGTGGTGGCGCCGTACAACGCCCAGGTCGAGACGATCAAGCTGCGGCTAGAGGCGGCGGGCTTCGCGGACATTCCGGTCGGCACGGTCGATAAGTTCCAAGGGCGCGAGGCGGCGGTATCGATCATCTCGCTCTCTGCCTCGTCGGCGGCGGACGTGCCGCGGGGGCTGGAGTTCCTGCTGCTGGCCAACCGCCTCAACGTCGCCATCTCGCGGGCGCAGTGGGCGTCGTACCTGATCTACTCGCCGGGCCTGACCGAGGCGCTGCCGACGAGCGTGGCGGGGCTGGCGCAACTGAGTGCGTTTATCGGGTTGGTTGAAGGTTAAGTGCCCGCGACAGCTAGCGACTGACCGCTCTATCTCAATAATCATCTCGAACGGCACTCGCACCGCGACGATCAACTACTGAAGATGGGAACCAAGAGCAAAATGAAGCGGATTCTCGGTGCGTTACTGTCCCTTGCCATCATCGGATTGCTTTCGGCGTGTTCCGTGACTCCACAGCCCGCAGTCCCACTCCTGGATGATTCCGGGGAGCAAGCCAAGGCTCAGATGCGGCTCATCGAAGGTGCCATCAAGAATCACGATGCGGATGCGTTGAAAGCTTTGTTTTCTCCGTTCGCACGAGAGCACGCGACTGATTTGGACGGCGGGCTCGATTACTTCCTATCGACCTTCGATTCCGGTCTGATCACCTGGGGGAACGCGGGCATTGGCTCCACCTCAGAGACCGAGGGATTCAAAGAAACGACGGTGTTGTTTTGCAATTTCACTCTCGTCGCAGATAGCAAGAAGTATGAGCTTTATTTCGCGTACTATCCCGTGAATG
>Ga0247735_1000447_pt1 | contig 16173 bp, 20 predicted proteins | sample UWRJL178409R2_FD_180934 | JGI IMG/M metagenome (GOLD analysis project Ga0247735, IMG submission 180934) | Plant litter microbial communities from Arlington Agricultural Research Station in Wisconsin, United States - UWRJ-L178-409R-2 | ecosystem: Environmental > Terrestrial > Plant litter >... | reverse complement strand
TACACATACGGGATTCATCAACCACTGCTCAATGGATCAAAATCTCAGGAAACAAACAGCTCCGTCATGGTCAATCGCTTTCGAGAGCCATATCTGTCTCATGCATAGTCTCGCGGCAGTATAACATATAACGAAGCCTCCTAAATATATTCATAGTTATTAGTGGCGCCAGTGCATCAAACAAGCACCGCTTCGATCCATTTCATGGCAGTGACAGCACCCCAAACGTGAAGTCCCAACAACACTCGCGTGAGCCATGTTGACGTCGGCTGACAACCTCCAGCAGAAACGTCTTCCTTTAAGCGCTCATAACCACTAGTAGTGCTGCATGTGTTTTCGGCAGTGTGCGCTAAAGGTCAACGCTGAGCTAGAAGGTCGAGAATACCCACATAACACCAACCGAAACACAGGCCAAGGCTAGATGAGACACCTACAATCTAAGGAAGAAAGAGACAGCTGAACGTGGATAAATGAGTGCTGGAGTCTGTGCACCGTTTCGTGAAAAGACGGGCCTCGAAACTCAGCCCAATACTCATACAGGAGTTGATCGCGACCGAGTCTCATCAACGGGTATCGGATTCTGGCTCCGGGAGACTACGCAATACTGTCCTTGGTAACCTAACAATCGCTTAAGTAAGGTATACTCGAGTAGTATGCGGATTGGGCAGTAGTCCATACATATTGAGGTGGATAACAAGGAGGGATTGTATCATGAGAATTTATGACCTCAACAGTTTCATTCAGTCTACACTATTGTGAGCTTCTGACTCCATATTACAGATTTATGAGGCGTCATACAGCGGGTTTCCTCTCACAATTTAGGTTTGATCATATGCATAACACTATTGGGATCCAAAACGGCCTTGGGGTAGGGAAGAAAACTGGACTGCATGTGCATGGTGCCACCATCCACTGGAAGAACTTGGCCAGTAATGTAAGCCGCTGCATCGCTGAACAAGAAGATTGTTGCATTCGCGATGTCACCCACGACACCCATGCGGCCTGCGGGGTACTTGTAACCAGATTGATCGTCAATTTTTGCTTTGGGTGACAGACGATCCATGCCTTCGGTTCCGCTAATGGGACCAGGTGCAATGACATTGGAACGCACTCCGTTCGGGCCTTCCTCGACCGCTAAAACGGCGGAGAGCGCATCTACCCCGGCTTTGGCGGCGGAGACGTGGACTTGGAACGGTACACCTATGGTCATATTGAAGGATGAAATTGGAAATTGGAAGTCAAAGAAACATACCGTTGTAGTGAAGAGTCGCGCTGACATGGAGGTAAGCACCTTTAGAAGCACGTACATGTGCAAGAGTTGCCTTGATGGTGTTGAAAGTACCGATCTTTGTGGTAGAACATGAGAATGGCCTCAGTTCCTCCGAGAAGGGAAACATACTGTATCAATCTCCATGACGGTCTTAAAGGCATTTTCCGACATGCCAGATATTGGTGCCAGGAAATTTCCAGCAGCACCTGAAGCGAGCGGTTGGTTCAGGAAGAAATTCGTAGACTCGGGTATAGTGTCCCTCACCGCAGATAACATAGTCAATCCTTCCAAATTTCTCAATCGTTTTTGCAACAGCCTCCTTCAGGGAAGCTGGTTGCCTAACATCGGCTTGAGTTGGGATGCATTCACGGCCCGTAGTGTCAGATAGCTCCTTGGCAGTCTGTGTCAAGCGATCAAGCCTTTGCAAAGTAGTGAGAATGCCTTTAACGCTAGAGGATTTGGTCAAAATAGACGCACTTGCGGCCCACGATTGCGGCATTCGCTCCATGACGCATCTGATACAAAAGCAGGCAGTTAGACATGAGTGTAATCACGTCAGGAAACCTTGCGCTCACCATAGCTTCGGTCATACCTCGACAAATGCCAGAACCTCCTCCTGTGCAAAATAGGACCTTCCCATTGAAAATGTTGGCCTTGAAGACAGACTCTGAGGGCACAATCGGAACCACGTAGGCGGACTTAGACATTTTGAACCCGTAGCAGTGGTGATTGAAATGCGTCGAGCAAGCCACAAATAGTCGCCTAGTAGTAGAAGTTTAATATCAAGCCGTTGCCCGCCAGCATACACAGGCCAACACCGGCTGTCGGCAAACATCATACCCGATAACAAGGCGGGACCTTCATCCAACGAGACTCGTGTCCACGTAGATACTAAATTCTGCGCTTCGAAAGCCTGATAAATGGCCTGATTGGTTCACTGTTTCAAAAAATTGATGGGTAAATCGTTAACAGAGTGGCCAGAATAAATAGATAGAGCGTTTCGCAGAGTTGATTCTTACGCCCACCCTCGTGGATGACCACCTGGTTCCAGCTCGACAATCTACGGAGAGGATTAAATCGCGTGGCATAATCTGACAGCGTCGCTTTCGACCACTTATCGTCAGTCTCGCGACGATCGATGGTGCAGCGGACATCTCGTTGACATTCCGCATTCTTCCGGACATAAGACTCGGCGTCTCGGAAGGCCATGTTATCTGCATCTGTAGCCCGGTGAAATAAACTTTTCAACGTGGGGAATGTACTTGTGTCTGGAAGTTCCCCAGTCCTCCATGACTGATGCATGATGGTTGGTCCATGATCAGCTCACGCCAAAATCGTATCACCGCGCGCGTCGCTGATCTGGTCTATTATTATAGACGTCGATAGATAGCGATTCCTTCAATCAAACCACAGCAGAGCAGGGTGAAAAGGCTGTTTACGGGACTACGACAAATCTGCACAGAACCAATAGCGATAAGATTCAAAATCAAAGTTGCACTGCCGCGAGGAGTGCTTCGCGACTCAAGATTCTCACAACACATTCGGGGCTGGTTGGTCATATTTTGACGCTTAGTAGGAGTTCGACATGACTGCTCCCAACATGAGGCAGGGAAAGCTAGATAACAGTTCACCTGCTGACCAGGCCTCCTACTATCGTGGTACAACATGGAAGACAGAAAGACGTCATGTGAAAGCTTTCAAATTCCTCTCTATCATGGGTCACAGACCCACCACATACTCCAGAGCACATAGCTCAGCTGCGTGATTCGTCGCTGGATTTCAAATTTGATAATTATATTCGTTGATTTACCGCCGGCAAGTTGATCGAAGTCCCACATCATTGAATGAACACAATTCAATTCAAGTTCAATACAGTTGATCGTTTCTATTAGTGAGGCACTTACTGTCGTCAATTCAATTCATTATGCGGGGCATTGAAAGATCAAGCTATGCAATTGCACCATTGAGCAACTCAAATACATGGCAAGAAGCCAAAAGCGAAGACATGAGAATAAACTGAATACTGATAGCCAGGAAAGCGATACGCCTGATCGACAAGGGCCTATTCAATGAGTACCTTTAAAACGAAGGGGTACCATGAAGTAGATCGAGTCAAATTTTCTTCCTTTCAGTCCCTCCAAAAACCCGCTGCGTTCGAGTGCCCTGAGCTGGACGATGAAGGTGGTTGCGAGTGCGAATATGAACTAGAGATCGTTTGGACTGGAGGGAGCGTGCGCTGGGGGTAAACAGGATCACGAACGGTAGGTGGAGGGGGGTACGAGTTATGAGCGGAGGACAACGAGCCTGAGGAGCTATAGCCTCTTGGTGTGTAGTCTGTTCGAGAAAGAGATCCTGAAGGGAGGCCGGCTAATGTGTCAAAGCTGGGTGACGACGATGAATGCGGTGAAATAGAATGGGATGCCGACGATGAAGAGCTCGACTGGAAGTGGGGGACGTGCGGTTGATTGGGATAAAATGGTGTGTTCAGGGTAGGGAAGAAATTCGACGAGTTTGACTGTGAGTTGGTGGTGGTGGTGGAAGTCTCGGTTGGACTCCATGAGGTCGGGGAGGAGTACGGACTACTTTTGTGTGTCCCGATGGGTGTAGGCAGGCGATCCTGGTTTCCCCCCAGCCAACTATTGCCTCTTGGCTGCCATCCTTGGTGGGATCCTACAGAGTCGGCACCAAAGACTGACGGCGACTGCGAATGACTCCCATTCTGGTTTTGACTATAGGGATATTGCATGTCGCCAATAGGGACTCTAGGGGACGTGCTTGGACCCATACTTGGACCCACGCGATCAGTATTGCTAGGACCCGAGTAAGATAGTCGGCCATGTCCATTAGATCGATAAGGTGGTTCAGAGGCGTGGTATGGGTGGTGCCCTAGACTTGTTCGCGGATGATTGAGGTTATACTTATGATCTATGAGGTTTTGGGACCCGTCTTGCGAGGAGCGAGAATATGGGGATGGTAGAGTATTGTCAAGATGGTCCGAAACGTCTCCATCTGTGGGAGAGCCGTCCAAGTCGAAGGGCCCAGGCATATCCTCCGGTTGGTCTCCCATGAGCGCCTGATCCCCCGGCCTCATCGATCCACTATCTGAGCGCCGGCGCTTCCTTGAGTTGTTGGGGCGTCTGCGATAGACATAGTCGGGGTATTTTGTGTTGAACGTCTCCTTCAGCTGCTTGGCTTGCTCCAGATAAAATTGCTTCTCTGACTAGATGGGCGTCGTGAGGAGGCAAACAAAAATACCAGCTTTCACAAACAATTACCGGAGGCATTGAGACCCATTCTTTGCTCAAAATCTTGCTGATCTCCCCAGTCCTCATTGCCTGATTCTCTGCTGACACCTGCGGTCTCCTACGCCTCGCAAATATCATGAAAGCGTTCATAGGACGCTTTGGTGTACCATCTGCATTGAGCGTCTGAGACGTAAGGGCGGTACTAGGTTCTTCTGTATAAAATTAACGGCTGTGAGGAGCGATACACCTGGAATTCATAGCTACACACCTTCGATGTCTGCATCAATTTTATGTTGGTCGTTGTAGAGCGCATAGTTTCCATCCTCCGATCCTGAATGTGAAGCGCGCTCATCCTGTCGTTCAGTTTTGAGACTTGGTGGTGTGAAACCGTTGGGCGACTTGTTATTCGACGCGTGCTGCGACGAGAGACCATAGTTGTTAAACCGGCTCATTGTCGAGACGATGAGAGGGAGGAGCGAAGAGGATCGGTGGGGAGCCACAGTGAGAGATAGGTCAGCTAATAGCTGTGTGCGGGGCGATCGCTGGTTGTCTCAGATAAATCGGTAAAGCAGAAGGCAAAAGGGCGGAACGAAAACGCGGAAGCAAGATAAGTTTATGTCCAGACTTATGCTCGCCGTTCGCCAGACGAAAACCCCCTTTGTTCTTCCCAAGTCCAGCGGTGTTGACGTATTATCCCAGGAAGGGCTGCTTCTGGCAAACAATCCAGTTTGATCGTCGAGTGAATCTGGTTCGAGGTGCTCATGACATCGCTTGATGCGCAAACAAGCACTGGCTCACAGGCACCGTCAGCAGATTCTCCAGTCGTCGAATCTTTTCCGAGAAATATCGACATCTGGAGGAGCCCATTCTGACCAGCTTACCAGATGGCCGGACCTTGGGATTCCTCATTGGGGCCAGACCGAGCCATCCAGCAACCAATCCACAAGCGCATAAAACCCCAAATGATCGAGTGAAGGACCCTCGTGATGTTTCAAGATCACCTTTTCAGCCGGGCTTTTCCACCTGTTCTGTGGCGCCGTCGTAATCTCTAACAAAAACAAACATGCGGAGTTTCTACCACGATCCAAGATCGGCACAAAACTGGTTCGGAGTTAGAAATGGGTAGTCCTCAGATCTGCCAGATCTCTTCTAAATCTTGCGTCGGAAATTTGGGATGGCTTCACAGGCGTCACAAGTGGGATTGGGACCAAGATATACCGTCTCTCAGATGACCTGTAACTCAACATTTAAGATCTCTGACTCAATGTGTTGTTGAAAATCCTACCTGTCTCTACGGCTCCGAAAGTAGCGGGATTCGGGATCCTTTTGCGTAGTCAGCACCTTTCACGTCAGTTAGACTCGTCTGACGCTACCATTTGCGGGTGGTCTAAGGGTCAGACGTCAAATTCGTCCAATCACCAGTTTTTCGTTGACTACACCAGCAAATGCAGGATTTCTAGACCGCACTCACTCTAAATTCTTAGACGCCGCTACAGAAGTCCGTCCCTCGCCAAAATGGTGGACTGTTATCTTCCCTTCAACAATCCGATTTTCCACTGTCTTGGTAGTCGCCAGGGTACTTGACATTTGCATAACGTGAGATGCCTAACCGCTTGACGTCTGCTTCGATCGTTGTGTGTCGTGTGTGGCCACCAGGCTCGACACACATACATTCCTGCGATTTTAATACGCCTGAACAACGGTCCTGAGGAAACTTTAGAATCGTCCAGTCACTCACATTTTCACTACACCGTTCCCTGTATTTTTGCTTACCATGCAGGACGGTGGGAGAAAAGCCGTGAGCGAGTTTCGATCGTTATTCCTTTTTCGTACTAGAGAGCCGCGTGTGGCGTACTTTCGCTCATTATGCCAAAGTGTATGACAAGCCATCATGAACAAACAGCGTTCTGCGGTACCGGAAAGAATGGAATTGCCAGCTGGCTCTGAGGGTAGGTTTAGCGCCTGAAAATCTAGCCCCTCGCCTATCCAGCAAGTTCGTCGAAAAATAAATTGGAGCAGATCGTAGATGGCCGTGACGGGACGAGAAGAATGATGTCCCAGGCTTTATTGATGTTCAACATCCGCCAACGACAACTGAAATATGCCCAGACCAAGACGGTCGAAACGCGATACAGACAAAAGAACGAGAAGGAAACCATCGTTTCGTTTGTCAGGAGAACACAGCTTGGCCGCCAACAGTCATTTTTAGATACACCAAGGTCTAATCATAGACGCAGACGGAATTGGGTCCTAATTGATAAGAATCCTGTGATTGCCATTGACGCTCAGCGACATCTACAACAATGCCTGCAGGCAAACGCGAATGGCTAATCAGTCCATGCTCCCGACAAGCATCAGCACCCGTGTCAGCCAAGGCCTCGTGTCTGTATCCCTGAGTCACCGTGGGCGTATCTTCCGACTTGATGGGTCGTGATACAGACGAGCAGTTGCGGTTTACGGTAAGGAGAAAGGGAACAAACGCTCGTTTTTCGATCAGGGGACACACCCCAGTCAGAGAGTTGCAAATCCGCTTTGATCTATGACACAAGTCCGGCATTCATTTCGATCCACCGGGTCTTGCAGAGTCTGGCAGAGCGCCCAAACGCTGACTGCCGACCCACTCATCCAGAATCACCGCGCGGTTTTGGAGCTCCAAGGTCCTCGAGGTATTTCAGGTCGCACAAGTCCCGTTTGTCCCCAGAAAAGCAAGTGACCACCAAGAGAGAGATGGATCATAGAGGGGGGTGGCTAGGTGGCCCCATGTCTTTCGGACCTATACCCTTGACGCCCGTCATCTATCAGAACCAAGAAGGGTCGCAACGACTATGAACATAGAGAATATACGATTTCGTAACCATGGCGTAGAGTCGATCTCGTTATCTGGTACAGCGGAATGCAGTCAAGGCAGCCCCGGTTGACTCCGAACGGGATTGGCGCGGGGATGCTGTCGGAGTTAGAAACCCAAAGACCCCGGACGATTCGGGACTCTGAGACGCTCATTCAACAAGTGCAGGTCGTGTACTCATCCTTGTCAGCACTTTCGGAAAGTACTCTCAACCCCCAAGGAGTTTTATTTGGGTTTTCCGTGCTTTCTAGATGTCTTTGCGAGGTTTACGAATTATTTGGGGTCCTCTGCTACCGGGATCTGCGCATAACCGGCCGATAAGATAATGGAACATTTCTCAGCATCTTTCCCAACATCCACCACAAGACCCTGTTCCGAGAACATCGCTTTTTGGTATTTCCTAAGAGGTCAAGTAGCATGAAAGACACCTTGACCGATGCAAGTGAGTTATGAGCTCAGACTATTTCAGGCTTCCCATAATGGCCACCTTCTGTCCCAGACTTTCCACGCACAGCAGATCAGCGCGTCTACCACCTCGGAGTACGTCCAGGCGAGGTAGCGAATCGTGTAGTAGGTTTTTTATGATGCTATACATGGCCTAGTAGGATTGACGCTAATGACCATATAGGTTACCGTCGGGACCCCCTCGAGAGCAAATACAATTGCCTCACTTTTGGACGAGAAACCCGCACCCTTTGTGCTCTCGTCCGAGCGTGGATTCTTGACCATCACAGGTCTGTACAAAGGCACCCCAATTTCAATCGTGAGTATCGGGATGGGGAGCCCCAATATGGATTTCTTCGTACGAGAGATCAGGGAATCCGTGAGCGGAGACATGGCAATCATCAGGTCAGACCCTGAGGGTTTCTCCTGCTTTCAAAACGGGTAGATTGAACGTAAATGAAAAGACTAGGGTCATGCGGCGTCCTCATAGACGTACCTGTCGCAACCGTTGTCGTCCCAAGAGCTTGCGTTCAAGTCACCCGCAATGTGGATTTTGACTTTTTGAACCCGGAAAGCTGCAGCGAGCCTGCATATCGCATCAGTAAACCTGTATGTCTGATTGCTGTTCATATGCCTCAGCACTGACCTAGTTTTTGAGAAGGTGTCAGCGGACTCAGAGCTTTCAGCGGAAGTGCGTCGAAGTCGGACAGCTTGAAACGAGAGTCCAAAAAAACTAACACCCTCTTTTCCAGCTTCTCAAAGGCCTAGAAGCATGCAAGCCGGAGTCTTCAGAGACGGGCATACTTGCAGGAACTGTCAATGCTTCTGCCGATAGGTGAGCGGGTATTGATTTCGTTTATTTTGCGTGAAGACCAAATCACTGATGACTTCATGACAACTTATGTCAGTTTCTATTCATCCCAAGGGCGCCAAACTTCGTTTCCAGACCACAATGCTGGTCTGATAGACCATCTACTCGAAAGTGTGTCGAACCTCGCTACGCTTGAGGTAAGCATGTCTCCCGTTCAGAAAAGAATAAAATTTAAAATTTCACTGGCTGTATCTTTCGGTTGTCTTGGTTTTTTCTACAGATGGAAACCTTCCACCTCTACCACCTAGCGGCCTGTTGGGCAGATCGTCCTGCGGCGTCAAAGGTGGGACCCACGCCTCTCACAACGGGCCCTGTGAGCCCTACAATTGAGCAGCGAGCTGGTGCTACAGCTTCGGACCTCTTTGCAGCTCCACACACTGTGCCGAATTCCGTGATCAGGGCAGCGGCTGTCCAGATGGTGTTCGCGTCGCGTACATCTCAAGATTTCATAACACCTCAGCAAGTGGAGGCTCTCGAGAGTTGGACAGGACGGGTCAGTCTTGAATTCATATCCAATCTTCAATGCGTGAAATTAAACGCGTAGATGTATAGGGAGTTCTGGAAGCTCTGGCTAATATCTCGATTCCCGAAGACGTAATTAGCCTACCTCTATTTCTGGTTAGGATTCGACTAATATCCTGCTTTTTTCTTCTCAGCGATCACACCCGGACAAAGGGAGCGTCTGGGAAATCGTATAGAAGTCCGCCACATTCGGACTTAACATTAAACTCTCACTCAACTAGAATATTTGTACATCCTATTTGTGCTTGAAATGGCAAGAGCTAAATCCCAAATCGGATATTGGCAGATTCTATGAAGACGCTTCAAACTGAGTCTTTGAGCGGTATCGATTACTACTGCGCCGAATGCGAAGCCTCTAATCGGTATGCACCACAGCCTAGTTTCTGGCCGCGCCATTGGGGTTGCCGTGGGTATGTGTTGAGCGGGCGGGGGGCAAGAGCTAAGCTGAGATACAACCCCCCCAAAAAAAAAATGCAGAATGGAAAATACGCGAAAAGGTGAATGATTGGGGAAAGGTGCGTGGCAGGTATTATTTCTCTCAGACAGTGGACTACGGCATCGGTCTACGAAAGAAGGTTGCATGTTTTATTCGCTAGTCGCAAACATGTCAAAAGATTCAGTCCGAACCAGCCCATATGACATCCACGACACCAAGGTCCCTGAGCGAAGCGGCCTGCTCCTGGTTCACCAACTTGCAATTGGCCACGCGAAGGTAAATAATATTTGCGGGCTCGAAGGCTTCCCGCATAGCGATGAGCGTGGAGACAATATTTGTCGTCGGGGTCAAAGGGGGGGAGGAAGGCCTCTGCCCTCCACTAACATGATGCCGGGACTTCCTCAGTGGCTTGATCTTCCTTCCCAACCGAGCGTCCGTCTCAATCTTAGGACCGTCTCCATCCCGCCTGACCGCTTCGGGGGATGCCCCTTCCCTATCCCTCGTGACGGTTGGTGGCTTTCCTCCATTCGGTGCAGCTGCATCTTTGGGACTAACTTCGTGTTCGCAATTATCCGTGTTACTTCCGTTCCTCGCTAACACAATAGCCCGCAAACCGTCAAATTCCACATCTTGACAGCCCCAAAAGGATAGTGCTTCGAGTCTAGGGCAAAGTTTGACGCCGCGTCTCGTGCGGCCTTCTACTGCTGCCCTGCCCACTGCATGATCAGGGGTTGCTTCCACCATGCCTAACCTTTCCTGCAGTCCCTCGACAAGCCTCCCAACACCGATACAGGAATCGAGCGAGAGGGACGTAAGAACGGGCATGTAACCCAACACGGACTCTGCTCGACCAGGCTCTAGCGAGATCTTGAAATGGGAGAGGGTAAGGTGTGTCAAATTATGGAGCCGTGGGTCGCGGAAGATCGATTCTAGGCGCGGAAAGACAGGCAAAGAAGATTCGCTGCCTCCCGCCGCCTCTCGGGCAGCAGTGTCGACGTTTGTGAACGCCACCTTCTCAAGAGCGGGAAGTGAAAATTTACGAAGAACGCATGCGGTTGTGTCCTCGCCAGCGCACTGGAGACTAAGATCCCGCAGGCATGAAAAGGTGGCAATGCCGCGTATATATTTGTGCGCCGAGGAAGTTGAGAGGTAGCCACGGACATGAAGTAGGTCAGTGCGTTTGGTGGGAGGGTCCTCAACCCAAAGATCCAGCTTCTCAAGGCCCGGCGTGTCTAGCATAGCCAGAAATCGAGGAACATCGCCAGTGTATGGATACGTCCAGTCGATACTCTTCAGGTGTTCAAGTTTGACAGCATGCATACGCATCAGATGGGTGGTGTCGGAGCTATCAGGTCCTCCGCCGTCTGTAGGTGGAAGAACAACGTCAAAGTAAGGGACTGTATTGTTCAGAATTAACTCTTCTAGAAGTGATGTCAGGGTAAGGAATCGACAGAGGGTTGACATTTTAAAATGGTATTCATGTTGAGTGCTGTTGAGCCGTCTTGGCGAGTACGATAGGTGGAGAACACGTAGGTTTGAAATGAAAGCTGTTGGGAAATTGAACAGAGGAACCTGTTCGAGGGTGAGGCGAAGTAACCGACTGCGAGTGGTTTTGGTATCTGCCGAAGTCGTCCTTGATCTCATAATAACGTCCTCGCGGCCCAGGAGACTCGGTGATTCCACGAAGGATGGGTTCGCTGTCGAGACAGAAAGAGTAAGGTGTTGCAGCCGAGGAAATGTGTTCGCGAAGTCGTTGATGACGGGGAGGAGATAGACAATGGGCAAGGTAGATTTGGAGGAGAATAGAAACTCTTCGGTACGATAGAATTGAGGCTTGGCTTTGGCGAGAAAGTCCACAACCTGGCAACATTCGTCTGTTGGCCTCGAGTCCAACAAACTCGCATAGTCGATGTCGAGAGGAACCTTAGCAGAACGTGTTATGTATGTTTGCGCAATTACTGGCTGCTTAAAGCCTCGGAGAGTGATTCGAGACCACAAACGCGGAGTAGACAGCGCGATGGCACGCCACTTGGTGCATACATGTGAGACAATGAACGGGGGACGATAACGTGGATCCTCGGAATCGAAGTCTAAGAGGCCAAGGAAGATTTGAATCAAGAGTTCCATGGGTAGCCAATTAATGGGCTCCTTCTGTGCCTCTAGGTGATTACGCTTAGCTTCGAGGCCTATCCTCTCGGCAGTCACCTCCGCTTTCAATTCCTCTATGTTGTCTAGGATCCGCTGGAAATCCGCTTCTCTTCGACGAAGGGTTTGGATCTTCAGGTCAAGCTGCTCTATATCCTTGTCAATGGACTGTCTCGTTTGTCTCGTCATGCTCGTGTGGGCTTCAGCGTCGTCGTTGTGGCTGGGAACAAAGACTAACCAGGAGCCGTCGCAAATAAGCAAACAAGCTGAACCTGTGACATCGGCCCATGCTGTGACGCAACGCGTCAATTCGTCACAAGAAGTACTTTTTACTGATCATAACTCGGAATTAGTATAATCGTATGGATTATCTTTTTATAACGCATTCCAGAGACCCTCGTCCTAAATGGTCAAGATTTATCCCTGACTACCTGCATCTCAGTAGATTGGCCAAAAAAAAAAATCCCAGTGGTAGGTATGCAATCAATCTTTTGGGTTTAGCGTTTGTGGGCCAAATTTTCCACCTGAAGCTATTAGATGACCTAAGTGCGAGTCATACAAATGCCACATCTACGAGGCGATACACAGACATATTTATGGCGTTTTACCTTCCAGATGCCAGTGTACGAATCATCGGTACTCAGGGCAGCAGCACAAGCGGTAAAAATAGGTCGGTGACACCGAAGATCAAGACGTGACACAGAACACGCAGAAAGAATATCGGCCAGGTCTCTTGACCCCACCATGGGTCATGACGCAGACATCCAGCCAACTCCCTCTTCCACTATGGTTTGGCGACTTCGGGCTATCGTCTGCACTTTTGTTTTGTCTCTTGTACTTGCACAAACCTTTCTCCAGAGTCTGCCTGTTCGCAGAATTCTACGACTGGTTCGCATTGAACCCGTACCTAAGGCTCTCTCACTTACTGTTGCCAATTGTCCTGGTAAGCAAATCGAAGGAAAAATTTACACTGCTCTTTAACAAGGTTTTAGGCTACAAAGTAGATTCTTTGGCGGAGAGCAGTGCTGGCCTCGTGGCTCATCTGAGTCTAGCAGGTGATGCTTGCAACGCGTTCGGGAAGGACATAACGAACTTGACAATACAGGTTTTTTATGAAAGTAACACACGGTATGTAGGCATCAATCTAACAAGATCTAACCAAACCCAAACTGACGCCTTCGAAGTCTACATGTCAACATCTTTGATACTGCAAATAAGCAATACACCATTCCTCAGTCCGTTATCGAGCGTCCAGCTCCTCCGACAGATTCCTTCTCAGATACATCAGACCTAGTTTTTAACTATGATCCTTCGCCGTTCGCCTTTTGGATCACTCGGAGGTCTCAACCCAGTGGCACACCCCTTTTCGATACAAGGTCGAAATCATTGCCAATCACGCCTGTACCCCCAGTGATACCGACCGACCGTTCTACCGCATTGGAGGGGTTTCCCCTCGTATTCGAAGACCAATATCTGCAGGTATAGAAAATTGTCACTGCTCTGAAGCCTCGTTCGATGACGCGACTCTCTAGCTTGCCTCGTCTCTTCCGGCGAACACAAACATTTACGGGTTAGGCGAAGTCGTTGCGACCTCTGGTTTTCGCAGGGATGTGAAATCGACAATACAAACAATGTGGGCTCGCGATGTTGCAGATCCAGTCGATGAAAACCTGTGAGGTTCTTTCTAGGAAGCAATCATGTTACGTTGCTTCCGTCGCTCTAACTCCCATTTCTCAGTTACGGAAGCCATCCAATCTACCTTGAACACCGGTTCAATACTTCCAGCAACACCTCTCAGTCGCATGGTGTCTTCCTTCTCAGGTGAGTGAAACTTCTCTACCCATTCTTCGTAATTAATAATAATTTCGCTAACAGTGCTGCTGGGGGCGATATTCTTCTTTTGACGCCACCTTCTTCCAATGTCTCCCTAATCGAATATCGCATGATCGGTGGTGTTTTGGATTTCTACTTCTTCTCTGGACCCACTCCGAATGAAGTCATCGAGCAGTATGGTGCTCTAATTGGCTTACCGACTTGGCAACCCGCTTGGGGTTTCGGTTTCCATCTGTGTCGGTAGGTACTGGAGCTCATTCGTTTTATGAACCGAAAACGAAAACGTGTTTGTAGGTGGGGTTATCAAAACATCAATGAGACGCGCGAGCAGGTGACAAAGATGCGCGAAGCAAACATTCCTCTCGAAGGTGAGTTAACCTCATGGTGCATCGGGTGCAGTCCTGACGTTTTAACGCCCTCAAGTTATGTGGAACGACATCGATCTTTATCACGCTGTTCGTGATTTTACCTCTGACCCTGTCAGTTTCCCCGGTGACGAGATGAGAAGTTTCGTACGCGAACTGGTATGTTGCGCTTCTTTTGACAGTAGAGGCTTCGAACTCTAACAGAAGACAAAAGTCCGCAAATAACCAGCATTGTAAGTGATACAGGAGTTAAATTATAAGGCTATGCACAACGACCTGATGGTTTGTCCAGACATTCCTATCGTTGACGCTGCAATCCCAAAACAAATCAATACAACTGACATTGTACGTTATCCACACCAGATACCGATGTGCTCCCTTCGGGACTCGGATGGACTAAGGCTTCGACGATTACTGATAGCGGCCGCCCCACTTTCCCTTTGTAGTACGATCCCTACACGAAAGGAGTTGAACAGTGAGTTTGGATCTCTCTTGCTCCCGACATCAACCCTTGCTCTTCAAGTCTCCATGTGTGATTGGGGGTGACAAAAATTGTTGACACCTCCATTTTGCAGAGCAGTATTTATCAAGAATCCCGACGGTACGGAATACGTTGGACAGGTTTGGCCAGGATATACAGTATGTTCTCCCGGGTCCCCTCACAACTTCACAGAGAACGTAGCTGACCTTCCTCCCCCTAGGTCTTCCCGGATTGGTTTCAAAACAATACGCAACAATGGTGGACCGACGCCCTCCGAAATTGGAGCAAATCTGGAATCGAATTTTCTGGGATCTGGCTGGACATGAACGAGGCCAGCTCTTTCTGTGACGGATCTTGGTTAGTTTCTGTTTATATTATTTGGTCCTGGCTATGACTTAATGCGGATGTCTCAGTGGTACTGGTGCGAACCTTGCCAACACCAGTGTGCCTTTCCTTCTCCCCGGCGATCCTGGAAATCCGGTCCTCGGTAGGTCTTCTCACCTATGGACGGAACGAGTATCTCATATCATGATATGTGGCCGCAGATTATCCAGAGTGGTATGTTGGAAGAAACGATCTTACATTTGCCGGCGCTGAAATGATCGTGGTAGTTACGACTCGTCGATCTATGGTCCAAGTGGAAACATCACTGTTAATGGAAGGTTGACCTGTCAACTTAGCCCGACATCAGCGTCGAAATCTTCCGTGGTTTTAACCAAACGCGGCCTGGGTGCAGGCCAGCAAGAAGGCGTCGATCTGAACACCCCCCCATACGCGATCCACAATGGTGAAAATGATTTTTGGAATCTTAAATCCTCAGTCTTATATGGCCTGCTTTAACAGGATTTGGTCGCTTGTCAACGCACACTCTGGCCACCAATGCCACTCACGCTGACGGCCAGGTGGAATTGGACGTCCATAACCTTTGGGGATTGATGGAAGAAAGGGTGACTCATCTAGCCTTGCAGGAGGTAATCTTTACCAAGCGACCATTCTTGATCAGTCGGTCGACCTTCCCATCCTCAGGCAAGTGGACGGGGCACTGGGTATGTCGGGACTCTTCCTCGCTGCTTTCACATGCTGATCACGTCGTAGCTGGGCGACAACTTCAGTTTGTGGTCCTACCTCCGATACAACATTGCTGTAAGCGGGGATTGGATTGGACAAGTACCATCGCTGTGTTGACACGTTCTCTCCTTCGCTTTCCAGGGCGTGTTGCAGTTCCAGCTCTTCCAAATCCCATTCGTCGGGGCCGACACGTGTGGTTTCAGTGAGCCATGAGAGTGATGTCGGCGTGCATGTCTAATTCTTGAATCGTCTAGACGGAAACACGGACGAAGAATTGTGCAACCGATGGATGCAATTATCAGCGTTCACGCCATTCTATAGGAATCACAATATCAAAGGCGCCATCTCCCAAGAACCTTATCGTTGGGATAGTGTAGCGCTTGCGTCCCGTGTCGCTATCGCTGTGCGCTATTCACTGCTACCTTACTGGGTAGGCCATCTTCGATTTCCTTCATACCTTTTGCCGACCAAAAATTGTTTGTTCAGTACACCCTTTTTGCGAACGCATCTTTAAGGGGAACTCCCCCTGTGCGTGCTCTATTTTTTGAATTCCCGGACGAGCCAGAGTTATTCGGTATCGACTCGCAATTTCTGGTCGGTCGCGATATCCTGGTAACTCCTGTCTTGGAGCCTAATGTTACCTCAGTT
>Ga0247735_1000446_pt1 | contig 16174 bp, 13 predicted proteins | sample UWRJL178409R2_FD_180934 | JGI IMG/M metagenome (GOLD analysis project Ga0247735, IMG submission 180934) | Plant litter microbial communities from Arlington Agricultural Research Station in Wisconsin, United States - UWRJ-L178-409R-2 | ecosystem: Environmental > Terrestrial > Plant litter >... | reverse complement strand
CGCGCAACCTGCTTCCAGCTCTGGAGCCGACTATTCAATTGCGAGATCAACCGCTCGCGGGCCTGGTAGGCAGGCGGTTTCAGCCTAGTTGCGCGTTGATCGTCGCTCAAAGAGCATCGCGTCATTCTCCAAAGCCTGTTCATTCCGACGAGCCCTCCAGGCACGACGTGACGTGGCTTCGCGATGACGAGCCCAAACGGCGTATGTCCCGCAAAGGATTGCCAAAGCGACAACAGCTACTCCAGCGAAAATCATCAAATTACCCCCATATATTTTCACGCGCGCTTCGAGTCTTCATCGATGTCTCGATCTGCGAAAGATCATCCCACCCGAAACGGGTTGGAGAAATTGAGCCGCAGTTGTTGCTCGCAACGCTGGCAGCATCCGACATAGCCAAGCCACTCCCGCCTCAGCTTCGCTCCAAACGGAAGAGTGGCGGTCGAAAGAACCCTTGGGCGAATGATGCCAGCAATACACCGCGTCACCCCGCCCCCCGGACTCCGTGCCGGGCGTCATGTCGTGATCGACTGATCTTGTATGTGGCCCAACCCGGCCACATTGACGAAATTGCTTCCGGCCAAGTGGTAGCGCCACGTGCGATCCAACGTGTCGGGCCGGCACCGGATATGCTCGGCATGGTGCCAACCGCGAACGACGGCAGCGCCGGCTACGCTGGCGCTGAAATACCAATCGCGTAGATAATTATGGCGGAATACCCCAGATCCACCTTATTGCCACTATTGGTCATTAAGGGCGTAACGAACCCCGGCGCCGAGTTACATGGGGCCTCATGGTCTATCGACGGCCCGATTGAATCAGGACGGCATGCAGTCACGTATACAGAGCACCGATCTCGAGCGTGATACCGCCGCCGATTTTTATAGTGATGTGTTAGCCTTGCCTGGGATGGGGGCATGGGCGTGCGATCTCCGAACCGAAATCCTGTCATGGTCTCCGTCGGTTTTCGACATGTTTGGATTGCCGTCGGACAGGCCCGTCGAACGACACGAAACAATTGGCATGTATGCCGAACCGTCTCGGCTGCTGCTGGAGCGTTTACGCTCCACCGCGATCGCCAGCGGCGGGACGTTTTCGCTGGAAGCGCAGATCATTCGGTCCGACGCGGAGGAGCGATGGATTCGCATCAAGGCTGCGACCCGGGTACGTGACGGTCATCCCCTCACCCTGTACGGGCTGAAGGAGGATATCACCGCGGAGCGGGCGCGTTGGGAAGAGCAACGTCAATTAAGCAAATATGATGCGCTGACGGGTCTCGCAAACCGCGCGCAATATCACGCTCATTTTCTGGATAGCATCCAGGGCGTGGAAGGATCAGCGCCCGTGAGCGCGCTGGCGCTGCACCGTCTGGACAATCTCAGGGAGATCAACAGCCGTTGGGGAATGACTGCCGGCGATGCCTGCCTGGTGGCGTTCGCCCGACGCATACGGACCGCATATCCGGCGGACGCCTTTGCGGCGCGCTTGGGTGGCCGGAAATTCGCGGTTCTTCTCAATCGTGACCGCTTGGTTCGCGTGTCCCCCGCCGCCGTGCCGCCCGATCTGGCGGACGCGGTTTTATGGCGGGGTTCGGCCATTCCCCTGCACGTTTCGGTAGGAATGGCCTTCCTTTCCCGAGCAAGGACGTTCGAACCCGAAGCCCTGCACGCCCGCGCGGTTTCGGCAATGGAAATGGCGAGACGGAAGCCTGCGGACAAACTTCGCGTCGAGGCCCTGCCGCTCGATGCCAAGGATCTTCGAGAGACCTATCATTCCGATGTGACGCAGAACCTTGCGAGGCTCGAGCGCCCCCCGCTGTCGCCGCGCGAGATAGAGGCCCTCAGGCTGATCGCGCGTGGGTGCACCAGCGCCCAGATCGCGCAAGCCATGACGGTCTCCGAGCATACCGTGCGCAATTTCATCAGGCGCATCTATCTGAAGATGGGCGTCGCGACCCGGGCCGAGGCTGTGCGTCTGGGGCTTCTGCAAGGTTTGCTCTGACTCTCGGAACGGAAAAGATGCCGCCATCGACGAACACGCCGCCACGCTATGGCGGCTTCCTCAAAACCGCATCACCATGCCTGCCTTTGGAACGCGGCATTCGGAAAGATCGACCTGACGATTCATGACGCTACAAGGGCCTGCCGATGTTTTGAGGTCTTGATGTCCGATCGCCTGAAGATCTTGTTGCAGCACGTGCTGCCCAAGCAGCGCCTGACCACCTTCGCCGGGCGCATTGCCGGGGCGCAGGGAGGGGTGATGACGACCCGGCTTATCCGCTGGTTCGTCGGCAGATATGCCGTCGATATGCGCGAAGCCGCGGATGCCGATATCAGCAGCTACAAGACGTTCAACGATTTCTTCACCCGCCCACTCAAGCCCGGCGTGCGCCCGATCGCGACAGCGGACTTCGTGTGTCCGGTCGATGGCGCGATCAGCCAGTTCGGCTCCATCGACGACCATCACATCCTGCAGGCCAAGGGGCATCGCTTCACCACGACGGAGCTGGTCGGCGGCGATGGCGCGCTGGCCGCTCAGTTCCGTCACGGCAGCTTCGCCAACCTGTATCTGTCCCCCAGGGACTACCACCGCCTGCACATGCCCTGCGACGGCAAGCTCATCCGCATGATCTACGTGCCGGGAACCCTTTTCTCGGTGAATCCAACCACCGCGCGTGGCGTGCCGAACCTGTTTGCGCGCAACGAACGGGTGGTATGCGTCTTCGCGTCGCCCGAACACGGTGCTTTCGTGATGGTGCTGGTCGGCGCGACCATCGTGGGAAGCATGGCGACCGTCTGGCACGGCGTGGTCAATCCCAGGCGTACCAACACGCTATCCGAATGGACGTATACTGATCAGGACATCGTGCTGAAAAAGGGCGAGGAAATGGGCCGCTTCCTTCTCGGCTCGACGATCGTGATGCTCTTCCAGCAAGGCGCCATCACGTTCAACGAAGATTGGGCGACCGAACGGCCGGTGCGCCTCGGCGAGCTGATGGGCGACGCCACGGGCTGAGGGACGCTGCCAGCGCCACGCGTGGGGGAGTAACGCGAGCGTTGTCGCGCATCCTCACGCTCCGCGACGGCGCCCGCGCGATGTCCGGCCCGATGTCATGGGATCGGGCTTGGGCGGCGGCTGCCAGCCTGGCGGGGGTGCCACGCGCTGCTGGCTGGTGCCAAGCCCCATCGCCCCTGGCTGCTGGCGCAGCAATCCTGCTGAGTCGGCGTGTTCGGCTTCGCTCGCAGTGGCGCCGCCGCGCATCAGGCTAATCCTGTCGCGGCACCGCTTGGCTTCTTCAAAGTCCAACGCCTGCGCAGCAGCTTCCATCTTCTGCTGAAGGCTTTCGATCGTGTCCGTCATTCCGGCTGAACGCACGACCTTCACCTTGGGGCGCAAAGCCACGTCGCAAACCACGTGAAGCGGCGTGTTGATCCATGTGGGGCGCTTTCACCCGCTCAGGCCCGCGCCGCGCGGAACGGCGGCAAGAAGCGCAGGCGGGCTGAGGCCGGGTTTGGTCGGGCTGCCGCTCCTCCTGCCGCATCGGCCTGTCAGGCGGTGCAGACGCCCGGCACGGCAACGCGCTGGAACAAGTGAGGCGTCGCCACCGCGCTCGCAGGATAATCGTCCAGCTTGGCCTGGAATCCCGGATCGCTGAAAGCGGCGCGGAATGCGTCCAGCGTCTCCCAGACCGCGTAGTTCAGATAGGCCGGGCTGGTGCCCAGCGCCCGGTGCAACTGGGTCGAGATGAAGCCGGGGCGCGCTTTCATATAATCGGCATCGACGGCCCAGGCGGCGAGGAACGCGGCCTCGTCATCGGCATCGAGTGTGAAGAGGTTCACCAGCACCACCGGCCCGGCATCGGATAGCCCCAACTGCTGCTGGATCGAAAAGGTGGGATCGAGCGGCTTCATTCGCATGACGAGACTCCTTGACAACGTGCTGTCATAATTGGGAGGTCGACAGCGTGTTGTCAATGTGCTGTCTTCACCAGATGACACGCTCTTTCACGCGCACCACCGACCCCGCCTCACCCGAAGGCGTAACCGAACTGATCCTGCGCATCTTTCGGCTGAACGGTGCGCTGCTCGCTGCCGGCGATCGGCTGGTAGGAGGACTGGGGCTGACAAGCGCACGCTGGCAGTTGCTCGGCGGCATCATGGACCAGGAGGAGCCGCTATCTGTCGCCCAGCTCGCTCGTGAGATCGGGGTGACGCGGCAGTCGGTGCAGAGGATCGCGAACGAATTGGAGGCCGAAGGTATCGTCGCATTCCGCCCCAATCCTCGACACAAGCGCGCGCAGTTGATCGAACTGACCGCCCGCGGCCGCGAGGTGTTCGCGCGTTCGATGGAGCTTCAGCGTCCCTGGGCGGCGTCCCTGGGCCGCGCCCTCACCGCCGCGCAGGTATGCGATGCCTGCGAGACCCTGACGGCGCTGCTGACGGCACTCAAAGACATCACGCCGGCCGGTGCCGAATCGATGGCGGAACAGGATGGATGACCAGTTTGCGGCACTGATCCGCGATCTCGGTCAGCGCTCCGCGCCTCCACCCAAGCGGCATGAGACGGCAAGCCACTGCTGCCGCGTTCTGGTTCGCCCTTGCCGCCGGACATGAAACCCGGAAGCTCACGCGAGGCTTGCGGATAGTGGTGTTTTACAACAATATCGCTGACAAAGTACAAGAGAGGAATACGATGAGAACAGCGATGATCGCCGTCGCCTTTGCGCTTGGTGCAAGCGGTGTCGCGTGGGGACAGGCCGCACCTGCACCCGACGCGATGCGTACCGCACAGCACGCCTACGACGCCAAGCCCGATACCCGTGGCACCGGACCTTACCCCGCGGCCAAGCTGACCGATCCGGGCCTGCCCGATCATGTCCTGTATCGCCCGTCCGATCTGGCCGCGATGGGCGCGCGGAAGCTGGGCGTGGTGGTGTGGGGCAACGGTGCCTGCAGCGACGATGGCGCGAGCGCCCGGCTTCATCTCGCGGAGATCGCCTCGCACGGCTATCTCGTGATCGCACCGGGCACCATTAAGTCCGGCCCCGGCGCCCCCCCGCAGCGCGATGTCGATGCGCCGCGACCGCCCGGCCAGCTCGGCGTGAAGACGAGTTCCGCGCAGGTTTCCGCCGGGCTCGACTGGGCGCTGGCGGAGAATGCGCGCAAGGGTAGCCCCCTGTACGGGCGCATCGACCCTAAGATGCTGGCCGTATCGGGGCACAGTTGCGGCGGGTTGCAGGCGCTTCAGATCGCCGTCGATCCGCGCATCCGCGCTGTCATCATCCACAACAGCGGCGTGTTCAAGGATAATACCAACCCGATCCGCGGCATGACCATCGCCAAATCGGAATTGAAAAAGCTGCATACCCCGGTGTTGTACATCATGGGCGGACCCACCGACATCGCCTGGCCGAACGGCAACGACGATTTCGACAAGATCGACACCGTGCCGGTGGCGATCGCCAGCTTGGATGTCGGCCACGGCGGCACCTTCCAGGACGATAATGGCGGCCGGGTCACACAGGTCGATGTGGCGTGGCTGGCGTGGCAGCTTCGTCACGATGCAGCCGCCGCGCGCTGGTTCAAGGGCAGCGATTGCCGGCTATGCACCGACAGCCAGTGGACGTTGCGCAAGAAACGGATCGACTGAGCCGTCCGGTCCGGGTCGCTTAGCCCGCGACCCGGACCCAACCGTCCGACCAGACCCGCGCGAGGGGCGCAAGGCCGGCACGCTGGCCGATCGCATCGATATAGTCGGCCACGGCTTCGGCCCGCGCGCCCTCTGCGAGTTCGGGACGACCGGGGGGGGCGAACCAGATTGGTCGAAACGCCGTCTCCATCGTGCCATCCACATTGATGCGGCAGCGCCCGATCATACCGTTGACAGCTTCCGGGTGAAACGGCGCGAGCATATACGCCGGATCGGGCTCGAAGCCGAACATCCGCTTGCGCCGTTCGGCCCACTCGGCGCGCGCCGGATGATCCTGTCCCGGACTGAGCGCCTGCGTCACCACCACGCCATTGCCCAGGCCATGAAAAATCGGCCTGCCGCGATACAGCTCGATACCACGCACGATGTGCGCGTGATGCCCGACGACGATGTCCGCGCCGGCGTCGATCGCGGCGTGCGACACCGGTTGTTCATAAGGCGCGAGCTCGGCCGGCCGGTGTGTGATCCCTTTGTGCAGAGCCACCACCACCACATCGGCATGGTGTCGCGCCTGCGCGATCTGGTGCGCCATGAGAGCGAGCGAAGCCGGGTCAGCCTCGATCAGCTCCGCTTGCGGCCGCGTCGGCCCGCCATCGGCGGCGAGAACGACGAGCGGATTGGACCCGGCGCGGTTTTTCGCCGCCCAACTCATCTCCGGTCCGACGCAATTGTAGCTCAGCAACGCGACGCGCACGCCACCGCGCACGATCACCGCCGGACGCTGCGCCCGCGCGAGATCGAGTCCGGCTCCGGCGTGCATGATGCCGAGCCGGGTAAGCTCGTCGATCGTATCGGCGATGCCCTCGGGCCCGCAATCCGCGATGTGGTTGCCAGCGAGCGACACCATGCCGATCCCAGCCCGCGCCAGCGCCGCGAGATGCGTCGGATCGGCACCCGGCGCGGGCACGTCCCCCACCATCTCCTGCCCGCGCGCGGTATGCGGCACCTCGAGGTGCCCGATCGCGAGATCAGCAGCACACGTCAGCGGCGCGACGCCGGCAAGCCAATGGTCCGGCTCTGGAACATCGAGGATCAGGTCGCCGAGGAATACAATGTCGATCATGCCAGCACCCCGGCGCGACGCAAAGCCGCGATCGCGTCACGGTCGAGGCCGAGCGCGGCGAGCACCGCGTCGCTATGTTCACCTAACAGCGGCACCCGCGCCCCAGCGCGCGGCGTGGTCGCGAAGCCCGCGCCGACCACGTCGAGCGGCCGCTCCGCGCCGGGCAGCTCGACCTGTTCGAGCGTGCCGCGTTGGCGAATATGGGGATCGGTCGCGATCTCACCGACATCGCGTAACCGTGCGGCCGCGACGCCCGCCGCGACGAGATCGCGTTCCAGCGTGGCGGCATCACGGTCTGCGAGCGCAGACGTCAGCCAGGCGCGTAGCGCAGCATAATGCTCGGTGCGCGCAGCGTGCGTCGCGAAGCGTGGATCGTCGATCAGTCCGGGATGACCAAGCACGCTGAACAGCGACGCCACCTGCGCCTGCTCGTTCGCACCAAGCGCGATCCAGCCGTCGCCGGTCGGATAAAATTCCGACGTGGCGACGAGCCGAAATCCACGGTTGCCCGTGCCCATCGGCACCGTGCCGGTGTGCGAATGCACCGCGACCGACGTGTTGACGAGCTTCAAGGCCGCATCGAGCATCGCGATATCGAGATGCGCGCCCTCCCCGCCCGCATCGCGTATGCGCAGCGCGGCGAGCAGAGCGATCACGGCAACATAGCCGGTAAAGGAGTCGATGATCGGAATACCAATCTTGAGCGGCCCGTCCGCCGTGGCATTCATCACGGCGATGCCGGACGCCGCTTGAGCGATATGGTCATACGCGCCGTAGTGCGCCATCGGGCCGTCCTGCCCGAAGCCGCTGATCGACACGACGATCAGCCGGGAATCGGCCGCGCGCAGCCTGTCCGGCGACAGGCCAAGCCGCGCCATGACGCCGGGCCTGAAGTTTTCCACCACCACGTCCGCGGTGGCGATCAGCGCGCGGGCGAGGTGCTGGCCCGTCTCGCTCTTGAGATCGAGTGCAACCGATTGCTTGCCGGCATTGATCGAAGCGAATGGAATGCTGAGCAGCGGCGCGCCGCCATGCTCGGTATAATGGCGGAAACCATCCCCGCGCCCGGGCGGCTCGATCTTCACCACTTCGGCACCGAGCTGCGCGAGCATATTGGTGCAGGTCGGCCCGGAAATCGCATGCGTGAAGTCGATGACCCTCAGGCCCGCGAGCGCGCTCATGCGCCGGCCCCCTTCGTGCTGGCGAACACACCGCTGGCGGCAAGCCGCGCGATGTCGTCTGCGCCAAAGCCGCACTCTGCGAGAATCGCGTCGCGGTCCGCACCGGGCAACGGCGCGGCGCGATGCGGCCCCGGCGTGACGCCGCCGATCGCGAACGGCGTGCCGATCTGCTCGACCGTACCCGCACCTGGAACCTCCAGCGCGACATGCATGCCGCGCGCGATTGCATTGGGGTGGCGCAGCGCCTCGACCGGGAAAAGCACCGGCATCGCCTGCGTGTCGGCGTCTTCGAACAGCGCGAGCCACGCGGCCCTTGGTCGGCTCGCGAACACTGCCGTAAGCTCCGCGTGAATCGCAGGATGCGCGGCCAGATCGAACTGGCGCGCGGTGAGGTCAGGGCGACCGATCGCGACGCAGAAGCGCGCCCAATAGCGCGGCTCCATGTCGGTTGTGCACAGATAGGCGTCGTCCGCGCAGCGCCAGACGCCGCCTTTCGGATGCCATGCTCCGTTGGGCGCACCCAGATCGGCCGGATTGTCGGCTCGCCCAAGTCCAACCATCAGCAGCGGCATCGCTGCATCGATCATGGCTATATCGACATGTGAGCCGCGCCCGGTCCGTCCACGCGCCGCCAACGCGAGCAGGACCGCGATCGTCGCGTGCGCGCCTGCCATCACGTCTGCAACCTGCACGCCGGGCAGAGTGGGTACCGGCTGACCATTCAGGCGCGACAGCACGCCCGCCGCCGCAAGCGCGGCCGGATCGTGGCCGGCGCGGTGTGCGAGCGGGCCGGTCTGCCCGGCGAAACTGACCGATGCGTAGACCAGTCGCGGGTTGATCTCCGCCGCAGCGTCATAGCCGAGGCCCAGACGTGCGAGCGTGCCGGGCCGAAAATCCTCGACCAGCACGTCGGCGGAGGCGATCAAAGGCTCCAGCACGCGCCGCGCGTCCGCATGGCCGGGATTGAGCGTGATGCTGCGTTTGTTGCGCGTGAAGGTCGGCCGCGCGCGGTCGCGGCTGAACGCTATCGCATCGGCGCTCGCACCGAACATCGCTTCGGCCTTGGCGAGTTCGCGCGGATGCTCGATACGGATCACATCGGCGCCCATGTCGCCGGCGATCCAACCGAAATAGGTGCCAGGAAGAAAGCGCGACAGTTCCAGCACGCGAACCCCGGCCAGCGGCTTGCTCATGCCGCCGCGTCCAGACGGGCCGCTGCGCATGCGCCCGCCGGTCCCTCGATGAACGCGACGACACGCGCGTCGAGACGTTCGAGATCGTCCGGACCCAGCGCGAAATTGTCGACGCCGAGTTCGAGCACCGGAATGCCTGCGTCGACCAACGCCCGCACTGTAAACGGATCAGCGTCGGACAAGGCGATCGCGCCGTCGATCCGATGCGACTGCGCCTCATGGACGTGCCACGGTCCGGACCAGCTCGGCATGCGCAGTTCGTCGCCCATCGTCAGGAACCGCGCGGCAAGTGCGCGCAGCGGATCACGCCCGGCTCCGAAATTGCGGATATAACCGTCCGCCGCGAGCGCAAGGTACATCGACCAGACGAACACCGCGCCGTGACTCTCCTCCCAGCGCTGATAAAAAGCGGTGTCACTCCACAGCCCGCGACCGACCCACATCAGCCGCACGCGTTCGCGTGCGGTCACGCCCTGCCCCGCCGCCACGCGCGCCGCGACTTCGTCATGAAAGGCGCGTGCCGCATCGCGCGCCCATAGGCTGCCGCGATGCCATTGCGGCACCATCGTTGCCGGCATGCTGTCGACGATGCTGATCGGTGCCGGCACCGCACGCGCGATCAGGTCGCGGGTGGCGCGGTAATAGGTCTCCTGCTCGTTCACCAGCGTCATAACGTCGCGGAACCGGGCCTCGTCGAACGACCGGCCGGTGGTTCGCTCGATCTCGGCAATCACCGCGCGCAGCTCGGCGACGAGCAGATCGAGCCGCTCGCCTTCGAGCGCGACCTCCCAGTCATCATGCATCACGTCCCACCACCGTGTTTCGATCTCCGGTCTCGGATCGACCGTTCGTTCGTAGAGGAAGCGCGACGCGTCATACTCGACCGCCATCGCCTCGAAGATCGCCGGAGTCGGATCGGACGATGCGATCGCATGGACGAAGTCAGGCGACGGCAGCCCGCCCCACGGCGCCTGGTCGGCTTGTCCGTCGAACGCCGCCGCCAGCGCCTGCGTGCTGTACGCCTCGATCTCGGCGGGATAGCCATGCTCGGTGAGTAGGGTGCGGTAGCGGCCGGACTGCCGCTTGGCCGCGACGATCGACGCCCACCATTGATTGACGACGAATGGCAGGTCGAACGCGCGCAAAATCTCCTGCGGCGCGTTGGCGTTGACCACCGCAAACGGCGCGCCGCCAGCGACGGCGGCGCGAATACCGGCAAACCAGTCGCGTTGGTAGGTGCCAAAATCCGCGGTGACATCCAGCAGCTTGCGGCTGCGCTCGGGTGCTGCGCGTTGCGCGGTCGGTGCTCGCGGCGAGGGTGCGACGGGTTCCGGGCGCACGAACGATTCGATCGTCAGGTTTCCCGCCTGCGCACGCAACGGCTTGAGCAGCCACGGCGCGACCTCCTCGCCATCCAGCGCCAGGTTGACGATCGCCTCCGCGCCTGCGGCGCGCGCATCGGCGATACTTTCTATCGCCAAGGTCGCGATATTGCGGCTGGAGAGCGGCGCCAGGCGGGCGGGATCGCTGAACGCCTCCAGGCTCCGGGCGGGAGGTAACCGGAATCGCGCCATGCCCCAATCATGGCTCTCGCCGACGATCACCGCGCCGCCGCGCTCGATCTCGGCATAGGCACGATCGTCTTCGGGAGCGCTGCCGGTCACCCAGACGCGCCGCGCGGCGGCGACCGGTTCGACGGGTTCGGCGAGGATCGCATCGAGATACGCGATCATGCGCTCCGGCGGCAGCACCGCGCACGCGCCGACGATGCGGAGAACATCGGTGCCGCATATCGCCGACGGTGAAACGACCCGCCGCGCCTGAACCGCGAGCATGCGATCGTGCAGCCGCATCTCAAGCGCGTGACCGGCGGCAATCGTCTCGTCCGACGGAGCCTCGCCACCTTGCTCCGCCAGCCAGGCGCCAAGCTGTGCGAGCCGTGAACGATTATACGCCCGGGAACTCTCGCGCGGTTGATGCAGCAGATCGAGCATCGTGAACCGCTTCGGGCCATCCGCGCCGAGACGCCGTAGCTCACGAAGAGCCGCAAACACTTGCGGCTGCTCGCTATCGGCGCGCGTTATCAGGATCGGCGTTTCCGCCTGTGCGGGATCGAGCAGCCACTCGATCAGACGATGCACGCGCCTACGTCCGGCGGCCTTGCCGATCAGCGCATCAGCGCGCGGTGTCGCCGGGCCATCGGCGGGTCTGGCCCGTACCGGCGCGAAACCCGCGGAGCGCAGCAACGCGTCAGGCGCGTCGCTGCCGATCGTGCGGATCACCCGCACACCGTCCGCCGTCAGCGCGCGCGCGACGGCATCGGGATCTTGGTACGCCGCCGCAATCGCGGCGAACGCGGTCGCGGCGCGCGTCATCAGATCGACCCGTCGAGCGCGAGCGCGGCGATCCGCGCATCGTCGTAACCGAGCAGATCACGGAACACCTCCGCATTATGCTCGCCGATATGGACGGGCAGCACGTCGTCGAAGCCTGTCCGCGCCGAGGAAAAGGTGATCGGCACGCCGACGCTGCGCAGATCGACGGTCGAAGGGTACGAAGGATGCGCGAGCGGCGTCGTTTCGCCACGCTCGACAACGCGCGGATCGATCAACGCCTCCTCCGGATGCCGCACCGGCGCGACCGGCACGCCTTCCGCCTGTAATGCCGCCACTACGTCGGCGACGGCTTGGCGCGACGACCAGGCGGTGATCTCCGCCTCCAGCGCTGTCGCATTGGCGACGCGCAGATCGCGTCCGACGAAGCGCGCGTCCTTGCCGAGCTCGGGCCTCCCCATCGCACGGAACAGCCCCTGCGCCAGCTTTTCATGCACGCCGACGATCGCGACATAGCCGTCCGCGCAGGCGAACACGCCGAACGGCGACAGGCGCTGCACGGTCAAACCCGTCCGCGCTGGCATGCCCGCTGCGGCGAGCGCTGACCAGTTCTCGATCGCAACGAACGAGGTCAGCGCGCCGAGCATCGACACGTCGATATGCTGGCCCTCGCCGGTGCGGTGGCGCTGTTCGAGCGCTGAGAGGATGCCGATTACCGCGAACACAGGCGCGAGCATGTCGGCGACCGGAATGCCCATCCGCACGGGCGGCGCATCGGGGTCGCCGCTGGTGTACATCGCGCCGGACAGCGCCTGGATGATGACGTCCATCGCCTTGCCGTCAGGCCGATCCGCACCGAAGCCGGACAAGGAGCAATAGATGATGTCGGGCTTTGCCGCCTTGGCGACCTCATAGCCCACACCGAGCCGGTCGGCGGTGCCGGCGGCGAAATTTTCGACGACGATATCGGCATGGCTGCACAGATCGGCGAACACCGCGCGCGCCGCCGCCGACTTGAGGTTGAGCGAGACGCCGCGCTTGCCCCGCGCCCGCGCGAGGTGCGAGATCGAAATGTCGTCGTCATGCGTGCGCTCGACGGTGATGCCGTCCCGGCCGACATAGGGGCTGTTGTCCCGCGCGAGATCGCCGCCGTGCGGATCTTCGATCTTGATGACCTCCGCGCCGAGGCCCGCAAGCAGCAACGTCGCATAGGGGCCGGCCAGCGCGCGCGTCAGATCGATCACGCGCAGGCCTTCGAGCGGTCGGGATTGGTCGTTGGTCATTTTGGTTCCTGTGGCGTTAGGGGCGCGGCGGGCGGGCAGCGTGGCGCGCCGCCGGCGGGCGATGAGCGGATGAGGCGCTGGGCCGCCTGAAAGATCGGCGTTCCATCGATACCGAAGCGCACCAGCGATGCGGCGGTAACGGCGGAATCCCGGTCGTAAAGTGCGTCGAAACGCGCCTGATCGCCGGGGGTGACCGATACGAAGGCGACGTGATGCTGCTCACCGAAGGTACGGCCGATCTGCTCGGCCTGGGTGATCTGCTCGGCGAGCGCATCTTCCCACACCAATTGGCTACGAGCGAGGATTAGCTGAAGATCGGCCGGCAGCGCCTTCCACCGCTCGGCGTTCATCGCGCGCGCCGGGTACGCGCCGCGGCTTACGCGCAGCGTTGCGAAGTGGGAGGCGACCTCGGCGAAGTTGAGGCTCTTCAGCGTATCCGCCGGCGCGATCACACCGTCGATCACGCCCTTGGCGAGCGCGGGGTAAACGTCTCCCATCGGCATATCGACGGGATCGGCACCGAGCGCGCGCAGCACCGCGGTGTTCTCGGCGGGCGAGCGGATGCGCAAGCCGCGCAGATCGTCGAGGCTGCGGATCGCGCGGTTGCGGGTGAGGATACCGGGCAGATTGCCGCCCTGCACCGCCAGCACGCGCAGCCCATGCAGTTCGTCACGCAGCACCGGAAACGCCGCGAGCAGGCATTTGTACACACCGACCTGCTGGGTGATCGACCCGACATGCCCGTAGAAGCCGACCTGTGCCCGCTGCGCATGGGCATTGCCGAGCGTGTAGATCGGCGTGATGAGACCGACATCGGCGATGCCGTGGCGGATCTCTTCCATGCTCTGGTCGCTCGACAACAGCGCGCCGCTCCACAGCGGATGGATCTTGATGCGGCCGTGCGACGCCGCTTCGACCCAGGTGATCCACGCGATGTCGGCTTTGCTGAACGGGTGCGTCGGCGGATATGGGCTGGCATAGGTCAGCGTCGTCACGTTCGGGTCGGGCCGCGTACAGCCGGCAAGCAGCATCGCCGCGGCCATGAAGAGCAGGGTGAGATATTTCATCCCATCCTCCCGGGTAGCCACAGCGCCAGCATCGGCACTGCGATCAACAAAGCGAGGTGGAGGAAATCGACGATCAGGAACGGCACGATTCCCCGGAAGATCGTCGCCAGCGGAATGTCCTTGGCGATCCCCTGGATGACATAGACGTTGAGACCGAGCGGTGGATGAACGAACCCGATCTCCATCGTGCGAACCAGGAAGATGCCGAACCAGATCGGACTCATGTGAAGTTCGTGGATGATCGGCAGGAAGATCGGCGTGGTCAGCAACATCAGCGCGATGCCATCGAGAAACGAGCCGAGCACCAGCAGCGCCACCGCCATCGCCACGATCGTCAGGATCGGCGACGCATGGAAACTGCCGACCGCCTGCGCCAGCCAACCGGCGATACCGGTAACGCTGACGAAGGTGGCGAACAGCAACGCACCGATGATGACAAGATAGATCATGCCGGTGGTGCGCAGCGTCGCGTCCAGAGCGCCGCTCACCGCCGTCCGGGTCAGCTTGCCACGCCACCAGCAGAGCAGCAGCGCCGCAGCCGAACCGACCGACGCCGCTTCAGTCGGGGTGAACCATCCGATGAACAACCCGCCGATCACGAACAGGATCAGCGCTGCGATGTCGATCACGCGCACCAGCCCCACCATCCGCTCGCGCCACGGTACGCGCGCGGTACGCGGCCCCAGCGCGGGATTGATGCGACATAGGATCGAAATCGCGACAACGTAGAACAGCGCCTGAGTCAGCCCGGGAAGGATCGAGGCGGCGAACAGCTTGCCGATCGATTGTTCAGCGACAATGCCGAACACGATCAGCGCACCCGACGGCGGCACCAACGAGCCGAGCGTGCCGCCCGCCGCCAACGCGCCGGTCGCGAACGACGGCGCATAGTTCGCCTTGCGCATCTCCGGCAGCGCCACCGAGGTGACCGTCGCAACGGTGGCGAGGCTCGACCCGCTGATCGCGCCGAAGCCCGCACAGCCACCAATCGAAGCGATCGCAAGGCCGCCGCGGCGATGGCCGACGAAGCGCGCGGCGGTATCGAAGAAGTCGCGGCTGGCGCCCGCCGCGAAGCACAGATGCGCCATAAGCACGAACAACGGCAGCACGCCGAGCTCGTAGCGGCTGATCGTCGCGAAGCTGACGACACCCGCCTTGATCAGCGCCGCCTCGGGCGAGATCAGGATCGCCAGCCCGCTCAACGCGACGAGGATCAGGCTGATACCGATCGGCAGCCCAAGTGCGAGCACGCCGAGCAGACAGAGGATGCCGATCAGCCCGGCAATTTCGGGGATGATCGTCATGCCCGGCGCCGCATCGCGTTGCCGATGAAGATGCTCGCCGCCAGCAACGCGCCGCCGATCCATACGACCCGCATCCAACGCATTGGAAGGTTGAGCACTTCCGTCACCTCGTGACCGTTCCAGAGATCGGACGCCAGCCAAATCGAACCGACGATGAGCACGACGAAGATGATCGCGCTGACCAGATCAGCGGCGCGATCGAGCACACCTGCCGCGTGCTTGCCGACCTGCTCGAGCAGGATACGGACACGGGCATGCGTTCCGTCGATCGTCGCGATCACGATTGCCGAGGTGGCGGCAACGACGACGCACGCTTCGAAAATCTCGATCGCTCCCAGAAACGTCACGCCGAGGTGCCGGCCCGCGACCGCGAGGGCGTCGGTCGCCATCGCCAGGAGCAACGCGGCAGAGCCGATGCCTGCCGCGGCGCGCCGCACAAAGCGGGTCGGGGCCTGCGTCACCGAAGGCGACGCCTCAGGCCCGATCGGTGCTGCCGCGGCGGCTTGAATCTGATCCGTGTCGTTCATAGCCGGGTATAACGCGCCGCGGCCCGAGCGCCGCTCGCTGGAGGATATTGAAGCTTTGTTTGCTTCGGCCGATTGACTAAGGACGGCATATGGCTGCCCCCATTCGACCCAATTCCGTCAACGAAGAGCATCTCGAACTCGGTCGACTTGGCAATTTCATCGGCTTCCGGTTGCGACGGATTCAGAACCAGCTTTCCGGCGCCTTCAGCACCCAAATCGTCGAGATCGGGCTGCGACCGGGCGAGTTTTCCGCGCTCGCGATCATCTCCGCCAACCCGGGCCTGTCGCAGGCGAAGCTCGCGCGCGAGGTCGGTCTCGACAAATCGGCGGCGGTGGCGGTGGTGGACGATCTCGAACGGCTCGGCATGGCCGAACGCCGCCGGTCGCCGGATGACCGGCGCCGCCATGCGCTCTACACGACCGAAGCTGGCGAAGCCGCTCTCGTCAAACTGTTCGCACGGCTGGCTTTGGTGGAGCAGGATGTTCTCAACGTCCTCGGCCCCCGCGACCTTCAGGT
>Ga0247735_1000445_pt1 | contig 16215 bp, 19 predicted proteins | sample UWRJL178409R2_FD_180934 | JGI IMG/M metagenome (GOLD analysis project Ga0247735, IMG submission 180934) | Plant litter microbial communities from Arlington Agricultural Research Station in Wisconsin, United States - UWRJ-L178-409R-2 | ecosystem: Environmental > Terrestrial > Plant litter >... | reverse complement strand
TCACGACGATGTGATGACTGTGTGCGGCTGAGACTGCCCGTCGCCCAGGGAGGGCAGTCTCAGCCGCACTTCCTGTCGCCCTCCGCCGGGTGCTCGAGAGAGATCTTCGCTGATGTGCGGGCACAAAAAAATGGACCAGACGACCGAGTTACGATCGTCTGGCCCATCGTCCGCTGACCGAAATCAGCATCTGTGAGTGGTTCACGAAATCGTTTCCTGCCCGCCAGCATTGGCGTCTGAAAAACATCACTAAGTGCCATTCCACGCGATAACTGGAACTTTTCCACGCACGCGGGTTTTTCCCAACGAATATTTAGTTTTCACGGGCCTCGCGTTAAGCGAACTGGAGGTCATCACCCCCGGAAGGTGATCAAGTGCGATCTCGCTGATGGCGACCGTTTTGAGAGATCGGCGCGTCATTCAATGTGTGGTCCCGCCTCCAAGGATGTGTACGGCAGTTACAAATTCGGATAGACCGATGCGACGATGACCTCCCTGTAGACCCTGCGGGGTGAACCCAAGATCTTGAGGAAGCGCAACTGCACCATCGTTCGGCACCAGGCGCGGCTGCGTGGTGGTTACCCAGGGCCATCGTTCGCCATCTTCTTCCGGATAGCCGGCAGCGATTACGAATCCCGGGTCGTTGACGGGCGAGTCCATGACTTCCACGATTGCGTAAGTTGCGTGCGCCGCTTTGGAGTAGATCAGAATCAGATCGCCTTGCGCGAAGGAGGGACGCCCTCGTTTGCTGCTCGAAAACCAGTGGGCTGCACGCCACTGGTCCGCCTCTGGGTCGCCGTACTGTGCCTTCACCCAGAGCGAGCGTTCACGAGCATCAGCAATTAGCTCGGCGACGGCTACGCTCACGGCCTCGGACGGCTCCGGCTCCAATGTGGCTGGGGCTGAAACGATGCGGGGGAGTGCGCGGGCCCGAGATTCAAGCTCTTTCAGATCGACTTCACCGACCTCGGCGGCGGAATTCCACCACGAGTTGATTTGAGTGCGGATTTCGGTAACCGCCTCGGAGGGAAGTGCAACTGACAACTCGACATTGGACCGGGCAGCGTTTCCCAGGCCGGTGCCTGTCAGATTTGCGGATCCCACGATCGCGATTTGGTCTGCCACGTATACCTTGGCGTGCAGCCGGTCGAGGTGTCCTACCCTCACGCCTGCGGATCGGAGCGCGCGAAGGCCATCGATGCTGAGATACCGCCCGGCGACCGCCAACGGGTCGAGATGGGTGAGGAGAGACCACTCCGCCGAGGATTTACTTGCGAACCGAGCGAGTTCTGTCGCCACCCTCATTGAGAGGAACGGACTTACGAGTTGGACTCGGTGAGTAGCTTCACGAACGGCGCTGAATAGATGCGCCTCCGCGGTTTCGAACAGTTCGAATTCGGTCACGGATCATTCCGTCGATTCTGAGCTCGGGGCGGCAGCCCCAATCTGACCGGGGTCCGTTCCTGTCGCGATTGGTTCTAGCTTTGCTGTGCCCTGGTTAGCAATCCCGAAAGGTACGTGAACGCTCGGAACGACTTTTGAGGCGGCGGATAGGTGACTTGTTTGATCGTCAAAGAAGATGTGAGGCTTCAGAATCTCGAGGATTCTCGCTTTTTCAACTCCTCCTAGGAAGAACGCGTCGTTCACAGTGACCCCCCATTCCTTGAGGCTTCTAATGGCTCGTTCGTGCGAAGGCGCGTTTCTGGCGGTGACCAATGCGACGTGAACGCGAATTCGATAGTCAGGATCCGCTTCTTTCCTTAGCTCTTCCTCGCGTCGCTGTATTCGGTTGATGCCCATCAGAAGGTTTTTGAGCAGGCCCGCAGGAAGAGGCTCTTCAACGTGTTCGACCTCGTGTTCGTGAAAGGCTACGAGTCCACTTTCGCTCATAACTTTCTCGGACGAGTCGTCGGCGAGGATTCCATCGAAGTCGAAGGCGATTCGGAGGTCGTCGCCTTGGTCGCTGTCTAGAGAAGCATCGAGTACCTGGCCAGCAGGCTGCCCCAAGGCGACTGCGTCTCTCACGTCGTCCTTGTTGGCGGAAAGAAATAGAGCCATATTGAACGCCGACATGAACTTATGGGGAGATCGGCCTTGCATGAACACCGCTCGAGTGATCCCCAACCCGTAGTGAGCGATGGACCGCATCACTCGCAGCCCTGTTTCGGGATCGTTCTTTGAGAGCACGATGACCTCAACGAACGGCTCGCCACCCTCCGGAACGATGTCATTCAAAGAGAGGATTCGTTTGATGAAGGGGAATGCGACACCTGCGGCGAGCGGATCGTCGATATTTTCTTCCTGGTAGTTCCGATACGCCTCTTCGCCTTGCGACTTGAAGACTTCGTCAGATGCGGCGAGATCGAACAAGGCGCTCGAGGCAACGCCAATCACAAGCTGGTCAGTCAGGTCGTACGGCACAAAGTCCCGTTCTTGTTGCGCTCAGAGGTCCAAATGTTCTCGACAAGTCGCACGTATTCCACTACAGGCGGCTCAGCGCATACGCTATCGCGAGAACGACTCGCCTTATTAGTCCCAAAACGGGGACCAACGAGGGCCCGGTATCCGAGTCACCATCAACTTGACTGAGGAAAAATGGACATCGGTACAGCACTTCAAAGAATGAACTCTCCCGTTTTGATGACCGGAGAGAGCCACCTTGGCCTAGTCGCCAAGGTGCAGGACGAACAGCGTAAACAAGCCCGAGACCGATCAAGCAAGGGGCGCCCTTCTCTCCCATCGAAAACGCTCACCCCCGCAGATGGCCTCTCATCTGGGAGCGCGACAGTACGGCCGATCGACGCGCTTCTTCGACTTTCACTTGTGACTGCCTTGACAGTCGCGGACGATGTTTACGCTCTTTATAAACATTGGGGGTGGCTCAGGTACCTCGGAGCTTTTGATCATCTAAGTCATCCGCGACGGTTGACACTGGACAGGCAAGCTCTAGAACACGTTCACGCAAACCAACGACGCGTGCTCTCGGAAGACCTTGGCATCGGTTTCGGTGTGCTGCTTGCGGAGAAGTGGTGCCGGGCCTCCGGGGCACTCGATCCGATTAGAACGACCGACATAGATAAGGTCCTTCGCAACTCAAGGCAATTCCCCGGACTAACACCAAATCAAAACAGCACGCGCCAACCTGACTACCTGATGCAGTTCGCCAGCGCGAGTGACCCTTCCGCGATCGAAAGCCGTCTCCTCGAGACCAAGGGAACAGCGAATGCGAGCAACGCTATTTCGCAGCTTGCCTACGCCAGCACTCAGATTGCCTCACTGCTTCTCGACGGCAGCCCCATACAAGGGGTGGCCATATCCACGATCTCGACAGTCCGGGGCGTCAAGTACTTAGCGATCGATCCCCCCGAAAAATCTGATCCGTGGATTCCCGAGGACGAGCAAGTAGAGAAGGCCAAACGAAACGCACCCCGTTTCGACGAGTCCGAAGGGATTCTCCGTGCTGACAAGAATGAGCTTCTCGCGTCAGCAACGGTGACGGCTAATGCGACCCTCGCAGATTTTGCTGGACTTGATGAAGTCGCAACAAAATGGCTGCCAGACGATCGAATTCTTCGGACGCGACGACCACGTCAAATCCGAAGCCGGTCGCTCCGAGGATCGGATTACGTCGGAAGCGAGTTCTCCATCGCGGCTCCGGGGATCGGCGGGCGGTTGACCGTGTTCCAGGGCGTGACGCTCGAAGTGGAAGAAGCGCTGCAGACCGGCGACGACACCCGCGTTCGTGGAGCTCAAGACTCATTCCTACGACGGAATCGCCCGACGATCGAAAATGCCGACGTCAATGGCGAGATGTCTCAACAAGAAACCACAGCAATATCGGGCGAAGGCGCCATCCTTCATATTGAACTTGATGACTGAATCGGCAAATTCGCTCTTTCCGATCTCGACAAAAGTCTTCGACGTAAGCTCAGAGCGAAGCAGACTATAGGAGCACGCGTTGACAGACATTGAGCCCATCACGTTGGAAGCGGAGCTGGTCGCCGACGAGGCAACGAACGACATCGCCAAGGCCGTTACCGGGCGTCGCTCTATCGCCCGGAAATATGTCATGCGAATCCGGCGCCGGCATCCGGACGCGACGCCAGCCGAGGTCATCCAAATGCTCGAACGTCACTACGCCGCTTCCATCAGCACCGCTGGGGCAATCATTGCCGCCAGCGCGATCGCAGCCGATGTCGGCATCGCGCTGATCCCGGTCGCTGGGGCTGCGGCAGCCGGTGCGAAGAGCGCGAGCCAGCAAGCGGCGAAGAAGGCGGGAACCGAAGCCGCGAAAGCCGCGTCGAAGGCTGCGGCCAAGTCGGCGACGAAAGCGGCCGCGAAAGGTATCGCGCTGGGCGCAGCGAAAACTGGCGCGCAGCGCGTGGCATCGCTCCTCCCGGCCGGGGACGAGCAGCTTCAGTTTGAGATCACCGCCATCTTCGGCCTGGCACTCGCTGACATCCACGGTATGGAACTTGATCAAGACCAGGCTCACGCCCTCGTTTACGGCTTGTCCAATGGGCGTGTCACCCCGAAGCAAATCGCCACAATGGCAGAAGACATCGCAACCGTGTCATCGGACGGTGTCGTCGGGGTCGGTAACAGGATCGCCGCCGGGCGAACGGACTGGTCGCACTGGGCAAATACCCTCGCAGACACCCTTCCCGCGGGAGCAGCGCAGAGCCTCGTGCAGACCATTCAAACCGGCCAGCTCGACACAGTCAGGATGGGATTGTCCGGCAAGCAGCAGACCGCCGTCGAATATGGAGTCGGCGCTCTCGCCGGGGGAGTCACTCGGTTCGTGTTCGGACGTGACGTTGTGACCGCTTCCCGGGCGGCGTTCGCCGACGCTCCGGACGATTTCCCCGCACACCTTGATGTGCCGACAAAACCGCAGCCAGACGCGGATGACAACGATGCCGAGCCGAATCGTGCTATCGCAGCGTTAGAGGACGCAGCGAAGGCGACCGGCAGCTGGGTCGCGGACGCCGCCAGCACCGTGGGCAGTGGTGTCGCGTCGGGAGCAAGCGCGGTGGGCTCCGGCGTCGTAAGCGCAGCGGGATCAGTTTCGCGCCCGTTCCGAGGCGTGGACCTCGACGGTGACGGCATCCCAGACGAGGCACAGGCGCTAACCGTGGCGAAGGGTGTTGGAGGCGCCTTGGCTGGCGCAGCAGACGCTACCGGAGGAAAGATCGCGCGGCTGTTGAAGCCCAAGCGCTGAGCTTTAATGTTCCGCATCCCTGATGGCCTCGCCCGCGCGACTCTGAACCGAGAAGGCTCGGCGGGAGCCGATTGGCTCGCTGAGTTGCCGGCCATCGTTATGCAGTTGCTCGACGCGTGGGATTGTGAAGTCGACGGCGAAGCACAGCACGGCGAGGTGGCACTTGTCGTGCCGGTTCGCCAGCGCGAGACTGCCGCGGCGTTGAAGGTCTCATTCCCACACCCTGGCAATGAAAGCGAACCGGACGCTCTCCGCAGATTCGGCGGCCACGGCGCAGTCCAACTGATCGAAAATAACGATCAAACATTTGGGCTATTGCTGGAACGCGCAGGGCCGGACAATCTCGCAGGTGTCGACTCTATCGATGAGGCAATTGAGATTGCGGGTGACTTGGCTCGGCAGCTGGCCGTCCTCGCATCGTCGTCAACGCCTGCGCTTTCCGACACAGCGGATGGTTGGGAGGAGCAACTCGACCGCCAGGTCGCCGCGGTCCCCGATGCTCTGCCCGCTGCAGCCGTGCAACGAGCAAAAAGCACAATCAGAGCTCTCTCCACTGACCCGACAGCAACGATGCTGCATGGCGACCTGCACTTTCGGAATGTGCTCGCAGCCGAGAGGCAACCCTGGTTGGCGATCGATCCGAAAGGCTGGCGCGGCACGGCCGCGTACGACGCATTCACGGTCGTCGCGGGGAACAGCGCGGCGATTCAGAGGAGCGGGGACATCCATCGTGCCCTTCGAGACCACACTCGTCGCTTCGCCAACGCAGCGAGCGTTGATGTCGGATTAGCTACCGCATGCGTGCAGGCACGAGCGACAAGCTCCTACCTGTATCAATTGCTTCAGACTGGCGACTGGTTCGACCTCGTGTTACTCCGTCACGCCGCTCTTCTACATGCGTGACCAAGAACTTTCGATGGCATTCCAATAGCAACTCGACGCTTCACTATGCGCACGGTTCTGCGAAACGACGAGGAAGTTGCTCGCATACCTATTCCAGGCCGCAGTCGAGATAGGGCCGGAAAGTTCGTATCTGCCTTTGAGGAAACATAGTTGTTCGTCAGGGAGCGTCGCGATGCCCCCCAACTCGGTGAATTCAGCTTCTCTGGTGGGCTCTACGGTCCGGCCGCCATCTGAGGCGGGCGACCCGACGCAGTTCGTTTGGTACACCTCGGCGCTAGGCGACGGAGGTCATCTCCTAATGACTGCGCGTGAGAGGCACCGCTCACGTCCCCGTTTGAGTGTCCGTCGTCGCCCGTAGAATCGCACCATGTCTAAGACCTCAAATCTTCTAACCCGGACTGAGACAAGAAGAGTTGAAGCGCTTAGCCGCCTTGATGCCGCTGACCGAGCCCGGTTTGGTCAGTTTTTCACTCCGCACCTCGCGGCTAACGTGATCGCTGCTAATGGCTCGCGATTCTTGGGACCATACGAGGACTGATGAGTAATAGCTTTTCGGATCGGTACAACTACACCACTCCTCGGTCGCTCATCCAGCACGAATCGGTAGACTCGGACACCCGAACGGCGCTTTGGAATCTGATCGTCGCCTACAAGGAGATGCTCACTGGCACGGGCTATGCGGGGTTCTATCCTGACACCCAAATCGCCAAGCTTCTGTGGAGCGACTTCCTTAAGAAACCGTTGGACGAATTTCGTAATGAGACGACCGCGTGGGTGCAGACGAAGGACGTGTTTTTTCGCGGTCACTGGTATCAGCTCTACAACCTGATCGAGTTTCTCCTTGCGGCAAAACCGCTTTCCCAGCAGCATTCCGAGATGATTCGAACGTTGAACCTCGAGCTTGAGCGCAATCTCACCGGCTACCGAATTATCAAGAACAGGGTGGTTCCGGTAGACACCAAGGTTGCAGCGGACGCGATTGAGCAAGCCCTGAATGATTCAGCGGGCGCTTCTCTGGCTGGGGTTCGGCACCATCTTGGAAACTCGCTCGAATTACTTGCAAACCGCGCAAAGCCGGATTATGCCAATTCAGTCAAAGAGTCCATCTCGGCTGTCGAAGCGTTGGCTGAATTGATTACTGGGGAGGCCGTGCTCAGTAAGGCGCTGCCGAAGATCGGTGCAACAGGCGTCAAGGTGCATCCGGCTCAATTAGAAGCGTGGAAACGTATGTACGGCTGGGCGAGCGATGAAGACGGGGTCCGTCATTCCGCCAAGGGTGTGCCCGATGTCGACCAGGCAACCGCGAAATACTCTCTCGTTACGTCGAGCGCATTCGTATCGCTTCTAATCGAAGAGGCGAATAAGGCCGGAATTTCCGGATTGGTCTGATTTTGCCAGCGCAGATCAGCGGCCGAGTTAGAGGCATCTTCCGAAACGCCTCCTCTGGCTACACCTACCTCCGCGACATTGATCGCATTTGGCAATCTGAGGGATTCGCACCCGGAGTGGCAACGGTCAACGGTGGCCAGCGGATTGAACGATGGTCGGAGTACGAGTCGTCTGTGGACTGGACGGATCGGACTCACACTGCCCGAGTAATTCGCGTTTACGAGAGTTTCCTCGCCGAGTTCGTCTCGGACGACGATCTCGACCGTTTTACGAAGTTCCTGGTTCTCGACGGTTGGCATGTCGACGCGCATCGCCGGATCACCTCTGCGACTGCTCGGCTCGATTCGCTCTCCGGACTGGATCAGCTTCGAGACCCCTCCGGAATCGTTGACGCTTTTCGTCGGATTGATCTACTCCTCGACGAAGATCCAGCAGGGGTAGTTGGGGCGGTCAAGGAGCTCATCGAATCGACGGCGAAAACTGTGTTGGAGGATCTGGGTGAGGCAGTCGCACCATCCGAGGACTTGCCCAGCCTCATCAGCCGAACGCAATCGGCGCTCGGGCTGGCTGTCTCCAATGTGAATGAGTCACTGGATTCAGCAGCATCGGTGAAAAAGATCCTCGGTGGCTTGAAGAGTGTCGCTATCGGTATTGGCGAGCTTCGAAACGCAGAGGGGAGTGGGCACGGGCGACCGCGAGGAACGAACCTCACCGCTCGTCATGCTCGGCTCGCTGTGAATGCCGGGCGGGCGTGGTGTGAAATAATTCTCGACACCTTTGGAGACCCGAACGCTCCTTGGAAAGGTAAGGCCCCTACTCCGAGCTCGCGGTAAGCGTCTCCCCGTAGTGCTTTTCGAGCAGCTTCGCAAATTTCGTCGCCGCAAAGTCGTCCACTACGCCGTTGTCCAACGCTGCGTACGCGGCGGCTATATGCCCTCGAATTCTCACCATCGCCCGATAAGTAGCAAGTGGGCTGAGGTCGGCGTTCATGTAGCCAAACATGGAGCTTTCGAGGACTCGTTTGGCGGGGACGTACCGGGCGTATTCGCCAAAGTAGTATGCGTCCCCGTGATAGCCAAGCGCTTCTTCGTCCGATGTGATTCGAGCGTCGCCAAACGCTTGGTGCAGTCGCTGGGCAAGCGCGTCACGACGTTAGTCGGAGACTGGAATTCCGTAGCCGTGAACGTAAAGATCTCGCAGATCTCGGAGGGAACCGAATCCATTGCTGCGAGTTCGAAAAGGAGTCATCAGGCACGACCAGTAGAAGGCGTCTTCCCATTTCCGAGGCCACAGATTGCCGTTCGGAAACATAGCATCTTCAGGGTCCGTGAAATGAGCTGCTGCCATGCGAGCCAACGTGACTTCGCTGAGCGACATCGCGCGGGTGAGCGCCATTAGCCCGGCGTGAGAAGAAACTTCCCACGGCTCAAATCCCAGTTCCTTTTCCGCGTCCCAAATGGCGTCGCCGCCGTCGTAAGTCTCCGGGTTGCGGGTTGCTATGAAACGGTCGTATGACGCGCTGAAATCTCGATCTGAAACTTCGATCAGGTAGCGATGTGTGTTGACGATGTGGTGGAGCTCTTCATTGAACTCATCGAGCAGCCGAGGCCACTCAATGGACTCAGGGAGCGTTTTGATGAAGCGGATGGGTTTCTGCTTTCGTCTTCAAACTGATCGGGCTGAGGAGATCGGCGGAGTCGTTTTTCGTTAAGCTCACCATCTTGGGAGAGCCTGAGGTAGTCGTGGTCGTTGTCAACATCGGTGCTAGTTACATCCAACAGCTTCAATTGCTCGCTTCCCAACCCATTCATGCCCTGTTCGTCCGGTGACGGGGTACGAGAACTGGGCCCGACCTCCTGTCAACTATCGGCGCGATCTCAGGCGATCGCGTGAAGCGACCTCATCGTCTCTGGGTCTCGGATGTCGTCGATGGCCTGGGCGCTCGCTTTAGCGCGGTCGATTGCTGACGTTCCGCGCTCTTACGGCGGAGGCCCATACCCAGGCCTTGTGTTCGCCGTCGGGCGCATCCCACTTCAGCGCGACGGCGAAGTCAGTCCATGCGACGGCAAGTGCATCGACGCGGACTGGGATGGTGTTGTAGCGGACCCATGCTGAGACGGGGCGAGGGATGGGTGCTTTGGTGAGGGGTTCGGTGTCGAGGGAGAGTTCGCCGTCGGTGAGGGTGTCGGGTTGGCCTATGGCCATGATGGTCTCGGCGATCTTCTGATCCATTCGCCGGTGGTAGTACTCGGCATAGCGTTTGTCGGTTCCCTCATGCGTCCTCGTTGGTACGAACGCAGCCGGCCTCTGCTAATTGCGAGGCTAACCGCCGCCCCCGACCCCAATATCCGGGACCGAAGCCGGAAGTGTCTTCCGGAACGTGAACTTCCCCACGTCCATGTCGCCTAGCGTCGTTATGACTTCCGGCATAAGTCCGGGCGGACGAGAAGGTGAAGTTGGCAGACGACAGAAACAACCCGGGGGAGGGGACGCCCCGGCAGGTTCCCGATCTGCACTCGCAGCTGGACGAAATCGTCCGGCAGGCGGAGATCGACAAGAACACCCATCACCCGTTGCCTGGGGCGCGTCCGATGCCGCTGAGTCTGGTCAGGGATCTGCAGTTCCCGCCGCTCGGGCCGGGCGATTTTGACCAGCTGCCGGATGCACCGGGTGTCTACGAGGTCGACACCGTCTCCGGGTCCCGCCACATCATCACCCGCAGCCCTGGCCGAATCACCTGGCAGCGCCATCCCGGTCAATGGTCCGGGAACTCTCCGTTCGATGAGGACGTCATGGTCGTCCATCACCTCGACAACAAGTGGGCGCTCGGCAAACGCGGCACCCTCACCCTCGACGACGAAACCCACGCCATGACCGCAACGACATTCCACATCGCGAAGATCATCCGTATCCACCGACTCGACGGCCCGGAAACACCATCCGAATGAATCACCATCGGGATCCGAAGAGGTCGCCGCTACCCGCCCCGCTCGACAGCAAGGAGCCTCGCGTTGCCGGATCGGTCACCGGCACGGATAACGGCCCGGGCGAGCGCGAGCCATCTCGGGTAGCGCTTGCAGGTGATTGGCACGGCAACGTGGGGTGGGTTCAACGAGCGATTCCGCTCCTGCACCGCGTCGCCCCGGACGTCACAGAGATCTTGCACGTGGGCGACTTTGGCTACTGGCCCGGACGGGAACGGAAAGGGTTCCTCGCCGCGGTCGACTACTGGGCGAAGACCGCTGGGATCACCAGCATCCTGGTCACACCGGGGAACCATGAACACTGGGATCGGCTGAACACATTGTTCGCCGCCTCGCCAAATGAGCCAGTCCCCATCAGTGACGTGGTGACGATGCTGCCCCGCGGCTACCGATTCACCCTCAGCGGCCGAACCTTCATGAGCTTCGGGGGCGCCGCATCCGTCGATTTCGAATACCGCATCCCGGGAGACAGCTGGTTCAAGACTGAGATTCCGACGGATGAGGACGTGGCTCGCGCGATCGCGGCAGGACCGGTAGACGTTCTGATTACCCACGAGACGGTCGACGGAGGAACCCGCGCGAGCCAACGGGCGCTCGATTCCAACCCGCTCAACTGGAGCACGGAAGCGCTCGACTACTCCGCGCTGTCGCGTGGCCGGGTCACCCGAGTCTGGGATGCTCTCCGGCCGAAGCTGCTTGTGCATGGCCACATGCACGCGCCCGACTTCATCACCCTTCCCGATGGTCGACGAGTGATCTCCCTCGGCTGCGACCGGCAGGAACGCAACATGGCAATTCTCGACCTCAGGACACTCGAGACGGAGTGGGTGATCGAATGATGATCACGGTCGACGTCGACCAAGAATTGCTCGCCCACGCGCGCAGGATGTATGGCGCTCGATCTGACGCGCAGGCAGTCGAGTTCGCGCTTCGAGATGCGCTGATTGACCGTGCGGAGACGGGCAGCCGCCGACGGCCTTCTCGAACGCTGAGCATCGCAGCGGCACGGCTTCGAGTTCACTCCGATCGCGCTGTTCGACGGAAGACTCCTCGGTGGATCATCGACCTAGCAAACGACGCCTCGCCTGCACCACCGTCACGACGGCTCGAAAAGGGCAACCAGAAGCGGATTTCATCCAGGGCGTTCGAAGCACGAGCGCAACGGTTCTGGCCTAACGACATACAAGTCGGAGACATAATCACAGACCGGTGGGGCGGGGAATACTTGGTCACCCGAAAACACGTGCGTCTCCGCACAAATGGGCCGGACTACGCGCTGGGCACGAGCACGGAATCAGAACACGCGCTCATTCGATACTCATCAATAATCGAAGTGCGCCACGCGCCCCACCCAGACGGGTGAACCCGCGGGGCGAAGATTTCTCGAGGAGCAGCGCGCACTCGAAGAAGTCGAAACCTTCATTCACGCCCGTTCCAACAGCCCTCAAATATTGCCCGGGAACACGGCGAGCAACGTTCGAGGCCCAGGTCGTATCAGCGACCCACGGACGCGCGGGGCGGCTACAAGGCCAACCATCCGGAGAATCCGGATGGTTCATTCGCGCAGACCTCGCCCTTGTGTCGGGCAACAGACAAGTCTCATCGAACCTGGAAGAAATCCTTCCGACATGACCGGTCCAACGCGCCTTGGCGCGAGCAGGCGCGCCACTAGCCGGTCCCATGGTGACCGCGGTTGCAGCAGAGGCGTCTGGCTCGAATGTAGGCCCGAGTCGCTAGCACACGATTCTGATTCCCGCCCGTCCTACGCCGAGAAGTACTGGCATCGCAGCAACTCGCAAGTACCACTTGCGAGTTGCCCGGGGATGAATCGCAACATGCACAGAGTGAACCCGCTGCGATGCAGCGACGGACGGGCAGCTGACGGAGCTGGCGCTCATTCGTTGGAACACCCGCGTTCCATCAAGAGCAGGGAACGCAACGGTTCCGTCTAGGGCGCGACGTATCCGTTCCGCCCGGAAAGGACCACATCCTCTCAACAGACAGGCACAGCCCATGCAGACACCATGGCCCGAGGACATCGGACGGGTAGCACGTCAGCGGCGCTTGGACTTGAACCTCTCACAAGAATATCTTGCGCATAGCGTTGGCGTGAGCCGCCAATGGCTGTCCCGATTCGAGTCGGCGAGAACAGACGTGAGCCTTGCGAAAGCTTTGCTCGTTCTACGCGAACTCGATCTCAGAGTGGACGTCAGCGCGACTCGTCAGATGTTGACGCCGGTAACAACGGACTCGATGCTCGCGAGACGGATCGCGCAGATTAGCGAGCGCGTGGCTATCGGGATTGAAGCGAACGCCTGCAGAGAAGTTAGCCTTCCGGGGCTGTCGGCAACGGCGCGCGCCGCGCTTGAGAAGCTCGCCGACGACCCGATCTACATCCGAGCTGCGGCCGGCCTTGGCGTGGGTCAGATACTTAATCGGTCCACACCGCACCACCAAGCAGACGACAGGGTCTCCGAGTGAACAACGGGCTCGACTTCTGCCGGCTCGACGAAACCGCCCCTGTTCCTGCCGGGCGAAGCGCTGCCGAGTTGGTGACTATTGAAATTTTCCAGGTCCGAGGGGAGCGCAAGTCTGGGTTGCTCGGCGCCACGGGCAGGACGCGGCGGGCGCTCAGTGGGGCTCGTTGTCGGAGACCTTAACGATTGCCCCGTCAGGAAGGTGTGGGATCTTGCCCGGCCACGTTCCGAGGCGGTGCTTGACTTCTTTTAGGTTCAAGTAGATCAGGCTTGATCTCGAGTTTTGCGTCCCGCTAGTCGTATGCCACCCGCCTTTTCTTGCCGCTTCGACGGGGTCGAAGGAGATCGGCTTGGCGAAGCTCAGGGTAGTTCCCGTCGTCGGTCGAGCGTCGTTCACTGACCAACCGACCTTGGCGAGGTATTCGACCACCGCGGTCGGGTCTGCAATTTCGTAGCCGGGATCGACTTGGATACGAACGCTGTGCGAGATGACTTTGGCGAAGCCGTTGTAACTGCTGCTTGAGAGGACATTGACTTCGGCGCCCGCCAGATGCATCGAATTCGCTGCCTTGGCCGTCTGGCCAGCTTGAGCCTGAGCGCAGCCGGTGAGTAGTAGGAGCGATAGAAGTATTGCAACAGTGCGGAGTCCTGAGCGGCGGCGGGTGGGCATCTGTTTCATCGGCTCGAGTAGTAATCGTGAATGGTCTGAGGTCCCTCAAAATACTTGTCGAGCGAAGATGATGCGAGTGTGTTTGAGTTCTTACTGGCCATCATCGCGTAGCGGTTCGCGTCATGCGAATTTCCGGGTGACATGACTGAAGACGGATGTTCGGTCAGAAGCGGATACGCATCTTGACGCACTGTGGTCCAGGAAGATGGATTGGGCCTTCCGTCAAGTGTTGGCACCGCATCCTCCTTCGCTTCCAGGGCGGCCACGTGAACCGACGCCGGAATATTCATGCTCCCGATGGGCGAGCCGGCAGTGACAACGTTTTCGATGTTGTAGCCGTGCGAGTCCGCGGCAATCGCGCCAGCGGTGATTCCTCCAAGGCTGAACCCTGTCACCATGATGTGTGGCGCATTTGGCCCCGTCCCGGTCGGAATTCCGTGAGCGCTCATAGCATCGAAGACGGAACGCGCCAGGGCTGATTGGCTGCCGTAGCGCATGGCATAAATATCGGACGTGAGATCGTTCGGCGTTGAACCGGCCCTCGGATCCCAACTTTGCGTGCTAGGGATTTGAACGATGTAGGTCGCCCTGCCATCCGCGCTCGCTGTGTCAATTATCCGGATGTCTGCGAGTCGATCGCCACCGACGGCGTCAATCTGCGCCGAGCCCGCGAACAGCGACGGAAGATCTCGAGGAAGCACTCGGAAATCGTCGTCCGAAGCGAAGTGACCTGCGCCGCCCAGCACTGCGCTAGCCGAAGCCTTGGCTGTGTTCAAGTTGGTGGCATCCAGCCAATCTTGAGAATGACCCGGCTTTCCAAGGTGGGCGTCTCCGTCCGCAAAAAATCCAAGAGTGTGCCCATCACGTATGAGTTGGCTCAAGATGTCGTCGTAAAAAGGGCCGGTCGCCCCGAGCGCGCCTTGCATATCCTCGGTTGCTGTCGTCCACACACCAGACAAGGAGAACGCATTCACATCGAGTGGCTGTCTGAGAAAGCCGTCGACTATTGACGCAGCGCCGACTGCGCCGATGACGCCAGACAACACCGCTAGATCGTTGATCGCCCGAGCAGTTTCGATGATCGCTGTGCCTGTTGTCCAAAGACCTGTCAGCACCGCACTTGTTTCGGCGATGCTCCCTCTAACTGACACTCCCACCATCGTGGATGTCTGCGACCAGATCGCTACGGAAACTCCGGCTCCTAGATGCAATGAGGTTGCGGTTCCGCTGAGCGCGCTGTCGGCCAGTTGGTAGGTCGTCACAACTGACGCGGTGACAAGAGTGAGAGCTTCAGCTGTTGCGAGTTTGATGGCCAGCTGAGCGGCAGCGGTGGTCGCTGCGCTCTCTGCAGCAGCTCCCGTTAGCGGTGACAGTAGAAGTGAAGCGACCAAGTCGGGAGCTCCTGCGACTGATGCTGTTGATGCGACGATGGGCCCCACGAAACGGTTGAGGCTGGAGAGTGAGGTCGACATCTGCTCGACGTCGGAGAAGGTGACCTGCAGGTCGTGGCCAGCTTTAGCGTAGTTACTGTGCGCGGTGCTGGCTGCTGCAGCGACTGCAGAATTTGTCTTTGCTTGGGCGTCTAACGCAGCGTCGTGCTGAACGGACGTCTGTCCGGCAAAGGTTCCGGTGACGTTGGTGTAGGCGGTCGAGATTGCCTCCACCAGCAAGGGTGTGCCGTCCACTGTTTCATCGGACATAGCTGTCTCTGACCCCTTCCGCGACTAGACCGAGTAATTCGATCTCCATGCCGGCCTGAGTAGCTGGACTGATAGTTATCGTGGCTGATTCGGTGATGTCTTCAGCCGATAGTGGGTTCTGTGCGTTGAGGTCGAACTTGGTCCAACCGGCAGAGGTGTGAAACCAACTTCCCGCATAGACGCAGCGTCCGTCCCGGGTGAACGTCCTTATCCGAAAGGATGCCGACATCGCTCCGGCGATGCGAGCGAGAACGCTGGTGGCGTTTTCCAACTGCGTTTCTGCGGCGACTGCCTCGATGACCCGGGAGTCTCCAGTTCGCAGCGCAGCGATCAGAGCGCGGGATTGAGTCACGCCGACCGTGACCGGAGCGAACGTTTCCTGGGTCGGACTCGTCGGTGGGATCAGTCCCGCGAGCGTTGTGGACAGGTTGGACACGTCTCCGAGTTCGATGGAGACGAGAGGCGGTGAGGCTGCTTCCCGGTCAGTGTTCGCCGAGATAGTGAGGGTCGACGTCACCCCGTCCGTGACAGTTATCGAACTGGTGATTTGTGATTCAGGGCTCCATGCGTCGGCCTGGAAAAGAAGTTCTCCTGTCATTTGCAGGGCGAGGCAGCTCAGGAGTGGAGGCGTGATTAGGCCTGTCCAGTCCGGGTCGCCTAGGACAGTGGAGGCGTCTACGAGACCATTCCTCTTCAGGGAATTCAGCGGAGTTAAGTCGTCGTGCGGCGTGGGTGTGGGCGCGCCGAGGTTCGGCAAGATCAGGCCCGGAATATGGTCACGGAGGAGTACGAGTTCGTCGATGCCGATCTCGAAGCGTTGCATGACGTCCGGGGCTTGCATCATCGCCAGCCTCGTGCCACGAAGGTTTGT
>Ga0247735_1000444_pt1 | contig 16217 bp, 10 predicted proteins | sample UWRJL178409R2_FD_180934 | JGI IMG/M metagenome (GOLD analysis project Ga0247735, IMG submission 180934) | Plant litter microbial communities from Arlington Agricultural Research Station in Wisconsin, United States - UWRJ-L178-409R-2 | ecosystem: Environmental > Terrestrial > Plant litter >... | reverse complement strand
TGATCAGCACACCGCGGCGCGGCGCAGACTCGGCCCACTCCCGCGCCTCGGCGATCGCGTCGGACGGCAGGTCGAAGCTCCACAGCGTCTCCTCGCCGGTGGACTCGCGCACGATCTCGCTCAGCTCGTCGGCCGACACGGCGCGATCGGAGGTGGACGAGGTGACGTAGAAGCGCGTCGCGATCGTGGCGAGCGCGTCGATGATGCCCCGGGCATCCTTGTCGTGCAGTACGCCGACGACCACCGCGACCTCGTCGAAGGTGAAGTAGGTCGCGATCGCCTTGGCGGCGGACAGCGCCCCGTCGGGGTTGTGGGCAGCGTCGATGATCACGGTCGGCTCGATGCCGATGACCTGCAGGCGCCCGGGTGAACTCGCCGATCCGATGCCCTCCGCAAGCACATCGCCGACCAGCGGCTGGCTACCGCCGCCCAGGAACGTCTCCACCGCGGCGATCGCCACGGCGGCGTTCTGCGCCTGGTGGTCGCCGAACAGCGGAAGGAACAGGTCACGGTAGGTCTCCGCGAGCCCGCGCACGCTGATCACCTGACCGCCGACGGCGACGGTGTTCGAGAGCAGTTCGAAGGCCGAACCCTGAACCGCCACGGGCGCCTCACTGAGCTCTGCTGCTCGCTCGATCTCCTCCAGCGCTTCGGCGGGCTGCGCGGCGGTGACGACCGATGCCGCGGGCTTGATGATCCCCGCCTTGGTACGGGCGATCTCGGCGATGGTGTTGCCGAGTCGCGCCATGTGGTCGAGCGAGATCGGCGTGAACACCGCGACCTGTCCGTCGGCAACATTGGTGGAATCCCACTCTCCGCCGAGACCGACCTCGATCACGGCGACATCGACGGGCGCGTCGGCGAAGCAGGCGAAGGCGAGCGCGGTGAAGGCCTCGAAGAAGCTCAGCGCCGGCTCGCCCGCTGCGGTGAGTTCGGCATCCACGATCTCCAGGTAGGGCTGGATGTCGCGGTAGTTGGTCACGAACGCCTCGTTGGAGATCGGCACACCGTCGATCACGATCCGCTCGTTCACCCGAACCAGGTGCGGGCTGGTGAGCAGCCCGGTGCGCAGGTCGTATGCCCGCAGGATCGATTCGATGATGCGGCTCGTGGAGGTCTTGCCGTTCGTTCCGGTGATGTGGATGATCGGGTACGCCCGCTGCGGATCGCCGAGCAGCTCGACCACCTTGCGCGTCGCCTCGAGCCGCGGCTGCGGGCTGGCCTCCCCGATGCGGCCCAGCAGTTCGGCATAGACCGCGTCGGCCTCGCGCTGGAACAGCGCGTCGTCGTGCAGTTCCGGGTCGTCGTGCAGTTCGGAATCGTGGTTGTCAGACATGGATCTCTGCTCCAAAAATGGTGATCTCGACGAGCACGTCGCCGGCGTTAGCGTACTGCCCCGCGGTGACGCGCGAACGGTGAGCACCGACTCGCCCGTGCTGGGCAGCGTAGGCCTCGACGTCTTCCCCGCCGGTGCGGTAGGCGTTGATTTCGAGGGCCAGGGTCTCGGTGGCGATGGTCGGTAGGAAGCCGGCCACGGCATCCCGGTCGTCGTCAGAGGCGAAGTACAGCACCAGGTCGATGCGGTCGCTCACGTCGAGCCCCGCTGCCTTGCGGGTCTCCTGCACGGCGCGAGTGAGGTCGCGGGCGAGCCCCTCCGCGGCGAGCTCGGGCGTGACCTCGGTGTCGAGGATGACGAACCCACCGTCGGCCAGGAATGCGATGGCGCTGTCGCCGGCCGGCAGTTCGAACCTCAGGTCGAACTCGCCCGGCAGCAATTCCAGTCCGCCGACGACGACGGTCTCACCGCTCTGCGTCCAGTCGCCCGCCTTGGCGGCGCCGATCGCGGCCTGCACCTGCTTGCCGATACGGGGACCTGCCGCGCGCGCATTCACGGTGAGGCTGCGGGTGATGCCGAAGTCTTCCAGGCTGTGCTCGTCCAGCTCGACCGACTCGACGCTCTTCACGTTCAACTCGTCGCGAAGGATGTCGGCGAAACCGTCGAGACCCCGCGGATCGCGGCTCACCACGGTCAGCTTCGCCAGCGGCAGACGCACGCGCAGGCCGGTGGACTTGCGCACCCCCAGCCCGACCGAGACGACCTCGCGCACGCGGTCCATGGTGGCGACGAGCGCGTCGTCCTCGGGGAAGACGGATGCGTCCGGCCAGTCGGTGAGGTGAACGCTCCGGCCGCCGGTGAGCCCCTTCCAGATCTTCTCGGAGACCAGTGGCAGCAGTGGTGCGGCGACGCGGGTGAGCGTCTCGAGCACGGTGTAGAGCGTGTCGAAGGCGGCACGACCCTGCTCGGTCGAGACGTCGCCCGACCAGAACCGGTCCCGGCTGCGCCGCACGTACCAGTTGGTGAGCACGTCGGCGAAGTCGCGCAGGTCCGCTGCGGCGAGCGGGCTGTCGAGGGCGTCGAGGTGGGCGGTGACGTCCAGCACGAGCTGACGGGTGCGGGCGAGGAGGTAGCGGTCGAGGACATCCGTCGAGTCGGTGCGCCAGGTGGCCTGGTAGCCCGACCCGGTCCCTGAAGCGGCGTTGGCGTACAGCCCGAAGAAGTAGTACGTGTTCCAGAGCGGCAGCAGCAGCTGGCGCACGGCCTCGCGGATTCCCTCCTCGGTGACGACCAGGTTGCCACCCCGGATGACGGACGAGGCCATCAGGAACCAGCGCATCGCGTCGGAGCCGTCACGGTCGAACACCTCGGAGACATCCGGATAGTTGCGCAGGCTCTTGGACATCTTCTGCCCGTCGTTGCCGAGCACGATGCCGTGGCTGATCACGTTGGTGAAGGCCGGGCGGTCGAACAGCGCGGTCGACAGCACGTGCATCACGTAGAACCAGCCGCGGGTCTGCCCGATGTACTCGACGATGAAGTCGGCCGGGTTGTGCGCCTCGAACCACTCCTGGTTCTCGAACGGGTAGTGCACCTGCGCGAAGGGCATCGAGCCGGAGTCGAACCAGACGTCGAAAACATCCTCGATGCGGCGCATCGTCGACTGCCCGGTCGGGTCGTCCGGATTCGGCCGGGTGAGTTCGTCGATGTACGGGCGGTGCAGGTCGACGTCACCGTCGGCGTTCAGCGGAAGTCGGCCGAAGTCGCGCTCCAACTCCTCGAGCGAGCCGTAGACGTCCTCACGCGGATAGTTCGGGTCGTCGCTCTTCCAGACCGGGATCGGCGAGCCCCAGTAGCGATTGCGCGAGACCGACCAGTCGCGAGCGTTCGACACCCACTTGCCGAACTGGCCCTCTTTGACGTTCTCGGGCACCCAGGTGATCTGCTGGTTCAACTGCTCCATGCGATCACGGATCTCCGTCACGCGCACGAACCAGCTGGAGACCGCCTTGTAGATCAGCGGATTCTTGCAACGCCAGCAGTGCGGGTAGCTGTGCTCGTAGCTCGCCACGCGGAGCAGGCGCCCGTCGGCACGCAGCTTCTGCGTGAGCGGCTTGTTCGCCTCGAAGACTTGGAGGCCCGCGACATCCGTGATGGTGTTCAGGAAGCGGCCACCGTCGTCGACGGAGATGATCACCGGGATGTCGTACTTCGCGCAGGTGAGCTGGTCGTCTTCACCGTAGGCCGGTGCCTGGTGCACGATGCCGGTGCCTTCGCCGGTGGCGACGTAGTCGGCGACCAGGATGCGCCAGGCGTTCTGCGTGCCCCACGCCTCGGTGTCGGCGTAGTAGTCCCAGAGCCGGTCGTACTGGATACCCTCCAATTCGCGCCCGGCGAACCGCGCGGAAATCGCCTCGCGAGCGTCGGTGGCTGACGCATAACCGAGATCGCGGAAGTAGGCATCCAGGCTGCTCTCGGCAATCAAGAACTCGTCGCCGAGCAGATTGACCTGATCTCCACCCCGGTCACCGGGCAAGAGTGCGTGCGGAAGAACGACGTACTCGATGTCGGGGCCGACCGCGAGCGCGAGGTTGGTGGGCAGCGTCCAGGGTGTCGTTGTCCAGGCGAGGGCGGCAACCGCGGTGAGGCCGAGGCTCTCGGCCTTGGCACCGACCAGCGGGAACGTCACCGTGACGGTCTGGTCCTGACGCATGCGGTAGACGTCGTCATCCATCCGCAACTCGTGGTTGGACAGCGGCGTCTCGTCGTGCCAGCAGTAGGGAAGCACACGGAAGCCCTCATAGGCGAGGCCCTTCGTGTGCAGCGATTTGAAGGCCCAGAGCACGGACTCCATGAACGTGGTGTCGAGCGTCTTGTAGTCGTTCTCGAAGTCGACCCAGCGCGCCTGGCGGGTGACGTAGCGCTCCCACTCGGAGGTGTACTCGAGCACCGACTCGCGCGCCTTCGCATTGAAGGTGGCGATGCCCATCTCCTCGATCTCGGCCTTCTCGGTGATGCCGAGCTGGCGCATCGCCTCGAGCTCGGCGGGCAGGCCGTGGGTGTCCCAGCCGAAGCGGCGGTGCACCTGCTTGCCGCGCATGGTCTGGTAGCGCGGGAACAGGTCCTTCGCGTAGCCGGTGAGCAGATGACCGTAGTGCGGCAGGCCGTTGGCGAACGGCGGCCCGTCGTAGAAGACCCACTCCTCGCAGCCCTCGCGGCGGTCGATCGAGGCCTGGAAGGTGTCGTCACCCTTCCAGAACGCGAGAATGCCGTTCTCGACGTCGGGGAAGTTCGGGCTCGGGGTCAGCGCGTCATCCGAATCGAGCGGATAGGCCATGGGGTCTCCTGCGGTTGCGTCCTATACGGGGACGACGATCTCCGCCGCGGTACCACCCCGCTTGCAACCGTCGCGCCCCGTGATGGCGGGGAGTTTCGGAGCCACTCTCTGTGGGTTCTCGCGAACCCGGCCCGGTTCTAGTGAGTCGGCGAGCCGACCGTTCTTCCGGCGACTCCCCGGTGATGGCCGGATCGCAGTCGTTGAGTACCGATTGTACCCGACATGCCAGACTGAATCGGTGACGGAAAGCGCACCGAACAAGGCAGCGCCGGCGAAGACCGGTGGCTCGCTCACCGTGCTCGTCGCCCTCGGCGCGAACCTGCTGGTCGCGGTCGCCAAGACGATCGCCGCCGTCATCACCGGTTCGGCCTCGATCGTGGCGGAGTCCGCACACTCCTGGGCGGACTTCGGCAACGAGATCTTCCTGCTCATCGCCGACCGTCGGTCGGGGAGGGAACGGGACGGACGGCATCCGCTCGGTCACGGTCGTGAGGCCTACGTCTGGTCGCTCTTCGCCGCCTTCGGCATCTTCACCGCCGGCGCCGTGGTGTCGATCGCCAACGGCATCATCGACCTGTTCAATCCCGAGAACGCCACCGATTACCTGGTGGGGTACATCGTGCTGGGCGTGGCTTTCGTGCTCGAGGGCACCTCTTTTCTGCAGGCGTTCCGCGAGGCGCGGCGGGGTGGTCGCGCCCGCGGCATGGGCACGCTGCGGTTTGCGCTGACCAGTTCCTTTGCCACACTCCGTGCCGTCTTCGCCGAAGACGCGGCGGCGCTGATCGGGCTGGTGATCGCCTTCTTCGGCATCCTGCTGCACGAACTCACCGGCATCGCCGCCTTCGACTCGATCGGGTCGATCCTCGTCGGTGTGCTGCTGGGCGTGATCGCGATCGTGCTGATCGACCGCAACCGCCGCTACCTGGTCGGCGAGCTGCCCGATGCGCGGGTGCGACAGCAGGTGCTCGAACGGATGTTGACCGACCCCGACATCGATCGGGTCACCTATCTGCACCTCGAGTTCGTGGGGCCGGGCCAGCTGTTCCTCGTGGCGGCCGTCGACATCTCCGGCGACTTCACCGAGACCCACGTCGCCGTGCTGTTGCGCCAGGTGGAGCGCCGTCTCGAGGTGGACGAGCGTATCGAACAGGCGGTGCTCACCCTCTCCACGCCGGACGAACCCTCGCTCGAGGTGACGAGTCCCGAGGCGTAGTGCTGTCGCCGGGCCGGAGTCATCCATTCGGGAGAAAGTGCTGCTACGACGCGCTCATAGCAACACTTATCGCCGACTCGATGCGGGGCGCGCGGCGTCGGCTACACCGCGTCGAGGGCGCGGGCGACGTAGTCGGAGAGCGGATGTCGCTGCACGCCCGCGCGCGCCCAGACCGTCCAGGCGGCGGAGATCGCACCGCTGATCGCGTTCGCCGTGGCCAGGACAGTGAGTCCGTCTGGGGGTAACCCCTGCTGCCGCGCGAGGAACGCGGCGATCACGTCGGCCCGTCGGGCGTACCGGGTGAGGCCCGACGAGCGGGTCTCCTCGCGGGTTCCCATCACGTCCTCCTGCGTGAGCGCGAGAGGTACCCGGTCGACGCCGATGTCGGCGACGGCGGCAAGGATCGTCGCACGCAGCGCGGGGAGAGCGTCGGCATCCGCAGCCACCGAGCGCAACTCGACCTCGAGCCGGTCGATCGCAGCGTCGAGCTCGCCCCAGAGCAGGTCGCTCTTGGCCGCGAAGTAGTTGAAGAAGGTGTTGCGGCTCACGCCGGCACGCTGGGCGATCTGGTCGATCGTCGTCGCGCCATAGGTGTTCTCGAGAAACAGTTCGGCCGCGGCGTCTTCGATCAGCGCGCGCGACGAGGTGCGAGGTCGACCGGCGGCTCTCGTGCTCACGTACCCTCCAACGGTGTAATACTGGACTCAGTCCAATAATAGTGCCGCGCGAATAGTGCCGTTCAGGAAAGCCCGCCATGAAACGACTCCTCCCCTCCCTCGCCATTCTCGCCGCCGCAGCGCTGGCGCTCAGCGGGTGCGCCGCCGGAAGCTCCGACTCGTCGAGCAGCACGCCGGTGAAGGGCGGCACGCTCGTCTATGCCTCCGGCGACGCCGAGCCCACCTGCCTCGACCCGCACGTGGGCGGCAACTATCCCCAGGCGCTGGTCGCGACGCAGTACCTCGAGTCGCTGGTCTCGAAGGACAAGGCCGGCAAGATCATCCCGTGGCTCGCCACGAAGTGGACCGAGGCCACCGACGGACTCAGCTGGGACTTCACCCTCAAGAAGGGCGTGACCTTCACCGACGGCACCCCGCTCACCTCCGAGGCGGTCATCGCCAACATCGCGCACCTGCAAGACCCGAAGACGGCGTCCTCGACCGGTTATCTGGCGCTGCAAAAGGTCACGAAGGTCACCGCCGTCGACGATCTCACCGCACGCATCAGCCTGAGCTCCCCCGACAGCGCACTGCTCGATTCGCTCAGCCAGACCTGGCTCGCCATCGAGTCGCCCACCGCACTGAAGCGCAGTCAGGCGGTCAACTGCGCCTCGCCCGTGGGAACCGGTCCATTCGTCGTCAGCAAGTGGAACCACCAGCAGTCCATTCTTCTGAAGCGCAACACCGCGTACACCTCCCCGCCGGCGGATGCTGCGCACTCAGGCCCCGCCTACCTCACGGCCATCGAGTGGCGCTTCCTGCCTGACTCCGCCTCGCGCTACGCGGCGGTGCAGTCCGGCACCGTCGACGTGATCGACAACGTGCAGCCAGACACCATCGTTGCCGCCGAGAAGCAGAAGAACCTCGTGGCCGTCGATGCCCCGCGCCCCGGTGCCTCCAACCGCATCGAGCTCAACTCGAGCATCGCACCATTCGACGACAAGAAGGTGCGGGAGGCGTTCATCCGCTCCGCCGATGTCAGCGGCGCGATCACCAGCCTGTTCTTCGACACCACGAAGCGCTCATATTCGCCCCTGTCCAGCATCGAGAAGGACGGCTACTCGAACCCGAAGCTGTTCGACTACGACCAGAAGGCGGCCGCGACGCTGCTCGACGAGGCCGGCTGGACGCAGAAGAACGCGGAGGGCTATCGCGTGAAGGACGGGAAGGTGCTCGAACTGGAATTCCCGGTGAGCACGAACCAGTCGATCCCCGCGGAGCAGTCGCTGTTCGAGCAGCTGCAGGCCACCAGCAAGCAGGCCGGATTCAAGGTCAACCTGCACCCGCAGGACCTGGCCAGCTGGTACGGCGCGCTCGGCAAGAACCAGTACAACCTGGTCAGCGCCCCGTACACCAAGGTCGGGCCAGACGTGCTGCGCATCCTGTTCGACTCGGCCGGTACGAAGCCCGCGCCCAGCGGCTACTTCGCCAACCACGCACAGATCACGGACCCCGCTCTCGACACCCTGCTGGAGAACGCGGCCGCATCCTCCGACGCCGCCGAGCGGAGCGCCGACTACAAGAAGGCGCAGAAGATCGTGCTCGAGGGCTACTACATCCTTCCGCTGTACGACCAGCAGAACCACTACCTGCTGAGCACGAAGCTGAAGGGCTTCCGGGCGATGCCGACGGTGTCGACCCCGGCCCTGTACGACGCCTGGCTCGCCCGCTAGTCCGCTCGCTGACCCGCTCACCGAGCAGCACGTGACCCTTCCGCTAGGCCCGACCGCGACCACGACCACCGCCGAATCGGTTCGGCGGCGGTCGTGGCTGCCCTGGGCCGCCGCCCGCCTGGGCGGCGTCGCGTTCGTGCTCTGGGCGGTCGCCACGGTCACCTTCTTCGCGATCCGGTTGATTCCCGGCGACCCGGCCGAGGCCATCCTCGGCGGGCCCGGGTCCCAGGCGAGCAGGGAGGCGCTGGCGCAGGCGCGAAAGGATTACGGGCTCGACCTGCCGCTCGGCATCCAGTACCTGCACTATCTGGGGCGCCTGGCGACCGGCGACCTCGGCACGTCCTATTCGCTGCGGAGCCCGGTGACGACGGTCATCGGCCAGAACCTGGGCCCCACGCTGCTGCTCGCCGTCAGTTCTCTACTGATCGCCGTCGTGCTCGCGCTGCTGCTCGCGCTCTGGTCGTCGCGCAGTGGACGGGTGGCCGCCGCCGCCGGCTCCGTGCTCGAGATCATCGCCTCGGCCGTGCCGCACTTCTGGTTGGCGATCGCGCTGATCCTGCTGTTCAGCACCGCGCTCGGCTGGCTCCCGCCGGTGAGCGTGCCGGGACCCGCCGGACTGATCCTGCCCGCGCTCACCCTCGCCATCCCCCTGGCCGGCTTCCTCGGGCAGGTGATGCGGGAATCGCTGCTCGATGCCCTCGCCTCCCCCTTCGTGCTCGCGGCGCGGGCCCGCGGCGAGGGCGAGAGCGGCGTGTTCTGGCGCCACGCCCTGCGCCATGCCGCCATCCCGGCGATCGGGCTGGCCGGCTGGGCCTTCGGCTCGCTGATCAGCGGCGCCGTGGTGGTGGAGACGATCTTCGCGCGCCCGGGGATCGGCCGCAGTCTGCTGTCGGCGGTGCAAGACCGGGATGTCCCGCTCGTGTTGGGTGTGGTGCTGGTCGTCGCGGTGGGCTACATGCTCGTCACCACGCTCACCGACCTCGCCGACAGATTCGTCGACCCGCGGCTGCGGGAGCGATCGTGAAGCGGCTCAGCACTGTGGCACCGAGCGTGGTGGTCTCCCTGGCCATCCTGCTGTTCATCGGAATCGCCGCCGTCGCGCCGAATCTGCTCGCCCCGGGAAACCCGCTCGCCATCCACCCGATGGCCAGTTTCCTGCCACCGTCACTCGGGCATCCTTTCGGTACCGACGAATCGGGGCGGGACGTCTACACCCGCATCATCCACGGCGCCGGCGCCTCGGTGCTGATCGGTATCACCGCCACGGCGATCGGCCTCGGCCTCGCGATCGTCTTCGGCCTGCTCGCGGGTCTCGGACCGCGCTGGCTCGATTTCGGCACCACGCGTTTGCTCGAGGTGCTGTTCGCCTTTCCCGGGCTGCTGTTCGCGCTGCTCTTCATCGTGATCTACGGCCCCGGTGTGCTGACGTCGACGATCGCCGTGGGGCTCGCCACCGCGCCGGGCTACAGCCGCATCATCCGCAGCCGCGTGCTCGTCGTGAAGCGGGCACCGTACATCGAGGCGTCGCTCGTGCTCGGCCGCAGTCGGTTCTTCCGGGTGACACGGCACCTGGTGCCGAATGTCGCCGGGTCGCTGTTCGTGCTGGCTACGCTGGGCATCGGCCAGTCCATCGTCTGGGCGTCGTCGCTCAGTTACCTCGGCCTGGGCGCGGTGCCGCCCGCCGCCGAGTGGGGCGCGATGCTCTCCGCCGGCCGCACCTACATCTCCTCCTTCTGGTGGCTCACCTTCTTTCCCGGGCTGTTCATCGTGCTCACCGCTGCCGCGACGACCCTGCTCGGGCGCGGGCTGCAAGAGAGGGTGCGCTCATGACCGCCCTCCTGTCGGTCCGCAATCTCTCGGTGACCTTCGGCGCCGTGGCGGCGGTGCACGACGTCTCGTTCGATATTCCCGCCGGGGCATGTGTCGCGATCGTCGGCGAATCCGGCTCCGGCAAGAGCGTCACGGCTCGCACGATCCTGGGGCTCGCCGGTCGCGACGCCACCGTCTCGGGCTCGATCAATCTCGACGGCCCCGATCTCGACGGCCCCGATCTCGACGGCACGGAGGTGACGGATGCCTCCCCCCGGCGCCTGCGCGCCCTCCGTGGTCGAGACATCGGCTTCGTGTCGCAGGGCGCCCTCGTCGCGCTCGACCCGCTACGCACTGTCGGTCGCGAGATCGCCGACTCGCTGCGCATCCATACGAATCTCAGCCCGCACCAGCGCCAGCAGCGCGTGATCGAACTGCTCGAGTCGGTCGGCATGCCGGAGCCGACGCTGCGTGCGGGCCAGCGGCCCGATGAGCTGTCGGGCGGACTGCGTCAGCGCGCGGTCATCGCCTCGGCGATCGCCCTGAACCCGCGCCTGCTCATCGCCGACGAGCCGACCACCGCACTCGATTCCACCATCACCGCGGGAATCCTCGACCTGCTCGCCGGCCTGCGGGAGCGGGGAACCGCGATCCTGCTGATCAGCCACGACCTCGCAGTGGTGTCCCGGCTCGCGTCCCACGTCGTCGTGATGCGGGCGGGGGTCGTCGTGGAGTCGGGGAGCACGCAGCAGGTGCTGCGGGAGCCGCAACATCCGTACACCCGCGACCTCATCGCGGCTGTTCCTGGCGGCCACGCCCACGTCGGGTCGCCGGCCGGCGATCCGGTGGTCACCGCCGTGGGGGTGACCAAACGCTTCGGGTCACGGGTGGCCGTCGACGACGTCTCGTACGAGCTGCGCCGCGGGCGCACGCTCGGTGTGGTAGGCGAGTCCGGCTCGGGCAAGACCACGCTCGCGCGCCTCACCCTGGCGCTCGAACGCCCGGATGCCGGCGCCATCGAGCTGTTCGGGCAGCCCTGGACGGCGTCGCCCGAACGCGATCGCACCGCCCGGCGACCGCGCATCGGGGCGATCTACCAGGATGCACTGAGCTCCTTCGATCCGCGGCTGACGGTGCGGCAGATCCTGGCCGACGCGCTCGGCTCCGCCGCTACGGTCGGCGGGCGGGCGACGGAGGCGGAACTCGTCACCCTGGTCGAGCGGGTCGGCTTGAAGGCGACTGTGCTGGCGCGACATCCGCGGGTCCTGTCCGGTGGACAGCAGCAGCGCGTGGCGATCGCTCGGGCCATCGCCCCGCGACCCGACATCATCGTCTGCGACGAGCCGGTGTCGAATCTCGACGTCTCGGTGCAGGCCCAGGTGCTCGCCCTGCTCGACGGGCTACAGCGCGAATTCGGCCTCAGCTATCTGTTCATCACGCACGACCTGGGAGTGGTGCGGCAGGTGAGCGACGAGCTCCTGGTGATGAAAGACGGCGTCGTGGTGGAGCGCGGCGCGACCGAGGCGGTGTTCGCCGCCCCGCAGCATCCCTACACCCGTGCGCTGCTCGCCGCGGTGCCCGACCTCTGGGCCTAGCCTCCCGCGCCGGGTTGCTCACGCCGAGATCGCCGAACTGCGGGGCTGATCAGCCTCGAAGTGACCCCGGGTACCGCCCCCGAATAGGATTGCCAGCGGCACCACTGCTCGATCACAGCATGCTCGGCAGTGCGGCGCCCCGATGCCACCCGATCCGGGAGACCCCATGAGCGACGACACCCCCACCGAGAGTTTCACCCCCGGCGAGTCCGGCGACCTCCCGACCAGACGCGAGCGTCGCGCCGCCGAGGAGGCCGCAGCTCAGGCTCAGGCGAGCGGCCAGGAGCCCACGACGCAGCAGCCTGACGACGCTGGTGCCGAGACCGCAGACGACGAGGTTGCGGCCGGCACCCCCGACGGCCCCAGCCCGATGACCCAGCTGTTCACCCCGCCGTCCGCGCGTGAGAGTGTGCTGCCCGACAGCTACTTCGCCGACATCCCGGCCGATTCGCCGGCAGAGCCCATTGACGCGCCTCATGCCGATCGCGCACTCGCCGATGGCGCTCTCACGGATGAGGACGCCTCCACCGCGAACGAGATCCCTGACGAGGCGGCTGCGGGCGAGGCAGGCGGCACGGACGACGGCCCGCCCACCGAGCTGTTCGCCTTCCCGGGGCTCGACGCACCCCGGGCCGACGCGCCGCAGCCGGCCACCGAGGCGACCCAGCGCTACGACCAGCCCTTCCAGGGCTGGCCCGCCTCGCCATCCACTGCCGATGACCAGGCGACCCGCCGCTTCGATCAGGCCCCTGCCGCGTTCCCGGGAGCGGATGTCTTCGACCCGCTGTTCCCCGCGGGCCCGCAGTCAGCGCAGCCGGCGCCGGCCACCGAGGCCATGCGGCACGGCGCTCCGCCCACCGATCCGCCGCAGTCGAAGCGCACCCTGATAATCCTGATCGTGGCCGGTGCGGTGCTGCTCGTGGCGATCCTCGTGCTGGTGCTCCTGCTGCTCACGCGCACCATCGGCGGCGGCAGTGCCCCCTCGCCGACGCCGTCGGCGACCGTGTCGAACACTCCCACCCCCACGCCGACGCCCACGCCGACGCCGACCCCCACCCCGACTCCGACGCCCACGCAGACGACGCCGCCGGCACCGAGCAACCCGACCTTCGCCACGTTCAGCGCGCAGAGCAGTGCCGGGTGTTCCACCGACAGCGGCGAGGTAGCCCTCACCTTCACCTGGGGCAGCACCGACGCGAAGACCGCCTACATCGGCGTCGGCACCACGAACGCCAAGCAGAACCCGTACGCGAGCAACCTGCCACCGACCGACACGTACACCGAGCTGAACTACGACTGCTCGCTCGAGAGCCAGGTCTACACGGTGACCCTCGAGAACGCGGCCGGTCTGATCACAAACCGGACGGTCACGATCACCCGGCAGTAGCAGAGCCATCCGGCGCCCGCGAGCGGGCCGGTAGAATGGGGCTCAGTCCCGTCACACTCAGGCACCTCACCATCGACTCGGTGCCGCACATATCGAACCGGAGTAGCCATGGCCGCCGCCATCCCAGACAAGCCCGCCCTCGAGGGGCTCGAAGCCAAATGGGGAGCCAGCTGGAACGCTGACGGCACCTACCGCTTCGACCGCGACGGCGCGACGCGCGACGACATCTATTCGATCGACACGCCGCCCCCCACCGCGTCGGGCAGCCTGCACATCGGCCACGTGTTCAGCTACACGCACATGGACCTGCTCGCCCGCTACAACCGCATGCGCGGCAAGCGCATCTTCTACCCGATGGGCTGGGACGACAACGGGCTTCCCACCGAGCGCCGCGTGCAGAACTATTACGGCGTGCGCTGCGACCCCTCGCTGCCCTACGACCCCGACTTCACTCCCCCGCTGCACGGCGGCGCCAGTGCCGACGGGGCCAGCGCCAGCAGCAAGGCCGCCGACCAGCTGCCGATCTCTCGCCGCAACTTCATCGAGCTGTGCGAGCGCCTCACCGTCGAAGACGAGAAGCAGTTCGAAGACGTCTTCCGTCAGCTCGGCCTGAGCGTCGACTACGACCTCAGCTACCGCACCATCGGCGATGAGGCGCAGACTGCCGCGCAACGTGCCTTCCTTCGCAACCTGGCCCGCGGCGAGGCGTACCAGGCTGACGCCCCCACGCTCTGGGACATCACCTTCCGCACCGCCGTCGCCCAAGCCGAGCTCGAAGACAAAGAGCAGCCGGCCGCCTATCACCGCGTCGCGTTCCACGGCCCGACGGACGACATCTTCATCGAGACCACCCGCCCCGAGCTGATCCCCGCCGCGGTCGCCCTCGTCGCGCACCCGGACGACGAGCGCTACCAGGCGCTGTTCGGCACCACCGTGCGCACGCCCCTGTTCGACGTCGAGATCCCGGTGCTCGCCCACCACCTCGCCCAGAAGGACAAGGGCTCCGGCATCGCGATGATCGCGACCTTCGGTGACATCACCGATGTCACCTGGTGGCGCGAACTGAGCCTGCCCAACCGCACCATCATCGGTCGTGACGGCCGCATCATCGCCGATGCTCCCGACGTGATCGTGACGGATGCTGCGCGCGCAGCCTTCGCGGAGCTGGCGGGCAAGACGGTGTTCAGCGCCAAGGCGAAGATCGTGGAACTGCTGCAGGCCAGCGGCGAGATGGTCGGCGAACCGCGCAAGATCAGCCACCAGGTCAAGTTCTTCGAGAAGGGCGACAAGCCGCTCGAGATCGTCTCCACCCGCCAGTGGTACATCAGCAACGGCGCGCGCGACCTCGCCCTGCGCGACACCCTGCTGAACCGGGGCACCGAGATCACCTTCGCCCCCGACTTCATGCGGGTGCGCTACGACAACTGGGTGGGCGGCCTCACCGGCGACTGGCTCATCTCGCGTCAGCGCTTCTTCGGCGTGCCCATCCCGGTCTGGTATGAGCTCGACGCCGACGGCGAGAAGGCCGGTGTCATCGTGCCGAGCGAGGATCTGCTCCCGATCGACCCGTCATCCGCCACCGCCCCCGGCTACGACGAGAGCCAGCGCGGCGTGCCCGGCGGATTCGTCGGCGAGGTCGACATCATGGACACCTGGGCGACCTCCTCCCTCACCCCGCAGATCGCCGGCGGCTGGGAGCGCGACCCCGAGCTGTTCGATCTGGTGTTCCCCTACTCGCTGCGCAGCCAGGGTCAGGACATCATCCGCACCTGGCTGTTCTCCACGGTGCTGCGGGCCGAGCTCGAGCATGGCACCATCCCGTGGAAGAATGCCGGCATCTCGGGCTTCATCGTCGATCCCGACCGCAAAAAGATGTCGAAGTCCAAGGGCAACGTGGTCACCCCCGCCGCCGTTCTCGACGAGCATGGGGCGGATGCCGTGCGCTACTGGGCGGCGTCGAGTCGCCTCGGTACCGACGCGGCCTTCGATCCGCAGAACCCGAAGCAGATGAAGATCGGTCGTCGACTGGCGATCAAGGTGCTCAACGCGGCGAAGTTCGTCTACTCCTTCCCGGAGCCGGTCGCCGCGGACGCGGCGATCACGAATCCGCTCGACCTCGACCTGCTGGCAGAGCTCGCCGGCGTCGTTCGGACCGCGACGACCGCGTTCGACGACCTCGATCACGCCAAGGCACTCGAGGTGATCGAGCACCTGTTCTGGATCTTCTGCGACGATTACCTCGAGGTGGTGAAGGAGCGCGCCTATGGTGCGGCCAGCCCCGAGGAGCAGGCGTCGGCCGTGCTGACGCTGCGCGGCGCGGTGGATGTCTTCCTGCGCCTGCTCGCGCCGTATCTGCCGTTCGCCACCGAGGAGGTGTGGAGCTGGACCCACGAGGGAAGCATCCACGTCGCCGCGTGGCCGACCGAGGCAGAGCTTGCCGCCCTCGCGAACGGAGGCGGCTCCGCTACCGGAAGCAGTGCCGAACTCGAGCGCAGCGGCCTACGTCCTCTGGTCAGCCAGGCGCTGATCGGCATCCGTCGCGCGAAGACCGACGCCAAGGCCTCGCAGAAGACCGTGGCGATCAGCGCGACCATAGCCGGACCGGCACTGCTCGCTGCCGCGGCCGACGATTTGAAGGCGGTCGGCCGAATCCAGTCGCTGACCTTCGCCGAGGGCGACGAGGTCACCGTCACCGAGGTCGTGCTGGAAGAGCAGGCCGACTGATGCAGCTCGGAACGCGCTGGTCTGTGGGCGGCGAGACGCCCGCCCGACTGCCGGAGACCGTCGTCGCCGCGATCCGCGAGGTGGAGGCGGAGGTCGCCGATCTCGACACGACCGCCTGGCGTTGGACGCTGACGTGGCTCGAGGGAAAGCCTGTCGTCGAGCTCGATGACGGCACGGTCATCCGGCTCGGCCCCGACGGCGAAGCGACCGCCGCTCGCGACTAGCGCAGCTGGAGCGCCGTCAGGTACTCGCGGTGCAGACGCGCCTCCCGCGCGCGATCGTTGAGCACGAGACGCAGCTGCTCCTCGTGCGGCACCGCGATCGTGTCGGTGTGGTGGCGCGCCCAGAGCAGGGCAACCAGGCTGACGCGCATCACGACGCGGTCGAACCCGGATACCCGAGGACGGTCGGCCTGGCCGAGAAGCAT
>Ga0247735_1000443_pt1 | contig 16223 bp, 16 predicted proteins | sample UWRJL178409R2_FD_180934 | JGI IMG/M metagenome (GOLD analysis project Ga0247735, IMG submission 180934) | Plant litter microbial communities from Arlington Agricultural Research Station in Wisconsin, United States - UWRJ-L178-409R-2 | ecosystem: Environmental > Terrestrial > Plant litter >... | reverse complement strand
AATGGGCGCGAACCCACACTTCAGAATCCCCGTAACGCCCGTCGCGCACCTCCCTTGTCCGGGATTCGACGCGATGGCACGCTGGAAGAGGCAGCCAGGCAGCCACGCTCACCCTTCCGCGGTTCGGAGGTTCCATGCGACGTGTAGTCATTACCCAGAACATCACCCTCGACGGCGTCATCGAGATGACCCGCAACTGGTTCGATCCGACCGTTGATACCGAGCAGGGGCGGGAACTGGCCGTCCAGACCGCCGAGCATGCCGCGGCATCCGACGGTTTTTTGGTGGGTCGCAAAACGTTCGAATCGATGCGCAGCTTCTGGCCGCACCAGGTCGACGACCAGACCGGGGTGACAGAGCACCTCAACCGGGTGGCGAAGTATGTGGTGTCGAGCACGCTCGAGGATCCGCGGTGGAAGGGCACCACGGTGCTGCGTGGGGGTCGGCGCCTTGTGCAGCAGATCGAGGAACTCACCTCGGAGGAGGGGCTCGACATTGTGCTCACCGGCAGTATCTCGCTCAGCCACGACCTGCTGCGGGCGCATCTCGTCGACGAAATCCGGCTGTTCGTTTTCCCGCTGGTGCTCGGAGCGGGCCGGCGCCTTTTCCCTGACGGGTGGGATGCTCCGGCGCTGGAGCTACTGGCCGAGCGGCGCTTCAGTGAAGGTGTTGTGCTTCTGCGGTACCGGGTGCCGCGCTGAGCGGTGGACTGGTCAGTCGACCGCCAGCTGCATCTCGATCGGCACGGAGCGGTCGGACTTCACCGAACCGGTGTGCGCGGTCGTCACCGTCTCGATCAGCACGATCCCAACTTCCTCCCGCGCGACCGGATTGTGCATGACACCTTTCGGCACCACAAAAAACTGGCCGGGATCAAGCGTGATCTCCTGGTCGCCCTCGAGTTGGATGACGAGCTGCCCGTAGACAACGAGGAACATCTCGTCTTCATCGTTGTGGGCGTGCCAGACCAGTTCTCCGAGCAGTTTCGCAACCTTGATGTACTGGTCGTTGACCCGGCCGATAACCCGCGGGCTCCAGTGTGTGGTGACTTTCTCGAGCGCGTCGGAGATCTGGGTCGGGCTGTAGGTCTGCATGGTTTCAGGCTAGGGCAGCAGCCGCTGCAGCAGTGGGCTGGGGGATGCTGCCTCGCCCATTGTTGCTCGCGCGCGGGTACTGCTCGGCCATAGAGTGGCCGCCCTGGTTTCTGCGATGCAGTTGAAAACTACGGGGGAGAGCTGCCCCGACCGTTCGCCCCGGTCTAGTCTCGTTCGGCAATCGACGCTTTTTGTAGCGCCGCCTGATCGCTGCTGGCTGCCCAGTTCGACAGCAACTGGAGCCCGTCATACGAAGAAGATCCCGGCTCGGCCGAGAAAACCAACATCTGCAGGCCACGATCGGAGGACAAATCCATCGACTGGAAAGTGAGACTTAAGTCACCAACAACAGGGTGGTGGATTTTCTTGATCCCCGTGCGGTGTTCTTTGACGTCGTGTGCTCCCCAGAGCCTGCGGAAGAGATCGTTCTGGGTCGACAACTCGCCAACTAAGTCACTCAACTGCCGGTCGTAGGGGGATCGGCCAGCCTCAGCACGAAGGATCGCGACAATCTGGCGGGCATTGCCTTCCCAGTCCTGATAGAACGTCTGTGCCCGGGGATCGAGAAAAACGAAGCGGGCCGCGTTCACTGGTGGATGTGCATCGACGAACATTTCGGAGAACAGTGCGTGTCCGAGCCGATTGGTCGCGACGGCGTCGAGACGTCCGTTCTGCACAAACACCGGCACGGTCGACATGGCATCGATGGTCTGCTGTGTTCCTGAACTGACCTGCTGTTTGCGAAGCGTTGCGCGCCGACGTTGCGGATCGGCGCCCGTGTTTGCTGCGCGTACCAAATCGTACAAATGCGCGTGTTCGGCTTCATCAAGCTGGAGGGCGCGACTGATCCCGTCGATAACAGCTTCGGACACACCCGTGGCGTTTCCTCGCTCAAATCGTTTGTAGTACTCGGAACTCATCCCGGCAATCAAGGCGACTTCTTCGCGGCGCAGCCCGGGCACGCGACGGCGTCCACCGAAGTCGGGAATGCCGGCCTGGTCGGGGGTCAGCTTGGCCCGGCGCGACGTGAGGAACTCGCTGAGGTCGTCGTGGATGGTCATAAAGCAGAACATACGCGCTTTTGCTCCGGCTAAAGGGTCCCTGTCAGTGAACCTGTAAATGGGGCCACGCTAACTCCCGTGCTTCGGAGTTGACTCACAACATACGCCGCCGAATCAGGTCGGCCTGGTTGTAAGAAAGGCACCACAATGACTGGGAAAAACGTTTGGTTCGTCACCGGAGCAGCCCGCGGAATGGGCATCGACATCGTCACAGCCGCATTGGCGGCCGGCCACTCCGTCGTCGCCACAGCCCGCGACGCAGCAAAGGTGACGGCAGCCCTCGGGGAACACAAGAACCTTCTCGCGGTCTCGCTGGACATCACCGATCCTGCCGCTGCGGAAGCTGCAGCGCAGGCAGCTGTCGAACGATTCGGCCGCATCGACGTGCTCGTCAACAACGCCGGGAACTTCTACGCCGGCTATTTCGAGAACATCAGCGACGGGCAGCTGCGCAAGCAGATGGAGACTAACTTCTTCGGCCCGCTGAACGTCACCCGGGCAATCCTGCCGGTGATGCGCACGCAGCGTTCCGGGCAGGTCATCACGATCACGTCGGCCGCGGGCCTCATGGGCCAGGAGTTCTGCGCCGCGTACGCGCCGTCGAAGTTCGCCCTCGAGGGCTGGATGGAATCTCTCCGCTACGACGTCGAGCCCTACGGCATCACAACGATGGCCGTAGAACCCGCATTCTTCCGTACCGAACTACTCGTCGAGGGCTCTTCTACCATCTGGCCCGAGCTTGAGATCGAGGACTACGCGGAACGCACCGCAGAGACGATCAAAGCCTGGTCGGGCATGAACGGCCAGCAGGGCGGCGACCCGAAGAAGCTTGCCCAGGCACTGGTGACCCTGTCCGACTCCGACGAGCTGCCGCTGCGATTCCTCGCCGGCGCCGACGTTATGGGTGGGGTCGAAGCGAACCTCGCCACCATCCAGGGCCAGATCGACGCCCACCGCGACCTGTCGGCATCGCTGAACTACGAAGACTAAACCGACCAGCATGATCCCGCCGTTGTTGACTGCGGCACCAAAACACCTGGAAAGGACTTACCTCATGGCTTTGAAACTCAGCGGAACCGTGGCAATCGTTACCGGCGCGAGCAGCGGCATCGGCGAGGCCACCGCAAAGGAACTCGCTGCACACGGCGCGATCGTCGCCGTTGTCGCCCGTCGCAAGGAACGCCTCAACACCCTCGTTGCCGAAATCGAGGCCGCCGGTGGTACCGCCCTGGCCGTCGCTGCAGACATCACCGACCGCGCCCAGGCCGAACAGGCCATCCAGAGCGTTGTCGACCGTTTTGGCCGAGTCGACATCCTGATCAATAATGCAGGCCTCATGCTGCTCGGGCACGTCGTCGACACCGACGTCGAGGAGTGGGAGCGGATGATCGCGGTCAACCAGAACGGTTTGCTCTACATGACCAAAGCCGCGCTGCCGCACCTGCTGAAATCAGCCAATGATGAGCTACGCGGGGTCGCTGACATTGTGAACATCTCCTCGATCGCCGGCCGCCAGGCCTGGGCGAACTTCGCCGCGTACAACATGACGAAGTTTGGCGTGAACGGTTTCACCGAAGCCCTCCGCCAGGAAGTCACCAAATTGCAGGTGCGTGTCGGCGTCCTCGAGCCGGGAGCGGTGGCCACCGAGCTTGTGTCGCAGAACAGCCAGAAAATCCAGGACGACCTCGCTGCGTCCGATGGCGCTGCAATCCCCGTACCCCTCCAGCCGGAGGACATCGCCGAGAGCATCGCGTTTATGGTGACCCGACCGGCACGATCCTCCATTGCCGAGCTGTGGGCCATGCCCACCTCGCAGGCCTAACCACCCCCGCTAGAAAGACGAGAACCACTATGAAGAACGCACATCTCGGTACCCTCGACGTCGGCCGCATCGGCCTCGGCGCCATGACCATGGCCGGCACATACACGGCCGAAGGCGCCACCGACGACGCCGAATCCATCAGCACAATCCACCGCGCGCTCGAACTCGGTGTCACCCATATCGACACCGCGGAGGGCTACGGCCCGTTCCACAGCGAAGAAATCGTCGGCCTGGCCGTCAAGGGTCGCCGCGATCAGGTGCAGATCGCCACGAAGTTCGGCATCCTCAAGCATGAAGCCGATGGCGCCTGGGGGATGGGTCCCGACGGCAGCGCCGCGAATGTACGCCGTGCGGTCGAGGGTTCACTGAAGCGACTCGGCACCGACTACATCGACCTGTTCTACCAGCACCGCATGGACCCGGGTACTCCCATCGAGGACACCGTCGGCGCGATTGCCGAGCTCATCAGCGAGGGCAAGATCCGCCACTACGGTCTCTCCGAAGCGGGCGCGACAAACATTCGCCGTGCTCACGCCGTGCACCCGATGGCCGCGCTGCAGACCGAGTACTCGCTCTGGACCCGTGACGTTGAAGCCGAGATCCTGCCGGTGTTGCGCGAACTAGGAATTGGTTTTGTGCCCTACTCCCCGCTCGGCCATGGCCTGCTCACCGGCCAGATCCGCACGGTGGAGGACTTCCCCGCGGACGACTGGCGCAAAACCAACCCGCGCTTCACGGGCGAGAACTTCACCCGCAACCTCGCAATCGTCGACGAGGTGAAGGCGATCGGTTCCGAGGTTGGGGCCTCCCCGGCACAGACCGCGCTGGCGTGGATCCTTACCAAGGGCGACGACATCGCGCCGATCCCCGGTACCCGCCGCATCACGCGCGTGGAGGAAAACATTGCCGCAGACGCCATCGAGCTCACTGCGAGCCAGATCGAGCGTCTCGACCGCCTCACCCCGGCAGCTGGAGCGCGCCACAACGAAGCCAACATGGCATCCGTCGACAACTAGTCTCACCACCCGGTCGGCTCCATGCCCGGAGCCGACCGGGAGTCCACAACCCCGCCTGACCGCCCCACCCGACGGCCGGACACCTTCTACGAATGGAATACCCAGACATGAAGTACCGCACCCTCGCCGGAACTGGCACCAGCGTCTCCAACCTTGCCCTTGGCACCATGGGATTCGGCACCGAAACCGAGGAGGCGGACGCGTTCGCCATCCTCGACCACTTCATCGAAGCCGACGGCAACCTGATTGACACCGCCAACGTTTATGGCGCCGGCGCCTCCGAGGAACTGCTCGGCCGGTGGTTTGCCAGCCGCCCCGCCGACATCACCGAGCGCGTAGTCCTGGCCACAAAGGCCCGCTTCGGAACCGGACCAGATACCAACGAGAACGGCTCCTCCCGCCGCAACCTCGACCGGGCCTTGTCCGCGTCGCTGAAACGTCTTGGTCGGGAGAAGGTCGACCTGTACCAACTGCATGGCTGGGATCCCCTGACCCCGATCGAGGAGACCCTCGGTTTTCTCGACGACGCCGTGCACGCCGGGAAAATCAATTACCTTGGCCTGTCCAACTTCACCGGTTGGCAGATGCAGCTGACCCTCGACACAGCCAAGGCAATGGGCCTGCAGGTGCCCGTTACGTTGCAGCCGCAGTACAGCCTCGTCTCACGCGAGATCGAATTCGAACTCGTCCCAGCCGCGCTGCACAACAACATCGGGTTGCTTCCATGGTCTCCTCTCGCCGGCGGATTCCTCAGCGGTAAGTACCAGAAGAACCAGAAGGCTGCCAGAGAAACCCGTGCGGGGTCTGGTGACCCAATGACCGACCACATCTTTGGAGAACTCGCGGCGAAGGACCAGAACTGGGATATCCTCGATGCGGTTCGCGGCATCGCGGACACGCTCGGTGTCACTCCGAGCCAGGTCTCGCTGAGCTGGCTGACCAACCGTCCAACTGTGACCGCTCCAATCATCGGTGCCAAGACCCCCGCGCAGCTCGAAAACAACATCGTCGCCGCGGACCTCGATCTCGGCGAAGAATCGACCGCGCTACTGAACACGGTCAGCGCGCCGAAACCGAACGATTACCCGTATGGCCCGTTTGGCGCAAAGCAGCGGGACCGTTACGTCGACTCCAGCGACCAGGCCATCAGCGAGCTCTTCTGACCAGCCCGCCCACACGCACGCTCGAGTTTGTGGGGAGCATGATCGCCGAGGTGATAGCGGTGGCCTGACCGGGCGCATCGGTCACGGGCGGGACGGGGCGTCCGGTGCTCGCCGACAACCGCGACCCGCGCGCCGCCGGCCGGGCCTGGAGGAGCGCCGTGTCCGAAGCATCCGGCCAGTAGATGCTGGTGCTAATGCCGCGTGTGTTTAGCACGTGCAAGACTGGCTGTATGGCGGAAGACGGCACGGGCAGCGCGAACGGTGGTCCCGCCAGCCCCGCACCACTGCCCACCATGAAGGACATTGCCGAGCACCTGGGAGTCTCCCGGCCACTGGTGTCGATGGTGCTGCGCAATGTTCCGGGTCCCAGCGCCCAATCACGTGATCGCATTCTCGCCGCGGCGAAAGAGCTGGGCTTCCGGCCGAACGCCTCGGCCCGGCTGCTCCGCCAGAGTCGCACCCGTATGCTCGGTGTCGCTTTCCTGCTGGAAAACCCGTTCCAGGTTCGCGTCGTCGAGCGTATGTTCGTCAAAGCGGCGGAGCGGGGATTCGCGCTCGCGCTTGGCCCCGTGACAGAGGAGCGGCCGATCGACGCCGTTGTCTCCGAGCTGATCGAGGAACGCGTCGAAGCCCTCATCGCCTTCAACCCTGATCTTGGTTCGGCGGCTCTCACCGAGGCGCTCCGACTTATGCCGGTGACCTGGATGGGCGAGTGGACTGATGAACCGGGGGTCGACAACATCCATGTCAACGAAATAGACGGCCTGCGGCGTGCGGTCGAGCATCTCGTCGATCTGGGGCATCGGGACATCGCCTACGTTGGCGGCCCCGGAGGGGCAGTGGGCCATTCACGAGCCGAGGCTTATCGTGCCGCAATGGCCTCTGCCGGGCTCAAGAAGCACGCCGAAATCATCTCCACCGGATTTTCCGAAGAGGATGGCGCCGCTGCCGCCCGGATTCTCATCGGTCGTGAGCATCGGCCCACAGCGGTGATCTGCTGCGGCGACCAGTGCGCCGTCGGCCTGTTGGCGGTCCTGTCGCACTCCAATATCGCGGTTCCCGGCGAACTTTCGGTCATCGGTTTCGACGACAGTTTTCTGGCATCACTGTCGTACCACCAGCTCACTTCCGTGCGCCAGGATGTTGATGCGACAGTGGATGCTGCTCTGGACTCGGTCATCGACCGGGTCGAGGGTGACCATGGCGCGCGGCGCGTTATTGCGACTGACGCTGCGCTGATCGTTCGTGCGACGACGGGCCCGGCGCGGGTGCAGAACTGACCCCGGCCGGACCCATCGTGGTTATCTGACTTTTCGTATGGGGATGATCACGAGGGCGCCGATGAGCGAGATGATGCCGGCACCCCACAGCATCGCGGGGTAGTTGTCTCCTCCTCCGATGCCCAGAAGCAGCAGTCCGGCGGCCGGGGCCAGGGACTGCGGGAGGGCGTTTGCGATGTTGAAAACGCCGAGGTCCTTGCCCGGCTTTTCCGGGTTGGGGAGCACGTCAACAACGAGGGCGGTGTCCACAGCCGAGTAAACGCCGTAGGCAAGACCCATCACAAGTTCAGCGATGTAGAACGTGTTGACGCTGTCGGCGAAGGCCAACACCACGATCCCGACACCGAACAGCAGCGTTGATCCGGCGACAAAGACTTTGCGTCGCCCGAGCTTGTCGGACAGCCAGCCGGAGACCATCGTGCCGAGGAGCAGGGCAATCGTGTAGAGCAGCACTCCGAAGGCAACGGCCGGCACCGCTTCTGCGGTGGACAAGCCGAGGTGGTCCTGCATGTAGAGCAGGCGGTAGGTGGTGAACATAAACGCGGCGAAGGTGATCAGGAACCGCGACCACCAGGCCAGGCCAAAGTCCGGGAACTTCAGCGGGTTTGTCCAAAACGTCGTCAGCACGCGGGCAAATGAGAAGGGGCGCGGTGGCTCGTCAGAATTGCGATCCGGGGTGACCAGCACATAAACCACAACGAGCGCCACGCCGATCAGCGCCGGCACGATGAAGAGGACGGGAAGGTTGTCTACAAGCAGCACCGCGCCGTAGACGCCGGCGAGGATCGAGACGTTCTGTGCGAGGGCGAAGATGCTGGATGCTCGTCCACGCTGTGCCTCGGGGACGTTGTCGGCGAAGCTGGCGATGAGCGAGGCGGAGGCAGCGTTTGACGCGAGCTGGCAGAACAACCAGGTGACGATGAGTGCCGGGATGCCGGGGCTGTAGGCCACCCCGATCAGTCCAATCAGCAGGGCGATGATGCCGCCGACGAGCCAGGGCTTCCGGCGTCCCCAGCGGGTTCGGGTGGCGTCGCTCAGCGCCCCGAAGATCGGGTTACCGATAACAGCGCCGAGGGCGCCGATGGGGAGCACGATGCCGAGCACCGCCGCCGGGTTATCCGGGTTGATCTCCTGTGCCTTCAGCTGCATGCTGACGATCACCGGCGACAGGATCGCCACAAAAATACCGAACTGCGCAGCTCCGAGCGCGGCGAGGTATCCGTTGCTCACCCGCTTCAGTGAGATCGGGGTCGTGTACGGGTGTACGGGTTGTTGTGTTGCCATTGACGCCTCCTTGAGTCAGGTTCCAAACATTTAGATGCGTCGATGTCGACTGATTTAGCTCGTGCTAACCTAAACGCTGACGACACCTTATCTCGTGCTAAACCGAATTGCCACAACGACGTTGAATCGGAGTTTTCGACATGTTCCCCTCGCGCCTTCCCGAACCTGAATTGTTCCTTCCCTCGACGGGAGAGCCGGCACTGCGCTGGGGCATCGTGGGGCCGGGCTGGATTGCGGGGGAGTTCGCCAAAGCCGTGCGAGCCCACACAACGCAGAAGGTTGTCGCTGTCGCCTCCCGCTCCATCGAGCGAGCATCCGCCTTCGCCGTGGAGCACGGCATCGAGACCGCCGTCGGATCGACCGAGGAACTCCTCGCCAACCCCGACATCGACGTGGTGTACATCGCGACGCCGCAAAGCGAACACCTGCACGGCGCATTGGCGGCGATCGCCGCCGGTAAACACGTACTCGTCGAGAAGCCGATCACGGTGACCGCCGACGAAGCCCGCATCCTCGCCGACGCCGCCCGGCGGGCTGGGGTCCTGGCGATGGAAGGGATGTGGAGCCGCTACCTGCCGCAGACCTCGGTTATCCGCCAGCTCCTGGCCGACGGGGTGCTCGGGGACGTCACAACCGTGCTCGCCGATCACGGCCAGCGGATCGCGGCCGACCCGAACCATCGCCTGTATCGCCCCGAGCTGGGCGGAGGAGCACTTCTCGACCTCGGTATTTACCCGGTGCAACTGTCGTCGATGGTTTTCGGTTCCCCCGCTAGGGTGACCGCCGTGGGCGGTATGACCGAGACGGGTGTCGACGCCTATTCGACCCTGGTGCTCGAGCACGGGCACGGGGCGCAATCGACCCTGTTCTCCTCGATCGTCGCCCGCACCCCCATGACGGCCGCCATCGCCGGGTCGGAGGGGACGATCAGTATCGACAGCGTTTTCTACCTGCCCAGTACGTTCACCCTTTCCAGCACGGACCACTTCGGGCCGAAGCTGCACTTTGCCGACACCTCGGGGCTGGAATTTTTTGACGGGCTCGCCTGGGAAGCAACGGCCCTTGCGCGATTCGTCGGCGAAGGTCGCACCGAATCTCCGCTGCACACGCTCGACGAGAGCATCTCGATCCTGGCCACGATCGACGAGGCGCGCGCGCAGCTCGCGCGACCCTGACCCCACCGACCACACAAAGGACTGACGACATGACGGATCTCATCACCGCGCTGGAGCGCGACGAGCAGGAACTCGTCTTCGACGAATTCACCCACACCACCGCCTGGGAACTGGGCAGCCTGATCACCGCAATCGCGCAGCGCGCCGGGCACGCTGTCGGCATCGACATCCGCCGGCCGGGACTTGTGCTGTTCCGGGCGGCGCTTCCCGGGATCACCGCGGACCAAAACGAGTGGATCGCGCGCAAAGCGGCCGTTGTGCTGCGGATGGAAGCGAGTAGCGCACTCGTCGAAGCGCGGTTCACCGGGTACGGCATTGATCCGGCATCGGGTGGCTGGTTGGGGCCCGACTATGCGGTGACCGGGGGATCCTTCCCGATCCGGGTCCGGGGTGCCGGAGTTGTAGCAGCGGCCACCGCATCCGGGCTCTCCTCCCGCGAGGACCACGACCTTATCGTTGAGGGTATCCGGGCCCATCTCGCCAAAACCCACGAAGGAGCATCCCGATGATCGAACCAGCCACCGGCCCGCTGCGGGCACTGCTGCCCGGCCAACGCGCCCGGGTACGAACCTGGAACCGCTCCACCGGGGAAATCAGCACTGTCCTCGATTCCGCAGAGGTGCTTTTCGAGGCGCCGAACTGGACCACTGACGGCCAGCTGCTGCTGAATGGCGACGGCAAGCTCTGGTTGATGCCCGCCGACGGGTCTGAAGCTCCCCGGATGCTCGACACCCCGGGACTGCCCGATGTGAACAACGACCACGTACTCTCGCCGAACAGCACCACCGTATTCGCGTCAGCGAACGACTGGCACATCTGGGAAGTTCCCCTCGCCGGTGGCGCCTCGCGCCGCGTCACCCCGGACGACGAAGGAATGCATTTCCTCCACGGCGTGCGTCCGGACGGGCAACAGCTCGCCTACGTCCGACTGGAACCGCAGGGGGAGAACTGGTGGGCTTCGGCGACGATCCACACCATTGGGGTGGAGGGAACCGGCGACGAGACAGTGACAACACATCCCGGCCCCGCTGACGGGTGCGAGTGGACTCCGGACAGCGAATGGATCCTATTCAACACGGAGCAGTTCTCCAGCATCCCCGGGCACGCGCAGCTCGCACGGGTGCGCCCGGACGGCTCAGAACTGGAACAGCTCACCTTCGACGACCGCGTCAACTGGTTCCCCCACGTCGCCCCAACCGGTGACGTTGTTGTCTACCTCAGCTACCCGGAAGGAACGACCGGGCACCCCGCCGACCGCGCCGTGGAGCTTCGCCTCATCTCGATCGGCGACTGGCAAGCGCCGACCATACTGGCCGCGTTCAACGGCGGCCAGGGAACGATCAACGTTCCAAGCTGGGCTCCGGACGGTTCAGCTTTCGCCTTCGTCGACTACCCACTGGGCTGAGCCCAACCCACCCGCCCGCGATCGCCCGTGCCCGTCGAATCGGGCGGCGCAGCGTGAAGCAACGGCAGCAGACAGGAAGGCCACGCCCATGTCAGAATTCACAACCACCACCCCGCCCGTCACCCTGTTCACCGGACAGTGGGCTGACCTCCCGTTCGAAGAAGTCGCCAGGCTCGCCGCATCCTGGGGTTATGACGGGCTGGAGATCGCAGCATCCGGAGACCATCTCGACCTGAAGCGAGCCGAGGAGGATCCGGGCTACCTGCAAAGCCGGCTCGACATCCTCGACCGGCACGGGCTGAAGGTATACGCAATCTCCAACCACCTCTCCGGGCAGGCGGTCTGTGACGACCCCATCGACTTCCGCCACCAGGCGATCCTCCGTGATTACACCTGGGGCGACGGGAATGCCGAGGGGGTGCGGCAGCGAGCGGCCGAGGATATGAAACGGGCAGCGCGTGTGGCCCGCCGTCTTGGGGCGGAGGTGGTGACCGGCTTCACCGGTTCGAAGATCTGGCCATACGTCGCACAATTCCCTCCCGTGCCTGACAGCGTCATCGAGGCCGGCTACGAGGATTTCGCGACCCGCTGGAATCCGATTCTCGATGTGTTCGACAACGAAGGTGTGCGGTACGCCCACGAGGTGCACCCCTCCGAGATCGCCTACGACCACTGGTCGCTGGTGCGCTCCCTCGAGGCCGTCGACAACCGGTACGCGTTCGGCGTGAACTGGGATCCGTCGCACCTGATGTGGCAGGGCATCGATGTGGTCAGCTTCATCTGGGATTTCCGGGACCGGATCTGCCACGTCGACTGCAAAGACACCCGGGTGCGGCCGCGCGACGGTCGGGCCGGGATACTCGGGTCACACCTGTCCTGGGGAGATCCGCGCCGCGGCTGGGACTTCGTCTCCACCGGGCATGGCGACGTGCCGTGGGAAGACGCGTTCCGCGCCCTGCGTGCCGTCGGCTACCAGGGTCCCTTCTCGGTCGAATGGGAAGACGCCGGAATGGACAGGCTGCACGGGGCCGCCGAGGCCGCGCAATTTGTGCGAAGCCTGCTGTGGCAGCGTCCCACGAGCCGCTTCGACAGCGCCTTCGCCACCCAGTAACGCCCAATCCCATCCAAAAAAACGAATGGGCTGCGGCCCGGCACTGAAAGGCACTCCCCGATGGCGACCCAACGACGTATAGCGATCAACCCTCTGCCCTGGATCCTTGGAGACATGGCCTACCAACTCGACCAGTCCATCCTCGAGACCGCGATGCGCGAGCTCGCACCGATCGGTTTCGACCGGATGACCGTCGAGATGCCGGAAGGCACCACCGCCGCCTGGTACGGCGCATTGCTCAGCGATAACGGATTCGGCGCCGCACCGGGGTACTTCTCCGGGGACTTCGCCGACGCGTCGAAACACAAGGATCTCGCTGAGCGCATCGGGACCCACGCCCGCGCGCACCGGGAGCTTGGCCTCGACACCGCCTTCATCGCCCACGACCTCACCCCGGCGCGCATCGCCCACCCTGCCATCGGCTTCGAGCCGGACCCGTCGACCTGGGCCGTTATCGCTGACGGGCTTGTCACGGCGACGGATGCTGCAGCGGCGGAAGGTGTGCGCTACGCACTGCACCCCCATGTCGGGTCCCGCATCGAAGTTGAGGACGACGTGCGCGCCGTGCTCGACCTGACGGTAGGGTCCAGCTTGTTTTTCGGCCCTGACACCGGGCACCTGTTCTGGGCGGGAATGGACCCGGCCGTCGTTATGGCGGATTACTCCGACCGCATCATCGCCGTGCACCTGAAGGACGTCGACGCCACCGCCCGGGCCGCCGCGATCGAGGCGGGGGACGACTACTCTGCGGCGACCAACAACCGCCACGTGTGGACCGAACCCGGCCGTGGCGCCATCGATTTCAGCGCCGTTCTCGCCACCCTCCCGGCCGACTTCGACGGCTGGTTCGTTGTCGAAGTCGACGTCCCCAATGCGGGCAGCCCGGCAGAGAGTTCCGCTGTCTCCTATAACTTCCTGGCGTCCCACCCCTACTTCTCCGGATCCCTCCGATGAGTTCGCCGCGCCTGCGCGTGGTCATCGCCGGCACCGGGATGATCAGCGAGCTCCACCGCCGCGCTGCAGTGCTGGGCGGCGCCGAGATCATTGGCGTGCTCGGCTCGTCGCTCGAACGGTCCCGGGATGCTGCCACCCGGTGGGGTATCGCGGGCGCCTACGCCTCGCTGGACGAGGTGATCGAGGCGAAACCCGATGTGGTGCACGTGTGCACCCCCAACCAGTTCCACTATGCCTACTCGATGGCGCTCCTCGCCGCGGGAATTAACGTGGTGTGCGAAAAACCACTCGGCCTGACCCTCGCAGAAGCGCGGGAGATGGACGAGGCCGCAACCGCGGCGAACCTGGTCGCCACGGTGCCGTTCGTCTACCGTTTCCATCCCCTGGTGCGGGAGATCCGGGCCCGGCGCATCGCCGGCGAGCTGGGCGACCTCAACCTGATCCACGGCAGTTACCTGCAGGACTGGATGCTGTCGCCCTCGGCGGCAAGCTGGCGGGTCGATCCGAAAGCGGGAGGCGCGTCCCGCGCATTCGCCGACATCGGTTCCCACTGGTGTGACCTGGTGGAGTGGGTCACCGGGCAGCGTTTTGTCGAGGTCAGCGCGGCAACCTCCATCGCCTACGCCCAGCGTCCCGCCGGCTCGGCAGCTGCATTCTCCTCGGCCGCCGCCGGGTCGGAAATGATCGATGTCACGACCGAGGACATCGCGGTCGCCCAGTTCCGCACCGATGCGGGCATCCTTGCCTCGACTACGATCTCCCAGGTCGCCGGCGGCCGCAAAAACCGGCTCTGGTTCGAGCTCGACGGCTCCCGCGGCAGCGCTGTCTTCGACCAGGAGAACCCCGAAAGCGTGTGGTTCGGCTCATCAACCGGATCGACCACGGTGGTCCGCGACCCGGGGGCGAACAGCCCGGATGCCGCGCGGCTGTCGTCTCTTCCCGCCGGCCATGCCCAGGGTTACGCCTATTGTTTTGAGGCGTTTGTCGCCGACACTTACGCCGCGGTCCGCGGTGAGGAGCGCGACGGGCTTCCCACCTTCACCGACGGCGCACGCTCTGCCGCGATCGTTGATGCCGTGCTCGCTTCGGCGTCCCAGCGGGCCTGGACCCCCATCGTGTGAAAAGCATCCCCGGGACGCGCTGCGAGAGGGCGCTGGCCTTCGGCGACCTGTGACGCTCGCATCCCTATCGATTGCGGGGATCGTAGAAATCAATCACCATGCGCAGATTATCGTCGGCGAAGTCTGGATAGAGAGTTTTCAGATGCTGCAGTTTTTCTTCGTTAGAGGCCGCCCCGTAACGGGACGAACCATATCCTGCCCACAACTCGTCAACCCTGCTTCCCGCCACATCGATCTCGGACCGGTTGTAGAGGGCCTCAAGGGTGCTTTCAGTGTCGATCGGTATCGGCCCCAACTGCGACTGGCTCGCGTAGCGCTTATTGAAGTAACGCAATCTGAACACGGCGTTTACTGTCGTCTCGGTGTGGGCATACGCGATCGTGTTGTGGTGCATGCGGTCGTTTCGTTCGCGGATGCCACGAAGGACGGAGACTGCGTGGTCGAGAGCTGTGTTGTAGCGGCTCTCCGGAAAGCCGGGGACCGCGAGGCGAAGCTTGCTCAGGGCATTCGGCCTCTCGGCCTCGCCGTCCTTTTCCAGCGGCCACGCATAGACGGACGCACTGGCGGCGAGTTTGATTTCATGGCGACGCTCATCCTGATAATCCGCGAAAACGTGACGGCGCACGTTCGTATCCTGGGCTTCCCCCCGTGGTAGAAGCAGCTGTGACGGTGTGCTCGGCCACTTCCAGATGGGCCAGAAGAAGACAACGAGCATGCCCATGCCGAACGAGATCCAGAGGGGCGAGCCAGAGAGGACGGTCATCACCGGTGCGACTACGAAGCCGACGATCGCGATGCGCTGCGATCGCCGCAATCTCTCCCAACCCCGTTTCATGAGTAAACCTTAGCTGTACGTGAATCCACCTCCATATTCCCTGTCGGGGTGTTGGGAAGTGATCGGCGCGACGGCGGGTGGGGCTCTCCGGCCGTCACGGGCGCACCTGATAGCGTCGATTGTTGTGACCTTTAATGAAGAATCCACAGTCAATGACGACGTCCCCCTGACCACACTTCGCTGGGGGATCGTTGGTCCGGGCGGGATTGCCCGCCGATTCGCCGAACAACTCACCTTCAGTGAAACCGGAACCCTTGTCGCCGTCGCCAGCCGGTCCGTGGAACGGGCTGGTGAGTTCGCCCGGAACTTCTCGACCGAACAGAACACGGTGCGGGTGCATGACACCTACGCTGCGCTGTTCGCGGACCCAGATATCGATGCCGTCTACGTCTCCACGATCCACACCGAACATGTGCGCCTCGCGGTACTTGCCGCCGAGGCCGGAAAACACGTCGTCTGCGAGAAGCCCCTCGCGGTGGACCACGCCGGCGTGATGCAGGTGGTGGAGGCGGCGCGCCGATCCGGCGTGTACCTGGCCGAGGGCTACATGTACCGGTTCCACCCGCAGACGACGGTACTGCTCGACCTACTGAACGCCGGTGAGATCGGTGAGGTGCAGCATGTCGACGCATCCTTCGCTTTCGCGGCCGAGTTGCCGCCAGAGCATCGCCTGTTGAACGCACAGCTCGCCGGTGGCGGCATCCTCGACGTGGGTGGCTATCCCGTGTCGATCGCCCGGCTGGTCGCCGGGACCCGGGTCGGCGCCCCCTTCGCGAATCCGGTTTCGCTCACCGGAAGCGGAGTTGTCGGGGTGACCGGTGTGGACGAGTGGGCGGTGGCCTCCCTCGTTTTCGCCTCGGGAATGACGGCGAACGTGCGCAGTGGCATCCGTCTCGGTGATG